>Ga0326734_1000456_pt1 | contig 11320 bp, 17 predicted proteins | sample 15_GP2_1315_FD_207944 | JGI IMG/M metagenome (GOLD analysis project Ga0326734, IMG submission 207944) | Glacier ice microbial communities from Ngari, Tibet, China - 15_GP2_131.5 | ecosystem: Environmental > Aquatic > Freshwater > Ice > Glacier | place: China: Ngari, Tibet | collected 2018-07-18
ACGGCAGAGAGCGCGCGAATGGATGCGCTCACGGTCTTGCCGAGATCCCCGGCATACATCACGTTGGCGATATTGAGGGATCCCAGGTTGCAGGAGATGTCCTTGCCGACCTCTGCGTAGCTCAGGTCCTCGTTGAGCTTTGAGGGTGTGCTCGGCTGGAGGATCTCGCTGCACAGGTTCGACATGCTGATCCGACCGTCCACGTTGGATGCCCGGTTCACGGTGTCTTCGTACATGATGTACGGGTAGCCGGACTCAAACTGTACCTCGGCAACAATCTTCATGAACTTGCGTGCGTTGATTGCGCTCTTTTTGATGAGCGGATTGGCCATGAGGTTGGTGTACTCATCGGTGATCGAGATGTCCGACATGGGCTTGCCGTAGGCCTTCTCCACGTCGTACGGGGAGAAGGTGTAGAAGTCCTCGCCCTTGGTGACCTTCTCCATTACGATGTCAGTCATGACAAGGCCAATGGACAGGCGGTTGAGGCGGATTCGTGCGTCAGCGTTCTCGCGCTTGGAGTCGAGCACTGTCAGGATGTCCGGGTGGTGGACTGAGAGATAGATAGCTGCGGAGCCGTCCCGCTGTCCCAACTGGTTAGAGTAGGTCACCGAGTCTTCGATGATCTTGGCCACAGGGATCAGCCCGGAGGCTTGCCCCTGAATGCCCTTGATTGGGGCTCCTGCCTCGCGTAGATTGGTCAGGCTGACCGCTACACCTCCTCCACGCTTTGATAGCTGGAGAACGGCGTTGATGGACCGGCTGATGCTGTCCATCGAGTCGTCGGCGCGGACCAGGAAACAGGACACAAGCTCGCCCCGCTGGGCCTTGCCCGCGTTGAGGAACGTGGGGGTGGCGGGCTGGTAGTTGCCACGAATCATCTCGTCGGCAATAGCTGTGGCCTGGGCCTCGCTTCCGCGTCCAAGATACAGGGCAGTGGCGGCGACGCGGTCCTCGTAGCGCTCCAGGTATCGCTTGCCATCGTTGGTCTTGAGGGCGTAGGAGGTGTAGAACTTGTAGGCACCCATGAACGTGGCGAAGCGGAACTTGCGCGAGTAGATATCCTTGTACAAGTTTTTGACAAAGTCATCGGAGTACTGGACAAATACCTCATTCTCGTAGTAGTTTTGCTCTATGAGAAATTTCAGCTTCTCCTCAAGGGAGTCAAACGACACCAGATTGGCGTTGACGTTGTTGATCACGTATTCGCGAGCAGCACGCTTGTCTGCGTCAAACTGGATGCGACCCTCTCGGTCGTACAGGTTGAGCATGGCATTGAGGGAGTGGTAGTCAAGAGTCTCGTTGGAGACGCGCACGTCTGACGAGGAGTCGAGGAGGGTCATTCAGATTCCGTTTCTGGATAGGCATTCAGTATGGCTTGGACAGCAAGTACATCTTCACTGGTACCAAGGATTTCAAAGCAGTGCACAAGAGGCACCACACATTTTTGAGAGACGATTTTTCCTGCTAGGCAGTATGTAGATCCAAAGTTGGTGTTGCCTGAGGCAATCACGCCTCGGATCAGCGCGCGATTGCTTTCCTCGTTGAGGAACTTGATAACTTGCTTGGGGACAGCCCCGCCCTCGCGCCCTCCGCCGTAGGTCGGCAAAACGAGCAGATAAGGTTCGACTACTAGGAGTGGAGAACCTGTCTGCTTGACAGGGATCCGCAGAGCGGGGGTGTCTAGCTTTTCGACAAACCTGTGTGTGTTATTCGAGATCTGAGAAAAGTAGACTAGATCCACAGCTAGGCTGCGAGCGCGGCGATGCGCTCTGGACGGAATCCGCTCCAGTGCTCCTCGCCCACGATGACTACGGGTGCGGCCATGTATCCGAGAGACTTTGCAAGCTCCAGGGCTGCGGGATCCTCGGTCATATCAATCTTGGTGTACTTGGTGCCCTGCTTGGTCAGTGCTCGTTCCGTGGCTGTGCACTGGACACAGCTAGGCTTTGATAGTACGGTAACGATTACTGGCATGAGTCACAACTTTCGGTGGGGTCTACGGGGACGGCATATCCGTCAACAATTTCGGTATCCATGAATAAATCTCCTTATAGCCGTAGAGACAAAAATAGACCTAGAGACGCGCAAAAGCGCCCAGGTCTGAGATGTGCTGCGACTTGGTTCTGGTGTCGAATGACGTTCTAATAGTGTAGCACCACCTTGGTCATTTTCGCTACCACTTTGGCAGAATTTTTTCCTATCACTTTGTCTGTCATTATATCATTCTACTCTGCTCAACCAAAAATCCCTGATGCCCCGGGCAGAAAAATACCCCCCGAGTTCGAAAACTCAGGGGGTAAATTTCTTCAAACTGTTTCTACAGGTTGTAGTCCACGGCGGGGCCGTCAGCTAGATGTTGTGCATCCGACTTGACTACTGCGTTCGGTACAATGTAGAGTCCGATTGCGGCAAGTCCGGCGAGGATGACGTTCAGCCAGTCGCTCGCGCTCAGGGCCTCGAAGCCCAGGGTGGGGCCGAGGATGACTACGAGAGCAGCCAGGGCAGCGGCAAGCGCAGCGATGAGGAACTTGATGTACTGGCCGATGCCAGCCGCCAGGTTCGGGACGATGTAGACAGCTACAGCACCAACAACTGCAATTCCGATATTGACGTACTCAATAGAGGAGACAGTACCGTCTGTGAGTGCTGCGGTGAGGATGCCAATTCCGGCTGCGACAACAAGCAGAATGGACTTGGCGTATGCGCCGATGTTCATGTTGGACCTTTCTTAGTAGTGAGGGAGATATCTCACTACTAAGTCTGACAGGTCCTAGAAGACGCTAGAAGCGTTCTCGTCCAGCTTCCGCGACGGGGGCTCCAGCTTGTAGCGCTCGTCCACAACGGTGACGGCGAGGTCGCGAAGCCGCTGCTCCGATTTGTTGAAGTGATGTCCGCACAGGGAGAGTTCGCCTACAGGAAATTCGACGCGTACATACGCCTGGGAGCCGCAACTATCGCAGCGGTCGGCAACGGTGAGGAGAGAGGTCTCGACACGGTCGGCCTGGGGCAAGGTTGCAGTTGAAGTAGTCATAAGTACATCCTACTCCTCTGGGGACGTTTTGACAAGTTTAGCTCGAATAAGCCAAATTTGATCTCTTATTTGACAGACATGTACCCCACGAGCTATTATTGGGAATCAATCGCAACAACAAGAGGACACATGGAATATCCAGATTACAAAAGCCAGGGGCCAGCACCCTGCACAGCTATTGATCCCGAAGACTTTTTCCCGGACCTGGAGGAACCCGGAGCCCTGACCCGGGCGAATGAGGCAAAGAAGGCGTGTGCCGACTGCCCGTACCTCAAAGCCTGCTTCGAGTGGGCGATGGAGAACAATGAGGTGGGCATCTGGGGCGGATCCAGTGAGAATGACCGCCGCAAAGAGCGCATCCGTCGTGTCAGACGTTCTACACGCCTGCGCACCCTCGTTCTCAACGCTCGTTAGTACCCTCGTTTGTCCTGATTTTACTCTGGTTGACACCATAGTAGAGAGGGTAGGCGCTAGACAGGCCCATCCTCTCTGCTATATGTGTGAGCGAGAATCCCCGATCATGTACGGACTTGAGCGTATCGTGGTACGTCTCGGTGCTCTTGGCCTTTGCAGCCAGAATCGTGTCTATCGCTTCGGTGTACTCCTCGTCCGTATACTTCCTACGAACGCGGGTATTTGCGCTGGGGGTGATGCAAGCGGTGGTGACCCGACGACGCAGTCCCGCATAGGTGACGCCAAGTTTTTCGGCCATCTGAATGAGACTGCCTCCCAGCGCGTAGAACTCACAGAGCAGCCGGGTGTACTCGCGGCTAGCGTCATGCTGGGGTGAGATGGAGTCTCGTGAGCCGTACGCCTTCTTGGCCAGCGGAAGGATCGGTACGATCCACCCCGCGTAGGTCCTGAGAAGGTCGTCTTTGTGCATGTTCCCATTATATAGGTACAAACAATTGAGACGCAAGTCAAATTACTATTTATTTCCATCCACCTATGTGGTAGAGTGGCTGAGCCGAGCAAAAACTGCTCGAACAACACATGTAAGGACTCACATGGCAGGGGCTATTTCCACCGTTGAGGTCTGGGTGGTGCTAGTAATGGACGACGCGGGGGTATATCCCTCTACCGTACACTACGACGAAGAGGAAGCAAAGAAAATCGCTAAACGTCAAAACTCTCACGGACTAGACCACTCCATTGTCCTCCACGCGTTTCTGTGGGTGCACGCGTGAGTGCCACTCCACCTCCTAAGATCACGGTTTCCGGGGGCACGAGTCCGCTTGGGGCCAGCATCTCTGGTATCTCTGGTGTCTCTGGCATCCCCGGTGCCTCTGGTGTTGGCTCGGGGTACTACTCCGGGACAGGCGGGATAATCGTAACTCCCCACACCGTCCCCTACCCGCCCACCTACTCCTCTCCGGCACCGCCGCCGACCTACCACCGTGAACTGGAGGAGAGGGTCCGGAAGCTAGAGGCGGATCTTGATCTCTCCAAGTACAGGAACTCCTCCGCCGAGGTGAGACTCTTGGCAGCAGAGGCGACAATTATCCAACTTGCCACCGAGTTGCGCAGGTTTGGGAAGAATGCGCAAGCCATCGGGGAGATAGTCGAGACCTTCTGCCAGAGAATCTCTGACCTGGAGGAGACGTACATTACACGTGACGCTGCTGACGGTGAAGTTGAGGCAATCATCCGTGACAGTAAATGAGTCTTGTCTTTTTCGTACACAACCGATAAGATTTGTTAGCAGTTACAACATACTAGACGGAAAGAGCATCGCATGGGTCCCGGAGACACCGACGTAGACACCCTCCTTGAGGAGTTGCTGCGTGATCACGCGCTCCCTGGGGGACCGGGTAAATCCGCTCGTGGATCTGTGCCACCTCCGCCGCCGCCTCCACGTCCCAAAGTGCCGGAGTATCTACTCTCTCCTGAGGAGAAGGAAAAACTGACGGCCCAGCGACGCATTGAACGGCTAAGTGACGAGGTCTACCTTCTCAAGGAGCAAGTAAAAAGCTGTGAGGAGCAAATCGAGTTGCGTGACGAAGAGAAGAATGAGATACTTAAAGAGTATATTGCTGTACAAACACAGCTAGATGAGCTTCGCAAGACACCAAACAAATGAAAGACACCAAACAAATGAGCACTTCCGCAGAAACCACGATCACGTTCTCACCACCGAGTGACGCACGAAAGATCAAAGACATCTACACTGCCGAGACCGAAAAGATCTCGGAACCAAACTCCTGGGTATATACCCGAGTCACGGTTTGGTATAACGCCCCTGATGGCTCCAAGATCGAGGTCTACACCTACGACCGCAACTACTCGATGCTCAACACGTTCATGCCATTCCGGCAATATAAGGACGGAGAGTGGCGTGACTATGCCATCATCTCTCCTGCGTACGTGACTTTTGAGGTACTTGAACTGCATCGTGAGCAGGCTGCCAAAGTCATCGCCGTCCGCCCTGTGCCAGTCCGGGAACTTACCCAGGAGTGGATCGACATGCTTAGTCCGGCCACGCTCACAAACTCGATGTCACCGCTATTTGGCAAGGTGCTTGGGGACCAAATCCCGCAAGAGGGGTTTTGCGGAGTGGACTATTACATCCCAGACATCATGGACTTCCTGGATCCTTCCGACTTTGCTGTCACTAGTGACTCTGATGCCTTCGACCGCGAGTGGGTTGCGGATGGCATGGAGGTGGCGGGTGGCCAGTACGGCTGGTACTCCGGGTGCATCTGGGGTGATGACTCCTCTTGGAAGCTTCGATACCTCGATCTCTCCCGGATCTCGGAAGGCATTGTGACCGAGGATGAGCGCTATGGGTACTGGGAACTTCCGGAAGGTTCGCTGGCAGACAACATCGAGCTTTCCGTAGACGGATACACCCGAATCAATCTCGCGGTTTCGGTATTCAAAGACGGACGTGCATCCAAATACACAAAAAAGTCCCTCAACTGGGAAGAGTCAGACTAATCTTGTGTTAGACTCTGGCTCTACATCTACAGAAATGACTAAATGAGTAATAAAGCACAACATATCCTAGTAGATATGGACGGTGTGATGGCACACTGGAGCAAGCGGTTCGAGGAAAAGATCGTGGAACTCTATCCACACATCCATTTCCCGTTCGTGGAAGACAACGCAAGCTGGGACATGACTGCCGGACTCGATGAAGAGGGCCTTGCTGCCGTCAATTTCGTGATGGAGCTTCCCGGGTTCTACGCCGAGCTTGAGCCCATCGAGGGCATGGCTGACGCACTCCGCGACATGGTTGCGGAGGGGCATGTGGTTCACATCTGTACCTCACCGTACGTCACCAATCCTACTTGCGCAAGCGACAAGCTGGACTGGCTGGAGAAGCACGTCGGACCCGGTTGGGCGCACCGTGCCGTGATCACCAGTGACAAAACCCTCGTGCGCGGAGACATCCTCATCGATGACCGTCCCGAGATCGTGGGCACCTACTCGCCGCTCTGGCGTCACGTGGTGTTCCACGCACCATATAACCGCCACATCAGTGACCACCGTGATCGGCTCACTGAGTGGGCCAACTGGCGAGACGTTGTCTATTTGAAGACAATCGAAGCCCCAACCAACGAAAGGGTTAGCCTGTGAGCCGTCCAATGAGTGCAGTCTTTGGGATCGGGGGCGCGCTGCGCTCCGGCAAAGACACCGTAGCCGACTACCTCGTTGAGGAGTATGGCTGGATCAAGATGGGGATGAGTGAGCCGTTGAATGACGCGCTTCTCGCCCTCAATCCCATGATCCCCGTCCGGGAGTGGGGGATCTTCTCCAAGTATGTCTCTTACGAGGAGTTGTACCTGCAAGTCGGATACACGGAGGCAAAGACCAACCCCGAGGTCCGCAGACTTCTCCAGGTCCTCGGCACCGAAGTGGGCCGCGAGATGATCGATGAAAATGTCTGGGTCGATATCGCAAAGCGGAGAATCGAGGCGGAGACTAGTCGTGGAGAGAACGTCATCATGACGGGGATGCGGTTCCCTAACGAGGTCCGAATGATCCAGGAGTTGGAGGGCACGAATTTCTTCGTGTCCCGTCCCGGGGTTGACTCGGTGTCCAGCCATGCCTCAGAGACCAGCGTGGACAAATCACTCTTCGACATCGAGATTGAGAATGACGGATCACTAGGTGAGCTTTACGCTGAGCTAGATGACCTGTTGGATCTCTTCGAGCTTCGTTGATCGAGCGTACCAAAAAGATCCTCGTGACGGGCAGCCGGGACTTCACCAACGTGGAGATGCTCCGGGCTGCCCTCATCGCGGAAGTGCCTGAGGGTGTGGATCAAGTCATTGTGATCCAGGGCGGTGCTCGTGGGGCGGACCGGATTGCTCTGGACCTGTCTGTTGCCAGCCCTGTAGCCACCACAGTGACAGTCCCCGCCGACTGGGTGAATCTTCCCAGGTGGCTCGCCGGTCCACGCCGAAACGCGCACATGCTGGAGCTTGGCCCTGACATTGTGCTAGCCTTCTTCCTTAATGGTGCCAAGAACTCCGGCACTTCCAACTGCGTCATGCAGGCAAAGAATCTCGACATCCCTGTAAAAGAATTTTGGAGCGACTAAATGGCAGCACTCAACTCACGACAGTTTCCTGGTGTCTATGCAGATCTCGGGGTAGACCTCAGTAAGCTTGGCTGTATTATGCTGGACCTAGATCCGATCTCTGTCACCAGCCTTGTGTCGGATGGCGAGGATGATCTTTTCTTCTCAAATGACCCGCAGTACCCCTATGCTCAAGGGGCTGTGGCGGAACAGGTCGCGCATCTAACTCTGCTATACGGGCTCATGGAGTCCGGGCCGAACTGGCAGTCCCAGGTTGACGCTGTGTTGGAGGGCTGGGCACCTGAGCCTGTGGTGATCGACTCGATTGGGTACTTCCCGCCGAGTGACCCGAGAGAAGACTACTGGGTGATTGTGGGGCACGTCCAGCCCACGGACAATCTTATCGAGGGCCACCAGCGGCTCCAGCTTCTCCCACACATCGATACCTTCCCCGAGTACCGTCCGCACGTCACGCTGGCGTATATCAAGGGTGGTATTGCCCGGAGAGGCAAGTGGCTACACAGCCTCCAAGTCGCAATTTCTGCAAGCAGTTTGCCTGTCTCCGGCATAAACTACGGTGGTCGTTGACTCAGTGTTATTTGGGTGCTAGAGTACCAATATGACATTATCGTTCAGAGCCAAGACACGGCAGGGTTTCACCATCGACAGCCCCTTGTCCGCGTTCACCTTCCCTGGAGGTGAAGCCCACATCACGGGCACAGAGAGGTTGAGTGGTTATGACATCCTGTACCACATCGCGGATCTGCGAGGGGCTGACTCCCACGAACTCTTGCAACTCGCGATGTGGGCGGATGCTCTCAAGCTGGAATCTCCCAACGTCCCTCGTGTACTCATTCTCCCATATCTCCCGGGGGCACGGGCAGACAAGGTGCCCACCCGAGGGGCAGCGGTGTATGCAGACTTTCTGTGTGGCCTGGGTTTTTCACAGATCATTTCCGTGGATCCGCACTCCTCCGCGATGCCCGGGTTTTTTGAGAGCATCTCCGGTAGTAAGTGGAAGTCCCCGCTCACGGTCTACCCCTTCGAGCGCATCATCATGCGCGTAGTGGGCAATCACGGAGTTGCCGACACCTATCAGCACCCCTACGTCGGTGTGATTGCGCCGGACAAGGGTGCCGTGAGGCGCTCAACTCGCGCAGCCAACGTGCTCAGGGTTCCGGTCTTTCTGGCCGAGAAAACGCGTGATTTCACGACCGGCAAACTGTCCGGCTTTACCTGCGAGGATCTGCCCGCTAAGGGAAAACTCCTGATCGTGGACGACATCTGTGACGGTGGAGGCACATTCAACGGTCTTGCCGAGACGATCAATATCGGCAAAGACCGTTTGGATCTCTGGGTCACCCATGGTATATTCTCCAAGGGCATTGCAACGCTCTCCGAGAACTTCGGGAAGATCTACACCACCAACTCGCACCCGGGCTCCCTTGAGGCGACACGCGGAGCCTCCTTCGGGTATGACATCGACGTGATCGACCTCGCCCCCTACCTCTACGGAACAATCTATGTCTAGCGCCGAAATCCTCACCCGTGACGAGTTCAAGATTGCCCGTCAAAAAGTGGCGGGCATGATTGAACCGCGCATGTCCTATCAAACCGCCGACGATCTAGTGCTTGCGGAAAAACTTCTCGACTCCGGGATCATCGATATTGACTCTCTCGGCAGCCTCTCTTCCCTCTTCTAAAGAAAAGACAAACACAAAATGGTAAACCGTTTCGACCCCATCCGTCCTTTGATGGACACCGACGCCTACAAGCTCGGTCACATCCATCAGTACCCCATCGGCACAACGGGGGTGCTTTCCAACTTCACCAATCGGGGCAGCCGTATCCCGCGAGCCACGCACGTTGTTCACTTCGGACTCCAGGCGTTTCTCCAGTCATGGGCCATCGATGCGTGGGCACCCTTCTTTGCGGCTGATGAGGACTTGGTGGCGGGCCTCTATGAGGAGTTCACCACGTCCGTCCTCGGGCCGAATGCCATTGGCTCCACCCACATCCGCGCGCTGCACCGCAAAGGCCACCTCCCGCTGGAGTTCAACGCGGTTCCGGAAGGTACTCTTGTGCCGCTCCGGGTTCCGAGCTTCACCGTCGAGAACACTGAGCCCCAGTTCTACTGGCTCGTGAACTACATCGAGACGGCCATGAGCGCTGTTGTCTGGCAGCCGAGCACGTCTGCAACCACGGCGCACTACTTCCGCAAGCTGCTGGATGAATGGGCCGCCAAGACCACCGGCTCTACGGAGGGCGTTGAGTGGCAGGGCCACGACTTCTCGTTCCGTGGCATGGCCGGGATTGATGCGGCTGCGGCAAGCGCTGCGGGACACCTCCTCAGCTTCACCGGGTCGGACAACCTCAACGCGGTCAACTTCGTCAACGACTTCTATTCGGACAATGTCTACGATCAGTTGACGCCTGCCGAGAAGGTTGCGTTCGACAAGAACGGCTCGGTACCCGAAAGACTGAGCGCTCTGAGCCCCAACGGCCTAATCCTCGGATCCGTCCCAGCGACCGAGCACTCGGTTATGTGTGCCGGTGGCTCCGACGAGGGTGAGGAGCAGGCGACCTACGAGCGCCTTATCGATCTCTACCCCACCGGCATCGTCTCGGTTGTCTCCGACACCTGGGACCTCTGGAACGTTCTCACCGAGATCCTTCCGAACCTCAAGGACAAGATCCTGGCCCGCGACGGCAAGCTCGTGATCCGTCCCGACTCGGGCGATCCGGTTGACATCGTTTCTGGGACGATCCAGTACCTTGGTCGAGAGGGTTCAACTAAGGAAGAGCGCAAGCTCCTCAAGCGGTACAACGAGGCTCTCCTGGATAATCCTCTCAAGAGTGGCGTGAATGCTGAGGACGGGTCTGTCATCATCCCGGCGCGCACTCCCGCCGAGAAGGGCGTCATCGAACTCCTCTGGGAGGTCTTTGGCGGCACGGTCAACGAGCAGGGCTACAAGGTTCTGGACTCGCACATCGGTGCGATCTACGGCGACTCGATCAGCTACGAACGTGCGGATGAGATCTCCAAGCGTCTCGCGGCCAAGGGCTTTGCCTCGACCAACATCGTATACGGGCTTGGCTCCTACACGTACCAGTACGTGACTCGTGACACCTTCGCCAGCGCAATCAAGGCCACCTGGGTCTCGGTTGGTACTGAGAGCCGCAGTATCGCCAAGGATCCGGTCACGGACAACGGCACTAAAAAGTCCGCCAAGGGCCGTCTTGCCGTCGTCCGCAATACCGAAGGTGAACTCGTCCTGCTGGACGAGGAGGCCGGAGCCACCGCCGAGAACACCCCGTTCAACGAACTCAAGACGGTCTGGCGCAATGGTGAATTCCTTCGCTACCAGAGCTTCGCAGAGGTCCGCAATGTGCTCGCTAATGGCTGAGCCGATAACTCTCGGAGCCCCGTGCAAGTTCAAGGGCTTTGATGATGACGGACAGGCGGTGTTTGAGGACATCATAACCATGGGAAAGCCCTGGAGGATCACCATATCTCCGGACCTGTGGGCAGAGCTTGTTCACGAGTCAGTTGCGGCAGGGCAGGAGGAGCCGGTGGGTCTTGAATTTAGGATCCACTCGCTCTCCGCGTCTGAGGTCGTCGTGGATTGGGAGAACTACTGATGGCTGAGATGACTGACGCGCAGGTTGCACTGATGGCAGCCTCACAACAGCGGGAGGTCAGCCCCCATGCAGTACTGATTCATGCTGCTAGGTACCTCACGTGGCTCAAGGAAAATAGC
>Ga0326734_1000457_pt1 | contig 11314 bp, 17 predicted proteins | sample 15_GP2_1315_FD_207944 | JGI IMG/M metagenome (GOLD analysis project Ga0326734, IMG submission 207944) | Glacier ice microbial communities from Ngari, Tibet, China - 15_GP2_131.5 | ecosystem: Environmental > Aquatic > Freshwater > Ice > Glacier | place: China: Ngari, Tibet | collected 2018-07-18
GCACTTCCCTGCGGAGTTCATGGAGAACTTTAAGTTCATTTGGTGGGACGTAACCCACGCTGACCACGGCAATGTGCCTGCCCGCCTGCAAGACATAGGTACCTATGTGTACTCCGGTTTCGACGGCTCGGTTATCACCATGCTGCTCGGCGGTGAAGGTGTAAAGGTCAACGGTGAACTGAAGAAGAATCCGTCTATGGCGGAAATGATTCAGGCTACGCTTGACCAAGAAATTCTGACCCTGGCTACCGTCTAACGGTAACTGGCTAAGAATTCCACGAGAGGGGTATTTAACCGTACCCCTCTCTATATGGGCCTAGTCGTCCAGCGGCTAGGATGTCTGCTTGTGATGCAGGAGACTTGAGTTCGATTCTCAGCTAGGCCCCTTAAAAGAGAAAAAATGGCACCAAAAACTTCGTTCAAAGTAGGGCAGAAATGGTATAAACTATCTTTACTATTTACTTCGATTACTCCGGTTACATCGTATCGTATTGAACAAATACTAGAAGGTGGTAAAGATATACTGGTGAAGCAAATGGGTGGCGGCGGGTATGAAACCTGGAAAGATGATAATCAAAAGACCCTCTTTGCTACCCGGTGTGAAGCTTACCAATACGCCGCCGAATTTTACAAAGGCATGATGGACATCTGTATACAAATGGCTACTGAAAAAGAATAGGAGTGAGCCAATTTAATTTACAAATTATCACTCTTTGGCTAGCTGATTACTAGCCAGAATTGCCTCTTATCCCCAGGGTGGCGGAGCAAGTCTGCAAAACTTGTTGAGCTTGGTTCGATGCCAAGAGGAGGCTCAAGTCTTGAGTAGCGGCAGGATGATTATTATATTATCCGCTACAAATTATGGGAGTGCGGCACAGTTGGAGAGGTGCGCGTGACTGTAAATCACGTCTCTTGGGTGAGTAGGTTCGATTCCTACCACTCCCACATTATTAAAAGACCACCATTAATGGTGGTCTTTTTTTATTCCCGGTATGTGAAGCCATGTATTTATTGACGTAGTTAGCCCCGTATAATAGACATTTCGATTTGTTATCTGTATATTTGCGGTGTACTAAAAGCTACACACATACCTATGCTAAACGTTAACGACTTCCAAACCCCCTGGGACTTTAAAGCACTGTCCCCCGCAAACCGCAAAGCCTACGAAACTCAATTGCTGGCTCTTGAAAAAAAAGCTTTTGATGCTCGTCAAGTATGTAACTTCATCACAAGTGAAGAATATTGGCTCAGCACTGATAGTCCCAAGCGAAACATCATGGACTCAATTTACCTAGAACAAGTAGCAACAGGGGTGCTTATGCCACGTCCAGAAGTAACACCAGCACCTGCTCCGTAGTAACAATTCCTAGGTTCGACCCTTACCTTAGTACTACACACGCCAAATAAACCCAGGGCTTAACATGCGTAAAATTTTCATCTATGCTGGTCTGTTGACCGCGCTATTGATTGCTGACATTGTTTACAACGCGACACTTGGGAAGCATCCAGACGGTGATTGTCTGGACCCTAGGCACGAACGAAACGACCCGAATATTCGCTACACTAGCACTGTAAAAACTCGCTGACATGATACGAGACAAGCCCGAATTGCCAATGACCAGTTCACCCACCAATCTGGACCGTCCCATTTTGCGGAATACAGAGGTCAGGCGCAACGAGTTGACACAGGCCAACACCATGTTGAAGTCCAAGCGTGAGTTCCTGGTGAAGGCCCAGGATGAAATGCGTCACACCGGCGCTATCCTGCTCAAGGAAGGCCAACAGATTCGCCACAAGCACGGCAAACACAAGGGCGAGTTCCACGGCAGGGTTGTAAAGGTGTTCCCAACGCTGGGTATTGTGGAGGTGAAGCCCTTCGGTGGCACCAAATACAGGAACGTGAATTTTAGTGAGGTCTTGGAAATCATTAGCTTACCTCAGTAACAATTCCTGCTGGGAGTCGTTACCTTAGTCATGCACAAGGCCTCGTAGTTCAATTGGATAGAATATCCGCCTCCGACGCGGAAGGTTGCAGGTTCGAATCCTGCCGAGGTCACATTTCACAATTCACCAACATAACTCCCAGCACATGACACAAGACATTTTATTCTGGCTGCAAGTATCAGCGCCCAACATGGGCTGCGAAGGCGAACACGTCAAGGTCATTGACTTCCGCAACGCTGGGGACCAGCTAGGTATCGAAGTCATCAGCCAGCGGCGTCCCGAGTTCCTTACGGGGGACATGGTGGTTTATCAGCACCCTGGGGATGCCGAGGGTAAAACTCGGGTGGGTAAGGTGATAGCCCGCATTCACGGCCTGCTGGAAGCTGCTAAAGATACCAATGACACGTTGGACATCATCCTTCGGGAGCAAACACAGTACCAACGCTTACGGTAGTAACTATGAAAGGCCTCGACCAACAACGCATCATGGGGGAGTACTTCGGGTACCCCACGTGCTGTATCGATTCCTGGTGTAAGAACCATCCGCAGTTCTACTTTAATCGGCCGGAGGTTCAGCGTCAGGCCTCCGTCGAAGGGTTCGTGCCGTGCCTTACCCACAGCGAAGAAATCGTGGCCGGTACCGTTACGCACGAAGAACTGATTGCCAACCGGATTTGCCCCACTGCATTCCCCGACCAAGGTTCCGACGCACAAGTTGACAAGTACCTCGCAAAATACGACAAAGATTCCCGGAAGAAGGGATAATTGTTACCCAGGCAACAATTAAAAGTGTATATTTGTAACATGAACGCAGGTCCAACATATTATCCCAAAAATCACGAATACAAGCCGTTCCAGAAGCGTCTTGGTAACCAAGTCGAGGTACAGAAGCTCCCGCCACGTACCTTGCAAGTAACTCCCGAGTTGTACGCACATTACGCCAAAAGCGCATTGCGTACTTTCGTAGAGTAATAGCCGGAAGTATAGCCTAACTGGATAAGGCAGCACTCTTGAAAAGTGCCGTGGGTGTAAAAGCCCTTGTGGGTTCGAGTCCTACTACTTCCACTACATCACCACACTAACGTAATGAGCGCCAAGCCTTGGATTCCCGTGTCAGATAAGCTTCCCGAGAGAGAAGGTTACTTTGCAGTCAGATTCGCTGACGGTAGCGAAGACCAGAAGTTCTATCGTATCCGCAAGAAGGACATCCGAGGCTTTTTGTCGGAGGATGAAATCACCCACTGGCGGTAGGTAGTAACAATTCCGCAACCAAACTCTTACCTTAGTCTAAGGTTCAACACCAACAAAACACCAATAACTTTTTACCACCAACAAACCCCCAGCCTATGCGTACTGCATCCCTGATGATGGCCCCGAGCCATTCCCTGGTATCCCTAACCCTATCAGCCCAAAAAGACGCTGAGACAGTGACGGTAACACCACCGACCCATCATATTTTCGCCATCGATTGCTCCGGCTCGATGTACTCGGAGCTTCCCAAGATTCGGGAACAGCTCAAGAATAAACTGGCTACCCTGGTGCGCGAACTTGACGTGATTACGGTCATCTGGTTCAGTGGCCGTGGTGAGTGCGGTTTCATTGTCAAAGGACAAGAAATTAAGACGCTCCCCGGCCTGAAAGCATTGCAAGACATGCTGGACCGTTACTTGCGGACGGTAGGCCTGACTGGCTTCCTAGAACCACTGGTGAAAGTTGGTGATGCCATCAAGGACATCCAGACCAGCACCAAAATCGACACCCACTCGCTGCTGTTCCTCACGGACGGTTACGACAACCAAAGCAGCAAGGCTGAGCTTGTGAAAGCTGCTAAGGCACTAGCCCCTACCCTGGCTTCGGCTGCTTTCGTGGAGTACGGCTTCTACGCCAATCGCGCCCTATTGCTGGAACTCGCTGAGCTGACCGGTGGCCGTACTATTTTTGCTGAACGCTTCCAGGACTATGAGCCTAGCTTTGAGCAGTACGTGAGCAACAAGCTCAGCGGCAAACCCAAACTGGTTGTAACCCTACCCAGCGAACCCAAATACGGCGTGGCGTACAGCTACGACATTGAGAACGGTGTGGTGGCCTATGCTGTTGAAAACGGCGCGGTGTTGGTTGATGCCGAAGTAACCCAGGTGTTCTATCACTCAGAGCTTCCCGTTGACACTACTGTAACGGATGTCAACAAACTCCTTGATGGGGGGTTCGACATCGCTGACATCTACGCTAGCATCATTGTGTTGAGCCAGCGCATGAAGTCACAGGACGTGTACGACACGCTGGGCTTCCTTGGTGATGTGGCCCTGGTGGACAGCTTTGTGAACGCCTACGGCAAGCAAAACCTGTACGCCTTCCAGAACCAAGCCCAGGAAATCCTACTAGGCCAGCGCCAGCCCTACGCCAAGGGCTACAAAGCTAGCTACCTGCCAGCCGATGACGCCTACTCGTTGCTGAATCTGTTCGAAGACCTGATGGACTCTACAGAGAACCGCTTCCAGTCGGAGTCCGAAGAGTTCTTGAGCAACTACCTGCGCATTGGTGCCAAGAAAGTGGCCGCTGTTAGCAAAGAGGAAGCCCGCTTGCAAGACGAGCTAACCGCTGTGACCCAAGAGTACATGATTTTGGCTGAGCAAGTCAAAACCGACCCGAGCAAACGCAAACTGCTTACCGAAGTCAACGGCCGCATGGGTGCCTTGAACGAGCAAATCGAAGATGCCTCCGAAGCTTCAGACGTTAAGTTCGTGGTGGTACCCAACGCTTACGGTACGCCTATCCAGGACTTGGTGTGGAATGAAAGCCGCCCCAACCTGAGCATCCGTACCCGCCAGAAAGGCACGGTGAAGCTACCTGCTAACAAGTTCGGTCTCGACGTGGTGGAAACCTACCGCTACCGCAACTACACGCTGATTCGTGATGGTATTGTGAACGTGAAAACGCTCCCAGTGTACCTCTCGGAAGCTACCTTCACCAAGTTGCAAGCCGAGACCAAGTTGCTGCACGACAGCCTTGGTAACCCGCTCCCTTACAACAGCGACATGCTGTACTACCTGGACCTCACCACGCTCCCAATTGTCAACCGCAAGATGGTATCGGAAGTGTCAGCCAAAGTGTTGGGTGAACTCCAATACGAATTGACTCAGAGCCAGGGTGCCCAGTCTGTTTACAACGGCTTCCAGAAGGAACATTTCCCCAAGAAGAGCGAAGCATTTGGCGACCAATACAGTGCTGAAGCTGCCGAGTGGCTGAAAGAGCTAGGCATCACGGACTACAACGGCTTCAACCCCCGTGTAACTTCCGAGAAGATGGGCGAAACCTACATGGCTACCGAGCTGACAGTAAAAATCGATGGCATTGCATCGAAGCCTACCTTCAAAACGGTGTGGGATAAAATCAAGGCCGGTAAGAGCCTCACAGACCGTGAGCGCCTGTTCGAGCCTGCCATGTTGGAGTACAAGGCCTTCGTTGAGTCTGCTATCTACACCAAGAACGAGAACCAAGACGACCTGCTGAAAACGTGGCTACTGAATAAGCAGAAGTCGGTGGTAACCAAGGTGCGTGAGTACCTGAACCAATCGGCCCGTATCAAGTTCGCGGTTATCCTCGGTCAGACATGGTTCAAGGAGTTCAAGGACCTCGAAGACAATCAGTTGGTGTTGACCTTGGACGGCAAGCCCGTGACCATCACCTTCAAACTGGAAGACAAGGTTATCGAAATCTAAGCTTCGGTAGCTTACAGAGTTCAAATGCCCGCCGACCTTGTGGTTAGCGGGCATTTTTGCTATAAGTAGAGACCCACCAACACCAAACCATGAAACCAATTCTGCTACCTATCGACTGCGGACGACCCTACGACCAGTTGGAAATACTACCTTCTATGACCCACCAAGCTATTCAATGGGCAAGAGAATCTACCATAACAACGGAAGTTAAACGCATTGAAGCCGAGTTAGAAGACTTGATTGCCGCTGGGCAAGAGCTACCTAGTTCAGTTAAGCCAGTGGTGTTGGTAGACGAGAAGAAATACGTATTGCCGCAAATCATCTACGTACTGTTCAACAACGAAACCGGGGCACCCATCCCCTATAATTCCCCAATGCTAGCCAGGGGCTTTGAAGAATACAAAGCCTTGCCCGAAGCAAGCCGGAATGGCCGTGTCGAACTCTACCCGAATTGGTGCATTATCACCGGTAGGTCCTTCATGCACCCGCACCCACACCGGCACTACACCAGTCAAGAATTTTACCATAAACTAGGGAGCGATTCTGATTTTGCTGAACGCTTCCTAAAACGCGAATAACTTCTAAATCCCACGGGATAAACGATTCAAACAAAATGCTTAACAACAACCCACAACCCTATGCGCTGTACCTAGATGACTGTCGAAATCCAACTGTTACCATTGATGGCCTACCTTGGGTCATTGCCCGCACCTACGAAGAGTTCAAACATGAACTAGACACCAGGGGTATGCCCGACTTTGTTAGCCTGGACCATGACCTTTTTGAGGAACACATGCAGATGTACTTCTACATGCGGAAAAACGGCCTCACAGCCATCGATTACAGCACGTTCGAAGAGAAGACCGGTGTGGACTGCTGCAAGGCCCTGGTGTACGCTATTGACGCTAATGAGGACTACCCACGGCTACCTATCAACCTGCATACACACAACAAGTACGGGTTGAAGGTAATGTACGATTACCTGCGAACAGAACTGAAGTACCCCAAGATAACAACGCAGCGCCTGCCGCACGTCTACGTGGAAGAATTGCTACCTGCTAGCTTAAAACGTTAATAACTGTACGATTTGTTTTCCTGGTAACAAATTAGGCTGTATTTTTGGTAAGACACTAACCTTACATTTTTCTGATAACAACGGGAAAGATGCTTAATAGCACACATTAATCTAACATGTCCAAAAAACACACCACCCCAACCCCTGAGGTTCAAGAAGAAACCCCAGTAGAAATCGTAATCGACACCACCCCACAGGTGGAGGAACCTGCTGAAATCGTAGAAATCAAAGCCACTATTGCTGCTGAGAAAGCCGCCAAAGCCCCTGTTGCTGATGTGCCGTTGACCGTTACCCGCCCAGCAAGCGCAGCTCGCATGAAGGCCCTGGCTGCTGGAATAGTGCTGGTAAACGGCGGCAGTGAGACCAAAACTGGTGGTCGCATTGTCCATACGCTCACCACCGATACCTTGGGCCTGGACTCCGTAACCGAACTGTTAACCCTGGTTAAATCCCTCTAGTATGCCTAAAGCAACCGCATCACCCGAAACCACTGCTACTGAAGCCTCCGCCACCTTTGTAGCCGAGCCAGAGCAAACCACAGAGCAAACCGCCCAGACTGAGACGGAACGCAAACTTGCTTTGCTGGAAATCATCATTAAACAAAGCGCCGATGTTGTTTACGAAAACGTAGGCACTAACGGCGTGGATGGCGAAATGTACGTAGCCCTGCGGATTACGCCCCAGGCTTACGAGTCGCTTCGCTCTCTGGTGGTAACGCTCCGCACAGAGTACCAGAAAACGCTTTAATCCCGAAAGACCTGCCGGTACAAGGCAGGTCTTTTAGTTACACATACACACATGAGTACTACCACACAAAGCCTCTGGCCTAGCCGGATTGAATTGCCTGCTGACCCTATTATCGACCTATTGCGTGAACAGGGCGAATTGCTACCTGATGCAACCGATGGTCTGTTACGGGCTGAGGTCCGCATTAGTGATGTCCACGTGCCCTACGTTGCATCTTCCGGGACTTCAGTTCCCGGAGCCACAAGAGCCAGTGAAACAGTGGGTTACTACATAGAGCCTGTAAATAAATTCTTGGGTAGTACGGATTATTTGTTATTTAATTTCGTGCGTGAAATCGGTAATTCGTACCCGTTATTTCTTCAGGTATTCCCTACAGAGTTATCCCACCCACTGGGGCTACATCCTTGGAAGACACCTTATATGACACCGGTTATTAATGACCTGAATGGGTTTACCACGGAACTCACCAAGATTTTCAAATCCAAGGGGGTCACCACATTATTGGCTGGTATGATTGCGGTGATAAACGGTTCTCACCGCAAGGATACCACCCAGGACCGCCGCGAAATCCTTGGTTCTTAACGCCCAATTAACATGGAAACCATTTTCACTATCTACTACCGCAGCAATGCTGGTGGGCCTGCCCACCCAAACATTACCTACACCCTCACCTACCGGGATGATGTCGCCCAGCAGCGTCACGTTGACTACATCAACTCGCAACTAGCCCATATCCGTCAGTACGGTGCAGTCGGTGGTGGTAGCAGAAGCCAGATGACTTACATCCCACCCGACTCCATCATTGCAGTTGAAATTTCAGGCTATTTACCGGAAAACTTCTTCCCAGGCCCCCTTCGTTCTTAACATCCATGTCTCAAAATACCCTACAACTTATCCTCGACGCTTATCCAGACGAGGAATTTCTGACAATGGATGGCTTTGATGCCTGCGTTATCGGTTTGGACGAGCGCCGGATGCTACTAATCTACTCGGCCGATAAAATCCTGAAGAGCCTACGTGATGACATGGACCAGGAAGGTGCCCTGGAATTCTTTGAATTCAACATCAAAGGAGCATACATGGGGCCGAACACGCCTATTATCATGGAGTCAGACTTCTAAAAATCCCTTTTATAAAGCTAGCCTCAAACTATTTTCACGGTTTGAGGTTATTTTTTGCCCAAAAATTTGGAGGTGAAACTAATTGTCACCTACTTTTGTACAAATCCTAACCCCTACGATTATGTTGAAAGAAATGAAGAAGCAAGAGGCCATTAGCGTCTCCGACATTGTGACCATGTTAAACCGTGGTGAGCTGAACTTCAGCCCCAATTATCAGCGGGACGCGAATATTTGGAGTGCTGGCAAGAAAAAGCTGTTTCTGTTCACGCTGATTAACCACAACAAGTACGTGGTGCCAGAAATATTCGTGAACACTCGACCCGCAACAACACATTTCGGCGCTGAAATCATGGACGTGGTAGACGGCAAACAGCGACTGACAACAATCATCGAGTTCGTTACCGGCAAAGCGTTGGTTGACGATGTGTGGGTTGACGTAGCCCCCCGCAACCACCTCAAGATTGGTAACAGCAACCACTACTACGAGCGCCTGATGGCTGACAACCCGCACATGGAGCCGCTGTTTGACAAAACCTTTACCAAGCTCCCCGAAGCAGTGCAGCGGTTTATACTCGATGCTAAAATCGACTTCGTAAAGCTTTACGAGTACCAGAACAAAACCATTGTCAACATCTTCACCTTGCTACAAGGTGGTGCGCCCCTCTCGCAGGGTGAGCAATTGAAGGTGTTGGGTGCGCCATTGAACGAAGCTGCCAACATGATTGAGGCTGACTTCCGTGCCACGCTGAACCGGATTAGTTCTGCCAAGCGGGCCAGTCAGAACCAAACCATTTTGCAGTTGCTCAGTGCTGCTGTAGACCGCAACACAGTCCTATCGGTTACTGAAATGCGCAAGCTGATTAGCCGGACTAAGGACATGAAGAAGGTCAGCGCCGCTGTGATGCGTGTGCGTGATTTCCTGGCTTACATAGCCGATGTGGTAGCACTGTACCCAGAGAACGAGTCGTTGAACCGGCGTTACGGCCGCTCCAAGTTGATAGCTTACTTCGTAGCGTGGTTGGTCCAGGATGGGTTCCCCGTGGAGCCAGAGGCTTTCCGAGCCAGCATGGACCCGCTGCTGTACTTGCCCGAGTACAAAGCGATTGTGCTGCAACATTCTGCTAAGAACGGCCGCAACAAACAGTCGAACTACTTGCTGGCCCGATTGGGGAAGGCAGTGGTAGCTGTAAGTTAAACCATAAGCATCGGCTAATACAACGAACCCTCTCCTAACCGGGAGGGTTTTTTGTTACCTTGGGTAACAATTCCTTTCAGTAGGTCTTACCTTTGTACATCAACCCTCGTAAGCCATGAAAGCCATCAACCACATCTGCGACATCCTGAACGAAATAGTTGAATTTTATGCCCAATAATCACGCTGCACCCGTACCGAACCAAGGCCGTGAGGAAACTCGCCCCGATGGTACCCCAAATCCTTGGGTGACCGAGAAAGACTACAATGACTTCTGCTGGCGGTATGGGGTATCGCTAAAGAAAGGTGCCGAGGGTGAGTTTTACAGCTTACGTCTGGGGCAAGCCTTCTGCAATCACTTCGACATCTGGGACCCCACCATTTTTTACGCCACCAAGGGCGACACGCTCAGCAGAAAACGCCGGGCTTACGTCCTCTATCCAGAACGCAACCATGACCTTCAAACATTTTTGGGAGAATGCTGAGTATTACCAGAACACCGGCATTCGTCGCTACATCTTGGTAAAAACTGGTACCCAGGAGGTCGAGGTATTGCAGGTGCTAGATGTCCGCGTTAAAGCCATCAAAGTCACACTGGCTAGCCGCCCCCGGTTGTACAGCGGCCAGGACATGTTCTGGATTCCCTGGGCTGCATTGGCGCTCCGGGATGATAACGAAGACTTGCTGGATATGATACAGTTTACCCCGTGGTACCACCGGTTGATGGAGGGACAAAACGAAGGCAGGCAAATCAAACAAAACCTTAACATCTTATTCTGATGGAACTTATACCTAAAAGCACCAAGACCAAAACGGTGGTCTACCGCACCGAAACCTACTCCCTGACGGACGGTGTGAATCTAGTTGTAGAATACACTGATGGTGTCGTCACCGAGCAGCGCCTTTCGGTAACACCAGCACAGGCCAAGAAGCGGCTTTCGCCCTTCGCCCGTGAGACCGCCAGGAATTACTTCCTAGCTACTCCGCACTACATGACCACCGTGCAGCTAATTGCTTGGTACGATAGCTACCCCACCAGCGGCGGCGAAGATTACCAAGTGAAGGACATCTTGGGCGACATTCGGGAAAACGGCATCTGCGTGGACCGGATTATCGGTGTGGTGGACTCGGACGAAATGTACGCCTGGGGCAACCCTATTCCGATTCACCGGGTCTACGGCGGCGACTCGACCCGGCACGGCATCGGTAGCAAGCGGAACTACGGCCCCATTAAGTGGGACTACGAGGGCATCCGCGACTACCTGAAGACCTTGCCCTACGTGGGGCCGTTCAAAGAAGAGGACCAGAACCGATACGACCCCGACACTAGCAAGCAGCGGATGGGTATTGACCGCCTGATAATTAAGTACACCGACGAGCAAATGCTTGAAGTAGTGCGGGGCATCATTAAATTTGTGGCCGACAACAAACTCAAGCTGGATGGCCGCAAGATGCACGACCTGCTGGTTAACCATTTGAACCTGAGGGAGCCTGTTCCCGGCGTGGACACCCTGGG
>Ga0326734_1000458_pt1 | contig 11299 bp, 12 predicted proteins | sample 15_GP2_1315_FD_207944 | JGI IMG/M metagenome (GOLD analysis project Ga0326734, IMG submission 207944) | Glacier ice microbial communities from Ngari, Tibet, China - 15_GP2_131.5 | ecosystem: Environmental > Aquatic > Freshwater > Ice > Glacier | place: China: Ngari, Tibet | collected 2018-07-18
GGTCAGTTCCATGCATTATCTATCGTGAAGCTGACCCCTCTTGCCTACTTACGGAAAACTTTTAATGCTGTATAGATTTGGTGGCTATCTTCAAAAGAATAGACTCCTTTTGACTGTGCAAATTCAACAGCTTGGATCAATACATTGAGAGCCTTCTGTGCAATTTCTGCTGCATCTTCCTGGCTTGTTTCGTTAACAACTTCTGCTGAGGTTGAAACTTCGGCTTGTTCTAGTTGGTTGGTATCTTTTAACTTGGTCATGTACGTCGTATGCGCGTAGTCATTTTCGTCACAGATGTTTATTTGTTTCACAGATGTTATCAATCATCTGTGACGAAAGCCTGCCGGCTACATACAAAAATTATCTTCCATAATTTGAGAGAGAGGATGGATCTATTAAAAGGGTAAGAGTGTCAGACTCTACAAAGAAACAAATTAAAGGTTCTTCATCTAAATAGATACACGTGGTAAAGTTATTTGAACAATTTGTCAAGGAAAACCTTGTAGGAGAATACATCAATGAGAAGATGGGGTTGCCCACTATTGCCAAGCTGGCAGCAGATGAGATGGTCAACAAGATAGAGAAAGATCTACGAACTAAACGTCTCTACACAAAGACCCCAAAACCGTATCAGGCTAACTATGTTTATCCATTCGATGAAGTGGATGAAAAAGATTTGATAGAAAAGTTTGGAGCAGACGGTATCATCGTTAACGTAACTCTTGAACTCGGGCCGACGCTGTTTAAAAAAGATACGTATACAGAAGCTAACACGTACGATGCACCTCAACAGACTACAAATGGAAAGAAGATGGTCCTTGTAAACATAAAAATGTGGATGGATATGGAGGTACACGAAAAAGATTTTGCAAAAGGTGCAGAATCCGCGGTGGTCGAAATCAAAAGCATACTATACCACGAGCTAACACACTCAAACGAATTTGAAAGACGTAAAAAGAACGGAGCATACGTAGCAACTAAAAAGGATAGATCGGAACTAAAAGGGTCACAGTATCTTCAGAGCATGATAACACAGGCAAGCGAGAAAGACGTTCCTTATTTCTTTACAAGATTCTTTCAGCTCATTTATATTGCCACATCGTATGAGACAAATGCATTTGCTGCGATGGTTGTCGCAGACATGGAGAGACACACGTTCAAGAAGAGAGAGGACTTTGACTCATTAAAAGATTACATCCTCTCGCAACATGATACATTGGTGAAGAGACAAGAGGAACTTATACAAACCAATTCTTGGAGAAACTATATGAAGCTCAAGGAATTTAGCATTGCGGACTTCATAAAGAATCTTGAATCATATGGGATGCCATTTGAAAAATTCTTTAAGGCTTTGACTGCTGCAAGCAATGATGCAGCTGTCGATGTTATCAGAAAAACCATCAATATAGATCCCAGGATAAGAGATGATGAAAGGAAACAGATGCTTAAGTCGATGGATGATACGATAGCACTACTAAGAGCACAAAAAACAAGTGATCCCATAGATCAGATGAGGGCTGTTGCAAATAAAATAACAGCTGCAAAAGAAAAGTTAGGTAAGAAGCTCATGCGAATGGTAACATACGAATAACAAAAAAGCCAGTCTCTTTCAAGACTGGCTTTTTTCTATTTAGAAGAATCATCTTCATCAAATACATCTTCAATTGCACCGATGATAGGATGGCGAACCACGTCGCCTTTTTCAAATCTCATTGCACCAACACCTTCAACTCTACCTAGGAGCTTATCCACCAACCAGGTAAGAGCAGATTGTTTAGCATCCTTGATATCAATCTGGTTTTCATCACCGATCAGCACCATTCTTGAACCTTCTCCAAGACGTGACAAGATGCTACGGATGTTTTTCTTTGTCACATTTTGCACTTCGTCAACAAGGATGACAGCGTTCTTGATTGTGATGCCACGCATGTATGCGATAGGGATAACCTCGATAGTTTTTGTAGCAAATAAATTATCTGTCAGCGCATTGCCAATCAGTTCATAGAAGTTTTGTTTGAAGGAGAACACAAAAGGATCCATCTTTTCTTCCATGGTTCCTTTAAGGAAGCCAATCTCTTCACCTTGTAGGGTGGTTACGCTCTTCACTAAAACGATTTTTGTTATCTCACCTTTCTTAAGACGATTGATAGCATCGAAGCAAGCTAGAAAAGTTTTGCCAGTACCTGGCCTTCCAGAGCAGATAGTGATCACGTTATCTTCTAGGAGAGTCACGAACTTTTTCTGGTTTTGATTCTTGTACTTAACATCTACTTTCGCCTTTGCGAGAGGTGTGACGTACTGTTCCGGGACGCGGAACGAATGTTGCGTGAATTCATCGTGTGCTGATAAGACATCTTGTGAATTCATCTTTTTCCTGGTTGAAGGTTTTGCCATAAAATATTTGTTTAGGTAAGATGTAGTTGTTGAGTGGTACATCTAGACTATCTAAGGGCTTTGGCATACTACAAGTAATGAAATTCGAATTCGCAAAGCTATCAAAGGACCCCACAAAAGAAGAAATTCGTTCGGAGATTAAAAGACTCGGCGTCATTGTACGAGACAATCTATCCGAAGAACAATCTATCAAACTTGTAATTAATTCCATCTACGGAGGAATTGGTAACCCATTCTCAGAAGGATTTAATCTAAATGTAGCAGAAGCAATCACCCTGCAGGGACAAGACCTGATCAAGTACGCAGAATCTGTCGTCAACAAGTATTTCATGCAGCACTGGCACAAGGATATCAGGTTGCATGAACTTCTCAATGTGACAAAGGTGGCACCGATAACATCACCTGTATCTGTCTATATCGACACCGACTCGTGTTACATCACGTTTGACCGTGTGTTAAAATCCTGTGCTGGCTATGAAGGAGATGCAATCGACTTTGTTGTCAAGATATTTGAATATCGGTTGGGTGCATATCTCGACAAGTGCTTTGCGATGTATGCAGAGAAAAGGAATGTAAAGAACGAGCAGGACTTTGAACTTGAGACCGTTTCGTATTCAGGGCTGTGGCTTGCTAAGAAAAAGTACATCCTTGATGTTGGCTACAAACTCACAAAGGTTGATAAGAATGTTGACGGTTCGTACACATACACCGGAATCAGAAAGGGTTCACTAGAAAGCCTGACCTACAAGGGTGTTGAGATTATCCAATCATCTACTCCACTGTTTGCCAGGACACGCTTGAAGGAGTTGGTTAACTACCTGCTCACGAAGAACAAAAAGCTCGACCTGCGTGATCTTACGGCTAAACTGAAGAAGATGAAAGAAGAGTTTAAGCTCGAGAATCCAGAGAACATCTCAAAATCTGTCCGTGTCAATGAGTACTCAAAGTATATCATTAATGATTCTACCGGCATAGAATTCAACGGTTCAACAGTACCACAGATTCGTGGAGCAGCTCTGCACAATTACACCGTCAATCAGAAGATGGATTATAAGCAGACGTATGAGCTGATCCGTAACGGAGACAAAATTAAATACTTTCACGTGAAACCCAAGACCCGCGAAGGCTTTGATGACGCCTTTGCATTCCTTCCTGGCAATTATCCTTATCAGTTTGCACCAGAGATGGACTACGACATGCAATTCGAGAAGGTCATCCTGGATCCTCTTAACCGACTTATCGTTGCAATGGGCTTCCAGAACATTAGACCAAACCTGGTCGTATCAACCAAACTATTTTAAAATATACAACAGTCGAGTTAGCAGAAACTGCATAAAGTAATCATGTCAAACAATCACATGGCGGTTATCACAACGGTAACCAATGTTCGAGAACATCCCGGCGCCGACCGATTAAAATTAGCTACCTGTGTTGGTAACCAGATAGTAGTAGGCTTAGACACACAAGAAGGAGATCTTGGCGTATACTTCAACTGCGACCTGCAATTGAGCCACGAGTACGCAACCAAGAATGATCTGATACGCCGCAAGGACGAAGCAGGAAATAATGTTGGTGGCATGTTTGATGTCAACAGAAGGGTTCGTGCACAGAAGTTACGTGGTGCAATTTCGGACGGTTACTTTGCTTCACTCGAATCTGTATCGACTGCAACTGGTGCTGCACTGACCGAGCTAGAGAAGCTTGAAGAAGGTACTGCTTTCAACGAGTACAACGGTGTTCCTATCTGTAACAAGTACATGACTGACTCAACGAAGGCAGCTCGTAACTCAGGAACAGGCCCAAAACCAAAAGAAAGTGTGTCAACCATCATGTTCCACAAGCACATCGACACTGCACACTTCGGGCGCAACTCTCACCTCTTACGTCGTGACAAGAATGGAACACACGTCATCGTGACTGGTAAGCTGCATGGTACCTCACAGCGCGTTGGTCATGTGCAGGTAACGCGTAATCTGTCATGGGTAGAGAAGTTACTTCAGAAGTTTGGAGTTGCCATACAGACCACGGAATGGAAATATTTGGTAGGAACACGCAACGTGACGCTCACTCCGAAGAAGGAACAATTGTTATTTCATTCTGCAGAATTTCGTGACCGTGCTGCTAAGCCTTTCATCGGTGGCCTACGTAAAGGTGAAACTGTTTACTATGAAGTGGTGGGCTACGAGAACGGTGGCAAGACCATCATGAACAAAGTAGACATCAAGAAGGTAAAGGACAAAGCATTCGAAAAGCAGTACAAACGTGCTGATGGTACAACAGAAATGATTTTCTCTTATGGTTGTGCAGAAGGACAGTTGGACATCTACGTTTACAGGATTACTCAGACGAATGTTGAAGGCGAATCTGTGGACCTTTCTTGGTCTGCCGTTGAACAAAGGAGTGAAGAGATGGGAGTCAAAACGGTTCCAGTACTCATCAAAACCACCGTCACCGAATCAATGATGGATGCATTCTTAAAAGCAATGGACGACATATCAGATGGTCCTGATTTTATTGACCCTACCCACGTTCGTGAGGGAGTGTGTATCCGTCTTGAAGATGGTACGACTCCTAACATCCTGAAACACAAAGGCTTCACTTTCAAAGTTCTTGAAGGTATTGTCAAAGATCAAGGTGTAGAAGACATGGAGGAATCTGCATAGAATGATAGTAAATAGAAAATTATACAAACAGATACAACAAATGGTAAAGGAACACACGACAGAACCCGTATACAAGATAACGGTAAAGGCTGATGCCAAGGTATTAGTTGAACGAAACGGCGAAGATTACCAAGAGGTAACAGATGAAAAAGATCTTAAAAGCCTTGATGGTATCACAGAGCATGGTACGGAGTTTGCTGATTATTTTCATAATGGAACGTATGATGGTTTTGTTAAAGGTGGTCAAATGAGTTTCCATTTTGCCAAAGGCAAACTAGAAGTTCATACCGTGTATACCTCTATTGTTAAGCTTGACAAAGTTCAATTGGAACACCTTATGGAATATACGCAAGGTCAGTGGTCTGATGGAGTTGGCGAAGGTTTTGAACAAAATCCCGCAGCTGAATTAGACGGACAAGACGTGTTTATCTCTGCGTACCACGACAAACAGAAAATTGTCATTCGACAATCTAAAATGTAAAAACGAAAGACCTCTCAGAAACGGGAGGTCTTTTTTATTACATAGATCATGAAGTACATTAAGACGTTTGAGGAGTTCGTCAATGAAGGCTACGGCCACAGTTTTGATAATGAAGATATGTCTCCGGCTGGACAACAGCGTAAGAGAGAGCAAGAAGCAAGAGATGAACGCGCGTACAATGCACGACAACATGCCAGCCAATATCAGGCTCCCAGGTCTGTGCAATCACCAAAACCAGCACCGCAGAAGGCAAGCACTTCACTGTCTGCAATAGCAGGTGACAAGAGCGGAGAGGTGACGTTCCCGTTTGCTGCACTGCTCGGCCAGGTCAAGAAAGCTCTTGAAGGTCTGTCATCAGATCAAAGAACCAAAGCAAAGAAGGGAACAGCCATCTTTAAACAAGGCATGGACATGTATTACAATGCTCTGAATGCCAGAACCTGTAAGGAGAAAGACAAGAGACAGTATAACGAAGATGCAAAGGAGTGTGCAGACACCGAAGATCTCTACCAATTGATAGACATGTACATCGAGGAATACGAGAATTCAACTGGTAAAGAAGGCGATGGTACTGTGTTTGTTCCAAGAAAACAGCCAGACCCAGAAGGTGAAGACGAAAAGGCTGAAAGAATGAGGCATAATTGGTACTAATCTTCATCCAGTGATGATGTTACGTTGGTGCATATGATATCCAATGGCTAAGAAAAAATCAATATCAACAGACATATTTGACTTTGTTGCGCTAGATAAAATGCTTTCCAGTATTGATGGACTAGAAGATGGTTCCATCCTTACTGATAATACATTCGCAACAATCGATCACTGGATCCCTACCGGCAACTACATCTTTAATGCACAGTTGTCTGGCACAATCTATGGCGGATACGCCAACACACGTAGTTACGGTTTCGCAGGAGACCCAGGAGCAGGCAAATCATTCCTGTGTTACAACGCTGTAAAGCAAGCGCAGGAGATTGGTTACACAATTGTCTACGTAGACACAGAGGGTGCTGCTGACAAGAATACGTTTCTGAATTTTGGAATAAACACAGACAAGGTTCGCTATCAGCCTTGCAAGACAGTAGGACAATTCAAGAAGCTTTCCATGGAGCTTATTGATTACGTGAAGAAGTTTAAACATCTTCCTATAGAAGATAGACCAAGGGTATTGTTGGTGCTCGACTCTGTGTCGATGTTGACAACACAGAAAGAACTTGATGATGCTGTTACAGGCGGCAAGGAGGAAACGATGGACATGGGTCTCAAAGCTAAACAGCTTCGTTCACTGTTCCGTGCAATCACCCTTGATCTGTCAGGTGCAAAGATTCCAATGCTGATGACCCACCACTTACAGACTGGTGGAGGTCCCTACTCTGGCAAGACCACATCAGGCGGTAAAGGTCCAACTTTCTCTTGCTCTGCTGAACTCTACCTAAGCAAGAGCCAATTGAAAGAAGATGGCGTGACCAAGACTGGTGTCATCATCACATCACGTCCTAACAAGACCAGGTTCTGTGTTCCACAAGAGGTTGAATTCCACATCCCCTACAACGGCGTAATGAATAAGTATGTAGGTCTTGAGAAATGGATCAGTTGGGATGTTTGTGGCATCGACCGTGGCAAGGTATATGACCAGAAGGAATACAACAAGATGAAGGAGGCTGACCAAGCTAAATGCAAGGAGTTTGTTGATCAGGATGGAGAGGTTGGTTACTTTGAATATCAAAAGACCTCACAGCGTTTTATCGTGAAACATCTTGGCAAGTCGATCTTCCCGCGTGAACTATTTACAAAAGAAGTATTCACGGATGAAGTTCTGAAGATGTTGGATGATAAAGCAATTCAACCAAACTTTAAACTGCCAGAACTTACAGACTCTGATTCAGATCTTGAAGTATTTGTAGAAGACGAAGAAGAGGAAGAAGATACTCTCGAGAACATGTAAAAGAAAAGGCCAGTCGTTTGACTGGCCTTTTTTATGCTGTTTGATCATGGCACGGATCATCTTTTGGCCTTCCGCAAACTCTGCAAGGCTTTGGATTTTCGTGGGTAGGATTATACAATGGAGGTCTTGTAACAGGACCGCTGCCTCCTGTTATCTGATCAAGCATCGAACCCTTTGGTATGTTGCTGTTCGTGTCATCTTTATCTTTATCATCATCGTCAGTCGCGTTAACAACTGACATAGGAACTTCTTTTTCGTCGTCATCTACGCCCTTGCCGTTATAATCAGGTTCATCGTAACCTTTGATACCTCTCATGGTAAGCATGGCTCTTGCTGCGTTACGTTCTACACGAGGTATACCTTTTTCTGTGGCAAGACGTATCAAACCTTCATCAGACCATTTACGATATGCATTGATCTGTTCAGAAGTTGGTTCTTCTTCTCCAGATGTTTTCTTGACAGGCTCCTCGGTTAAATCTTCAATCTCCTTATCTTCTTTCTTTTTCAAAGCAGGTGTTGCAGCCACTACAGTAGCAACAGGATTACCTTCATCGTCTTTTGTTGTAGGCTTAGCAGATTGATCTTTTTTATAATCTGGTTCAGGGTAACCATCAACCCCTCTCTTTGTCAAGATATGTCTAGCTGCGTTACGATCTTTACGTGGCAGTCCTTTTTCCGTAGCAAGTTGTATGAGATCTTCGTCTGACCAAGTGTTATAATGATGTATTCTTGAAAGACTTGGTTTAGGTTCTGGTCCTGATTTATCTGCAGGTTCTGCAAGAAGATCTTGCATTTCCTTTTCTACTTCTTTTGAAGATGGTTTTCCTGCGGATTTGCCTGCCATCGTTCTGTTAGCCTTTCTGACCTTTGCTTCTTCTTCTGGAGTGTTCTCGTCATCGAGGCCTATTGGTTCTTCTTCGGCCTTCCCACCTTTCTTTTTCAAAAGGCTTTGCATTCTTCCCATCGAGTTCTTACGTTTTCCTGGATCTCCAGTAGGTGGATTGCCATTCTGAAGTTCAGTCAACCATCTGGCAGGCCAAGCTGGTAAAATCTTTCTAAGAGATTCCATACCCATAGATTGCATATCATCAGAAAATATGACAGGTTCTTTGGACTTTGAATGACCTAGCGCAAGGACAAATTCATTCCACAACTTACTTTCTGCCTCTTGTGCGTTGTAGTAGTCGATCATAGCTTGTGCATATTGCTTGCTATCTTCATTGTGTGCAGCTTTCGCTTTTACGGTCTTTCCGATCGCAATGCTCGCAGCTTGGATGACATTATCTACTTTAGACGCCATGTCTTGCGCCTTAGTTATATCAAATGTCGAAAATGCTTTGTTGAAATTCTTATCGTCGTAGAGCACCCCGCTTCTCTGCGCCTTGAGATACAACGCAGTAGGTTTAAGTTTAAGAGCTTCTTTCGCACTTTCAGATTTCTTAGGATCTTTACTTCTCGTATTATTCTGCAGAATGGAAACAACACTCTCATGTTCAGACATCGCTTCAAACATTTTGATATAATTCATACAATATGTAACCCACAACCTGGACACTTGTACAAATAAACATATAATACAAACGATGGTTAAAGAATTGAAATTGAAATACTTTATAGGAGCTTGGAAAGATCTTCCAGGTTATCCGACAGCAGAAGATACGCTGTACGAACTATACGAAAAGTTTGAGAACAACCGCTTTAGCGAGTTGTCCATGAACTATCTTTGGCTTGACCAAGACAATAAACCGTTCTGGAAAGGTACAGTTGTTGAGCAGAATTTTGACAGTCTCAGAGCTAATGGCTACATAGAGGAAACCGCGGGCAACAATGATAAGCTGTGGTATAAAATAACCAAACATCCTTTCGCATGAGCAACATAATAGGCAACGCAGCAATCCAGAAGATTTACTTCCATGGTGTGTTAGCAGACCATGTGACATATATGAACGTGGTACAACCATCATTCTTTGACGAGAAGTTGATTGGCTATGCATTCAAAACGGTAAAGGACTTTTACACAAAGTATCATCAGCTTCCTTCACTTGACCAGACGATAGAGATTGCAAAACTAGAAGATGCAGATGGGATAAGTCCGGAACAGCTTCGGACCTTGTGGGATCTTAACATCAAAGAGTATGACAAGGAGTGGCTAAAGGAAAACCTGGAGTGTTTCATCGACTACAAGGCCCTTTATAACAATCTTGCAAAGACCGTTCAGTATGTCAAGAGCACAAAGGTAGGCCCAGAGAACATCAAAGAGCTGACATCAAAAGTCAAGGCGATGATGAGTCAGGAGGGAATCTCCTATGACACAGATGACGGTCTCAATTTTAACAATGCAGAAGACCACTTACAGATTGACAAGCTTCTTAACTCGACAGGTTACAGCTTTCTTGATCTTGCTGGCGGCAATGAAAAGAAAACATTCAAGGTATTCGTAGGTCCTCCCAAGTCAGGTAAATCAATCTGGCTTAACAACATGGCATGTAACTCCGTTCGTGAAGGTCGCAACACTGCTGTCGTAACACTTGAGCTGCTTGACAAGAAGTACATGAAGCGTCTTGGTTCTAACCTGCTTCGTATTCCAATCAACGATTACGACAAGTATGCAAAGGACGCAAGGAACATGAAGAAGCGTATCGATGATCTGGCATTCGCCAACATGACAGGCAAACTGCCAGGTCACATGCAGGTGAAAGAATTCCCTACATCTTCTGCAACCGTGTTTGATGTTGAGAATTATCTGCTGAGGATGCAGGACAAGCTAAAACTTGAATTTGAAGATGTGTATCTTGACTACATCAACATCATGAACAACTGGCGTAATCCTAATACGGAGAACACCTACATGAAGATCAAACAGCTGGCAGAAGATATTCGTGCCATGATGCAACGAAACAACTGGGCAGGGTATTCAGCAACGCAGTCGAAAGCATCTTACTTTGACAAGAATGACATGGATCTAAATGCTGCATCCGAATCATCAGGTCTTGCAGCAACGGTTGATGCAATGTACGGTATCATCATTGACCCAGAGATGAGAGCGTTGAATCAGTACAAGCTTAAGATACTTGCCAACCGAGATGGTGGTTACATGTACTGCTCAAAGATGTTTAACATTGATAAACGTTTCTTGTTGGTCACAGAGGACATGTCTTCGCCTATCATTGAGGCAGAAGGTTAGATCGCATAATGATCAGCATCGTCATCATCATTAGTAGGCTCGTCGCCTAACTCTATTTTAGGTTTTCTTAGGTGATCGTAGATGCTTTGCGTCAGTCCTACCAATGCGCCTATCACAGCAAGCCAGATAGAAAACATGACATGTTCTGTCGTTGACCACTCGACCTCGGTTCCGTAGACGAAGCCGTATGTTACAAAGAATGTTTTGATGAATCCCCAGGTGATGCGTTGCATTATTTAAAGTTCAGGTGTATAATGACAAACATTAATTAGTGTAAATTAGTTCAACTCCATTCCGAAGACCATTCGTTGTAGAACTCTGGCATCATGTGCTTGAAGTATTCCCACTTCTTGTCCATGTCTTTTGCCAGAGTTCTTGCTCTTTCAAGTGTCATGTACATCTTACCTTTTTCAGAAGCATATACATTCCTCGTGGCTTCGAAAAGAACGTAACACATATGCTCATCCCCGAGGTTATAAAGTCCAACAGACATAATATTGTTATGATCGTCCATCGGGATAGCTTTAGGAAACTTGTCAGATGTTTGTTCTGTCCATCCCTCCTTGTTATCCCTTGTGCTATAATCAATATCGCAAGGTGCAATAGTTTCAGGATGTAGTTCTCCATTTACG
>Ga0326734_1000459_pt1 | contig 11298 bp, 17 predicted proteins | sample 15_GP2_1315_FD_207944 | JGI IMG/M metagenome (GOLD analysis project Ga0326734, IMG submission 207944) | Glacier ice microbial communities from Ngari, Tibet, China - 15_GP2_131.5 | ecosystem: Environmental > Aquatic > Freshwater > Ice > Glacier | place: China: Ngari, Tibet | collected 2018-07-18
GCGGCAATGTGCGCTGTGCAAGACGATGTACGTCACGACGGAGACGGTAGCGCGGACTCAGCGGATACCTTTTGAGGCGTGCAAACCCAAGGAGATTAGGCCCATGGAAAGCATGATCTAAATTTAATGAGTGAGGATGCCCGGGTGGGGTTGACATTGGAGGGGCAAAAGCTGTAATCCTTCATACGTCAACTCACTGGGGTGCTATCATTTCAAATAACCATGTTGCTAGTAGGGGTGGTAATATTACCACTCTACCCCTCAAAACACGCGTCAATCTCAGTGATGCCGTGGACGATTTGGCCCCCGGGCCCCCCCCGTGCTATCACAATAAGATGCACTGGATCGGCTACCTCAAGAGCGCAGCCGCAGCCCAGAACCAACGCGACGAGCCCAAGATCATCGTGATCGTCCGGGGTGAGCCAGCGATCAACACCCACTTCAATTTCTGCCAGGACTGTGACGGCCGCACGCGCGAAGCAATGATGACGGCTTCGCGCTGCAAGCCCGACTGGATGAGGGCTTGAATCGCCGCGAGGTGATGGAGCAGGCTATCCTGGATGCACTCAAGATCATCGGCCCTGCTACCGCCCGCCAGGTGGAGAGCTATCCCGCTGTAAGGCTGGCCTGTCAGCAGTCCAAGCTCAAGGCACGGCATAGGCTGGAGTCGATGATGCTGGCAGGGCGCGTGCAGAGTGATCGGGTGGGGCAGGGCGCAACGTATTGGGTGTCGCCTTGACTCCGCACCACCTCCGCATCCAATAACTACATCGCCCGCAATTGGGCATGCAGACATTGGAGTCACGAATGGCAACAGCGGCGCGCAAGAGTGCGACGACAGATCGACAGCTCACACCAAAGCAGCACGCTTTTTGTCAAGAGTACATCGTCGATCTGAATGCCACCCAGGCCGCGATTCGTGCCGGCTACAGCATCAAACGTGCTGACGCCATGGGTTATGAAAACCTGAGAAAACCAGAGATAGCTGAATGCATCCAATTGCTGATGGACAAACGCAGCAAGGAAGTGAGCATTACAGCCGCTGACGTGCTCCGAGACATCAATCTGGTCAAAGCCGATGCCATGAGCAAGGCGCCTGACAAAGATGGCAACCTGGCCATGATCAATCACGCTGGGGCGCTTAAGGCATTGGAGTTGCAAGGCAAGCACCTCAAGATGTTCACGGACAAGCTGGAGCATACGGGCGCCGATGGTGGCCCGGTTCAGCACACGGTCAAGGTCAAGTTCGTATGACCGAGACGGAGATTGAATTCCCGCAAAAGCTGCGCCCCCTGTTCGAGCCAAAAAGATACAAAGTTATGTATGGTGGCCGTGGAGGCGCCAAGTCGTGGGGCGTGGCCCGTGCATTGATCATCCAGGCCGCACAGAACCCCCTGCGCATCCTGTGCGCGCGCGAGGTACAGAAGTCCATGAAGGACTCGGTGCACCGATTGCTCAAGGACCAGATCGAGGCCATGGGCTACAGCCACTTCTTTGAGGTGCTGGACACCGAGATTCGCGGCAAGAACGGCAGCCTGTTCCTGTTCGCCGGCCTGCAATCGCACACGGTGGATTCCATCAAGTCGTTCGAGGGTGTATCCGTCGTGTGGGTCGAGGAAGGCCACGGCGTCAGCAAGAAGTCATGGGACACGCTGATTCCAACGATCCGCAAACCCGGCTCAGAGATCTGGGTGACGCTCAACCCGGACATGGACACCGACGACACCTACCAGCGTTTCATTGCCGCCCCAAGTGACGACACCTGGCTGTGCGAGGTCAACTGGCGCGACAACCCCTGGTTTCCGGCCGTGCTGGAGCAGGAGCGCCTGAAAGCGCAGCGCACCGACCCCGACAGCTATGCGCACATTTGGGAAGGCCAGCCCCGCCGCGTGGCCGAGGGTGCCATCTACCGCCATGAGATTGACGCACTGTTCGCAGACAACCGCGTGCGCGATGTGCCGTATGACCCATTGTTGCCGGTGCACACGGTCTGGGATCTTGGCTGGAACGACAGCATGGTGATTCTGTTCGTGCAGCGCGGCCCCATGGACGTGCGCATCATCGACCACATCGAGGAATCCAATCGCACGCTGGATTGGTATGTCGCCGCGCTGGACAAGAAGCCTTACCGCTATGGCATCGACTTCATCCCGCACGATGGCCGCACACGCAACTACCAGACCGGCAAGTCAACCGAGGAACTGCTGTCCGACCTGGGCCGCAAGGTGGACGTGTTGCCAGTGGACAGCATCGAGGCCGGACTCAAGGCCGCACGCATGGTGTTCCCGCGCTGCTACTTCGACAAGACCAAGACTGCGCGCCTGGTGGAGTGCCTCAAACGCTACCGCCGCGACATCAATCAGCGCACCAATGAGCCCGGCGCACCGCTGCACGACGAGTACAGCCACTCCGCAGACGCTTTTCGGTATCTCGGGCAAGCCGTGGACCTCATGAGCAATGGCGTCAGCGCCTCGCTCGAATCATTCAAATCACGCAAAAGGAACTGGCGATGAAGCTATCCCCCATTCTCAACCCGGCCGGCCTGCCCATGTGGTCAGCCGGTGGTCACTCCTGGAAAACACGCGTGCACAGGGGTTTTGTGTGCAGCCTGGAATGGATTGGCGAGGGCAAGAAGTCCCAGCCCGCCATGGTCATTTGGCCCGCCAGCAATGTCTTTGCCAGCCGCGAGGGCGCAGGCCTGTGGGTGATCGGGCGCAGAGCCATCACCGAGTTTGTGGGCTTCAACGGCAACGACAAGTGCACAGGTGGCCCGAGTGAGCATTGCATCCGGGAGGCGCGACAAGCCCTGCCGATCCTGGACAAGGACATCAACGACAAAGAGGCGCTATCAGCCCTGGTGGATGTGGTGGTGACCTTTGCGCCCGAGTTGGTTTTGATGCCTGCCACACCGCGCATCATCAAAGACAGCTTCGAGACGCAAAAAATGTGGGAGGTGAGCAACACCCTCAAGTCCACCGGCAAGACACTGAGCGAGGTGGAGCTGTGAGCGGGCGCAAGACGGACCCGGCAAGTGTGGCAGAGCGTCACAGCAAGCTCAAGGGCTGGTTCATGGCCGAAGCGTCCCGCCAGGCGGTCAATCGCGGCATCATGGCCAAGTGCGAGAGCTTCTATGACGGCGAACAGTGGTCACATGAGGACGCTGAAACGGTCAGGAACCGCGGTCAGAACCCGGTGGTTTACAACGAGATCAAGCCCACCATCGACTGGCTGATTGGCACCGAGCGCAAGACCCGTGTGGACTTCTTTGTGGTGGCCGAAGCCGGTGGAGACGAGGCCAGTGCCGATGCCGAGGCCAAGACCAAGCTCTTGAAGTACCTGGACGACAGCAACCGCGCCGGCTTTGAGCGCAGCTATGCGTTCGAGGGTGCCATGAAGGCAGGCCTGGGCTGGCTCGAAGTGGGTTTGCGGGGCGACAAGTCTGGCTCGCCCATCTACATTGGGGCTGAGTCGTGGCGCAACATCCTGTGGGACTCGATGGCCAACAAGCGCGACCTGACCGATGCTCGCTACCTGTTCCGCATCAAAGTGGTGGATCTGGACGTGGCCAAGGCCATGTTTCCCGACAAACACACGGCGCTGGAGTCCTGCGTTCAGTCCGGTGACGATGAGAATGTGTTTCGGGAGTGGATGGGCGGCGCTGGCTTGATCAGTGGCCTGGACTCGTTCCGTGGCGCAGGCAATGGCGAGATGGACTACATGACGGCCAAGCCGGTAGACCTGTTCAATGCCCGTGAGCGCGTGATGCTGATCGAGTGCTGGAGCCGTGAGCCTTTCCGAAACACCGAGCCCGGCCCATTCGGCATTGCCGACCCGGTGACGTTCAAGATTTCATGCTGCGTGATGACAGAAAAGGACATGCTGATCGAGTCATGGTCCCCGTTTCGGCATGAGCGATTCCCCTTCATCCCGGTGTGGGCCTACCGCAACAGCCGCACAGGCCTGCCATTCGGCCCCATATTCCCGCTGATCGGGCCGCAAGAAGCCAAGAACCACCGCATGAGCCGCAGTTTGTACGAGGCCAGCTCAAATCAAGTCTGGATGGAGGAAGATGCCTTCAACCCGGAAGTGATGGACGTGGACGAACTCCGCACCGAACTGGACAGCCCGGACGGCACGGCCATCTTTGCCCGGGGTGCACTCGCAGGCAACAAGGTGCGCGACCGGCCCAATCAGGGCAAGGCGCAGTTTCAAATGCAGTTGGCCGAGCAGGACACCCAAGCCATTCGCATGATGGCCGGCGTGAACGGCGAGAACCGGGGCCTGGAAACCAACAGCATCAGCGGCAAAGCGGTGCTGGCCAAGCAGGAGCAAGGCGGCTTGCTGACCATGGAGCTGTTTGACAACACCCTGTTCGCCCGCCAGATGGAAGGCGAGATGACCTTGAGCTTGTGTGAGCAGTTCATCACCCAGCCCATGACCGTGCGCAATTCCAGCGATTCCGGCCGCTACGACTACACCCAGATCAACGAGCCGACCGCAGACGGCCAGTACATCAACGACATCACGCAGCGCCGGGCCAGCTTTGTGGTCGGTGAGCAGGCCTGGAAGCAGTCCAATGCCGAGGCTGCTTTCGAGTCGCTGATGCAGGTCATGACGCAACTGGCCGCCGCTGCGCCGCAAGTCGTCATCGGCATGCTCGATGTGGTGTTTGAAATGCATCCGAACCTGCCCAAGAAAGAAACCATCCTCAAGCGCATTCGGGAGGTCAATGGCCAATCCGGTTCGGACGGCAAGATGACACCCGAGCAGGCGCAGGCCAAGCAGCAGCAGGCCGAGATTGCCAAGGCGCAGTTTGATGCCCAGATGGCGCAATTGCAAGCCGACATCCGCGAGTCGCAGGCCAAGGGCGAGAAGCTGGAAGCCGAAGCCATGGCCAAGCGCCTGGAAAGCCTGTACCTGTCAGCCCAAGCGGCTCAGGTGCTGGTGATGGCACCCGGCATCACCCCAGTGGCCGACGAGTTGCTCAAGTCTGCCGGCTTCAAGGACATGAGCGGCGCAGGGGTGATCGACCCCAACGCCCTGCCCGCCGCACCGATGCAAGAGCCGATGCCCCAACCCATGCAAGACCAGATGCAACCCATCCCTGAGATGCAGCAGATGGACGGCGCCATGGTGGGCAGCGAGACGATGGCGCCCGATGGCATCGACCCGAGTTTGATGTAACCCTTTTTTAACCACGCTGGAGTGTGATTTATGACGACCGACCAAACCATTGAAACTGAAATCGTAGCCAAGGGCCTGACCGCCCCGCGCGTGACGCCGACTGACATCGAGGCGAATATTGCCAGCGAACACTATTTCACGGCGTACGACGGCATCGTTGGCGTTCGTGTCGCGCCATTCGATGATGGAGAGGCTATGGCCGAGGCCGCAAAGCTCCCGGTGCAGAGTTCGCTGGGCCTGCTGACCTTCTGCGTGCTTGTACTTCGCAACGACTTCACCGTCACGGGTGAATCAGCCTGCGCCTCCCCTGAAAACTTCGACGCCGAGATTGGCCGCAAGATCGCCCGCGCCAATGCGGTGCAAAAAGTGTGGCCGCTCATGGGCTACGCGCTCAAGCAGCAACTGTCTGGAGCCAACTGATGTTCGGCCTACTTGAATCACTGGCCAAGGCCGCAGTGGGTGTTGTTACCCTGCCTGTCACGGTAGTGGCTGATGTCATAACCTTGGGTGGTGCGCTCACTGACAAGGACGAGCCCTACACCTCCCGCGCTGCCAGCGACATCGTTAAGAACCTGACCAACGCGGTCAAACCTGACTGAAAGATTCCCATGAGCAAGACCCAAGAAGAAACCCAAGTATTAGCCGACATCGAGGCGACCAAGGCGCGCGGTGAAGATCCGTTTGGTGACGACGACCAGGACGAGACAGAGGACGCGAGTGGTAATATTACCACCCCTACTGACGAAGTGGTTATTGACGAAGCCGATGAAACAGCGACTGATTCGGCCCCTGAAACTCCGGATGAAGTGACCGATGAGCCGGTGTCCGACCAGCCCACGGCCTACAAAACCGAGATGCCTGCTGACTACAAAGAGCAGCGCACGGAGTTGGTGAAGGAGAAGGCGGTTCTCATGAAGAAGCTGATGGACGGCGAGATGGACGCCGATGAGTTTGCCGCCGAAGAATCCAGGATCAGTGATGCCCTGGAAGATCTGACGGCGCAGCGCATCCGGGCGGAAACGCTCCAAGAAGCCAATGTGCAGACCCAGGCGGTCTACCAGCAGCGCGAGATTCAGAAGCTGATACGCACCAGCAAGGCCGAGGTGGACTATGCCACTGATGCCAAGGCACAGCGCCAGTTCGACACTGCCTTGAACCTGGTGGGCCAAGACCCCGACAACGCGGGCAAGGACTACGCGGACCTGATTGGCGAGGCGCACAAGGTGGTGATGGCGTTGCGCGGCGTGACCAGCAAAGGCGCGCAAGTCGAGCAGGCGATCAAGAGCCGCATCCCGGAAGGCAAGCCCCCGGTGACGCTGCGCAATCTGCCCAGCGCGGCAACGCCCAATGCAAACGGCGACATGCTGGACCAACTCGGGCGACTCAAGGGCGCGGCTTACGAGGATGCCTATGCCCGCCTGTCACCGAGCCAGAAGCGCACGTTGCTGGACATGGATTAAGCAGTGAGCGCCCCAGGCTTGATTCTCGAAATGCGCGTGGGCGAGGTTGTTTGCCTGCGCGGACTCGGTGGCGTTGACTCCGAAAAAATAATGCTAATACTCGAAACCAAGGATGGGCGCAAGGCCCGTTTGCGCATCGTGGCCAGCCCGACTGTCAAGGTCAGCAAGTCCGAGAAGCAGGCGGCCTGAGTCCGTCACCGTAGCCCCGCATCCGTGGGGTTTGTCGGCGCGCTGGAGTGCGTCAAAAGTATGGGAATGAAATGTCAGTCACGAATTGCGTGAATCCGTTGTCACCAGAACAGGTCAGGAATCTGCTGGATTTGAATGTTGAAACCGGTGAGTTGCGGTGGACAGCCGCAGCCTCGCAAGGACGAATTGCAAACCGCGTTGCCGGGTCTTTTCATGGCAATGGATACCAGCAAATCAAGATGGGCAAACGCAACTACCTGGGGCATAGGGTTGTCTGGGCAATTGTTTACGGTGAGTGGCCCTCTAAGAACATCGACCACATCGACGGGAATAGAGCAAACAACTCCGTATCAAATTTGCGGCTTGTAACAAAGCGGCAAAACATGCAGAACTTGGCCGTTACTGGAACAAAGTCTGCAAGTGGCCTGATGGGTGCAGTTCATGTGCCAGGAAGTAGCCGCAGGCGCGAACGATGGGAAGCAAGGATTAGGGTGAACGGGGTGCACAAACATCTTGGACTCTTTAAGACTCCCGAGGAAGCGCATACGGTTTATATGAGAGCGAAAGCTAATTTTCATCCGTACTTTTCACGCGCCTAGGCGCAAACTGGAGAAATAGAAATGGCAAGAACTACCATATTACCGACAGACCCAAACAAGCGTAAAGCATGGGCTGCATCGGTTGCTGAAGATGCTGGACGCGAACAATACTTTTCGCGCCTGCAAGGCCCCGAAGGTTCCCGTTCTGCGGTGATCAAAAAGACCGAACTCGAAAAGGGTTCGGGCGACGAGGTGACAACCGCCTTGGTTGCCAAACTGCGCGGCGCTCCGATCACCGAAGGCAAGAAATTGTCCGGTCAGGAGTTCCGCTTGCAGCACAGCGCGCACACCATGCGCATCAACGAGTTTCGCCACGGCGTGAATGTTGGTGCCCGCATTGAGCAGTCGCGCGTTGGCTTCAATTTGAAGCAGCAAGCCCGTGAGAAGCTGACCGAGTACATCAAAGACCTCTACGAAGAAGTCCAAGTGTGCGCAGCCTCTGGTGCGCGCGGTGTGGGTGACGAGATCCAGCATTTCGGCACCGACTACGCTGGCTATCCTAACGCCTTGCGTGCACCGGATGCAGGCCACCTGTTCGTCGGCACGGCTGGCGACAAGGCCAAGGCGACTTTGCTGGCAACCGACAAGATGAATTTGGCCACCATCAACAAGCTGCGCACCAAGTCCAAAAAGCTGTTGGGCTTCAACTTCAATGGCGTCAAGATGACTCCCATTCGCAAGAATGGCAAAGAGTGCTTCGTGTTGGCTGTGCTGCCGGAAGTCATGCAGGACATCCGTGATGATGTCGGCTCTCAAGGCTGGTTCGAGTCTCAAAAGGCCTTGACGGCTGCCATTGGCAAAGAGTCCGAAATCTTCAAGGGCGGCGCTGGCATGTTCAATGGCGTGCTGGTGGATGAAATGGAAGTTGGCGTGAAGTTCAGCGACTACGGCTCCGGCTCCAATGTTGGCGCTGCCCGTTCGCTGTTCTTGGGTGCTAATGCCCTGTCCGTGGCCCACGGCACCAAAGGCATGGCCGATGGCATGTCGGTGAGCCTGGACGAGGACATGGACGACCGCAAGCACGACCACATCTTGTTCTTCGAGATGATTTTCGGCGCCGACAAATCCCAATTCAACGGCATGGACTACGGAATGATCACGGTCGATACCGCGTTCACCGCAGCCGTCTAACCCAGGAGATACTGACATGGCACTCAAGCAAAGCAAGCAGGTAGTCAATGGCTACCAGTGCCCCACACCTGACGATGCGTCGTCTCTTGTGGGCATCACCGCCGAATACACCACTGTGACAGGTGATGCGATTGGCGACATCGTGGAATTTGGCGGCATCCCAGATGGCTGCATCGTCATCGACGTTCTGGTCGATAACGGCAATTTGGGCGTCGGCTCCACGCTGGACTGCGGCATCTTGTCGGGCGATTTTTCCAAAAAGGACAATGCGCGCACCATGGGCAATGAGTTCTTCGCAGCTTCGGCATCGGCCACCTCTGGCTTGATCCGTCGCGCAAAGAGTGTCAATGCCGTGCTGACCAGCACCTCGGTGCAGGGATGGGGCCTCAAGTTCCTGGGTGCAAACCCAGCAGCGGGGCAGCTCATCCGTGCAACGCTGGTGGTCAAGCCAGCGCCTGTCGGCGTCCTGTAATGGCTACGCGCGGGACAAAGCCGGATACGGTGCTTGCGCCTTCAAAAGAGGTGCAGGTGTCGCCAGCCGCTGACCGGGAAAACCCGGACAAGCTGACCGGCCAAGACCTGCGCGCCTTGGCGTATCGACGGGGGCTGGCGAAATCCAGTCTCACGTCGATGCCCGATGACAAAATTCGGCGCGAGTTGAAGTTCATCACCTACAGGCAGTATGACAATGCTGTGGAGTGAGTTCAACCCCTATGTGTTGCCCTACGTCTTAGGCGCACCCGACCCCCTTATTGCGCACCATGTTCGGCTAGCGGCCATTGACTTTTGCCGCCGAACATCGTGCTACCAGGCGTCCCTCGATCCCGTCACGTCAGACGGCACGGTGGCACTGGAAATTGAATCCAATACCGGCCTGCAAATCATCAAGATCAAGGCGGTTGCCGTCAATGGCAGAGATCATCCTCTGGTGGACTCGGTGGGCGGCCTAAAGCTGGCCCGTGCCAACTCACCCATGGATTTCTGCTTCACGCAAGACAACCAGATTTTGCAGATTTACCCCGCGCCTGCGGTGGGAGTGGCCGTGGTGATAGATGCCATCCTGGCGCCCACCCTCACAGCGACCAGCCTGATCAATGCCGTGGCCAACGCCTACATGCAGGACATGGCCTTGGGTGCCATCGCATCATTGCAGCGCGTGCCAAACCAGCCCTTCACCGACCTGAACAGCTCGGCTCTGATGCAGGCGCAGTACCAGGCCCGTGTGAGCGCCACAGCGGCCAAGGTGGCGCGCGGATTGATGGGTGGCAAGATGCGCGCCCACACCACCTTCTTGTAAGGCAAAACGGCACACGACAAGCCGCCAATCAGGGCGGCTTTTTCATGGGCGAGTGGTAATATTACCACCCACAATGCCAGTAGGGTTATTGGGGTTCAGGCTGGTGAGCCGTTGACTCCGAGCCGATGAATGGGATTCTTGGTGCTACTCAGAAGGATGCACCCGTGACCACCACCGCCCAGTCCATCATCAAGCAAGCCCACGAGCTGCTGCAAGACCCTGACGGCCTGCGCTGGCCGGCCACCGAACTGGTCGCGCACCTGAACGATGGGCAGCGCGCCCTGGTGGAGTTGCGCCCCGAGAAGTTTGCCGTCACCGCGGCTTGTGCCCTGGTGGCTGGACCCAAACAAACCACACCGGTAGCCTGCGCCCGCCTGCTGGAGATTCCGCGCAACACCAATGGCGCATCCCTGCGCCCGGTAGAGCGTAGCCAGCTCGATGCCATTGAGCCCACCTGGTACACCAAGACCGGCACCGCGGCACTCAAGCACACGATGGTGGACGCGCGTGAGCCCAACGTGTTCTATGTCTACCCGCCCGCAGCTTTGGGCGCCTCCGTTGACCTGGTGTACGCCGCTTGGCCGGCTGACATCCCCCCTGCTGGGGGCGCAACGGCCGCCACAGTGACCGGCAATGTGAATGTCCGAGACGAGTTCAAGAACGCGCTGCTTCACTTTTGTGTTGCGCGGTCGTACTTGAAAGACGCTGAGTTTGGTGGCAACGCCGCCTTGGCCGCCAGCCACTACCAACTGTTCACTGCCAACGCTGGGGCCCCTGTGCCGCCGGCTGCGGCCAAAGACTAACTGATTTTTTAGGAGCAACCCATGTCAGGCTTTTCCAATTCCAGCGCCAACGCGGTCATCAACTACCACTTGCGCGCCACAGCAGCCCCAGCGATTCGCACGCTGTACTTCGCCCTGTTCACGGCCGACCCAACCGACGCCTTCACCAATGGCACCGAGGTGTCCGCAGCTTGGTATGTGCGCAAGCCCACCGGCGCCTGGGCGGCACCCACCAACGGCGTGACCTACAACAGCACGCGCGTGGAGTTTCCCCCGGTGTCGGGCTCGGCGGCAACAGTGACGCACATTGGCATTGTGGAGGGTGCCAGCGCCACGGACGGGACAGCGACCCTGCTTTACAGCCACGCCCTCTCGGCCACCAAGACGCTGGGCGTGAACGATGTCTACGTGGTGGACAGCCAAACGACCTAGGGCGATTACACACTGTCACTGGTCTAAGCCATGAACGGCGGCACCCTCAATAGCTACTCGCTGAATTCTTCTGCGGGGGATGTGACGGTGCGCACGACGGTGCAGGGGACGGCCTACGCCCTGGCGAATGTGCTGACCCGGGTGATGCGCCGCGATGTGCTGAACCTGACCGGTGTGGCCCAAGCCAGCCCGAGAGTTTTGCGCCTGGTGCGTGACCCGTTGAG
>Ga0326734_1000460_pt1 | contig 11291 bp, 7 predicted proteins | sample 15_GP2_1315_FD_207944 | JGI IMG/M metagenome (GOLD analysis project Ga0326734, IMG submission 207944) | Glacier ice microbial communities from Ngari, Tibet, China - 15_GP2_131.5 | ecosystem: Environmental > Aquatic > Freshwater > Ice > Glacier | place: China: Ngari, Tibet | collected 2018-07-18
CAATAATCACCTCTGGCCCCTGCTTGCTTTTTTTATAAATGACGTAGTTAGAAACTTTTAATATGTAGTTGTATTTAGACCAGTATTCTGGATTATCTTTAAGTAACTGTATAGCAAAAGCTTTGTAGATGTCTTTACAAAAATGTGTTTTAGGTTTGCTCTGGAGCAATTTTGATTTCATCCCTGTTTGTATCAATAGAGTCTTGCTTAATGCTATCTTCTACAGCGGCGATGATCAACTGCATAATGTCCCCGGGTATTACCAGGTCTGTATTCCAAAAGTCAATTGCAGAATTGCAATCACTTAATTTTTTAAGGTTTAAAAACAACCCTTCAATTCTAATAAACTTGATGTCAGGTTCGTAAACCTGTATTTTTCTATTGATGTAAGAGTAGAAAGGGCCCTTCTGGTACTTGTTGTGTTTAAAAAACTCAAGATTAGAGGGAGAAGTTACTCGGGTAAATGCCAGACTTCCTGTGACTTTACCTACAAAATCAAACTTTATTCCGTTGGCAAACAAGGTATCAGGAATTTCTAGAACAGTCTCTGCAATTTTATCCTGACATTGAGGAAAACTAACCTTAACCATACTAGCTTGTACGCTTTGCATAAACTCTATTCGACGTCTGGGGTCTTTGTCTATGGTGTTTTTTGCTAAGCGCTGATACCAAAACATAGCTCTGTCAAAAATCATCATTTTAAAAGGCTCATCAAATTGTCTCTGGTGAGGCTCTGCAATTAGGGTCGTTAGTTCGTTGGGTGTCATGGTCAATTCAAAAGTATGTAAAAAACAAACTGGTGTAAATGTACACATGCAAAAAAAGCCCACACATTTCTGCGTAGGCTTTTGTTTTATGGGTTAAGTGGAACTTAAACTATCCCAAAAATAAACTTTACTTCTTCTAGTGGAGTTGCAGCACCAATAGGTAAAGCTAAGAAGATATACTTCTTGTGCGTATGCTTGTGCATTGGCAATGGAGAAGACTCTTCAGCTTCAGCAGTTATTAAAACTACATCATAATTGGTACCACGTACTGCAAATTTAGTAGCCTCTCCAAACTCTGCAGAAGTAATGTTTTGATTAGGGTAATTTGTAGTCACTCCATCGAAAACATGTCCTTCAGCTTCAACTTGAGCAATTCCATCATAAGTACCAGAACCAAATAAAGGTTTAGTAGTGTGGATTACAGCTGCGTCACCTAAAGTTTGACGAACAATTACTCTAAAGTACCTGTCTGCATCTACTGACTCAATTACTAAGTCATCTGCTACTACGGTAGCATTGGCAATTTTACCATAAGCATAGTTTTCTTTGGCGTTAAGGTCACTAATTCTAGCAGCTAAACGAGCGACAATAGTGGCTACTGTATCACCAGCTTTTGCTGTTTCGTCAAAATTCCATACATGGTATTTACCACCTTGCTTGGTAAGCTCAACAATAGCAATTTCGTAAACATTTCCTTTTACCGGCACGGGTAGTACGGAACTATCAATTGTAAACTTGGTTTTAACTGGAGCTGCGTAAGGAGTGTAAGAGGCAACTCCAGAAACAAGTTTAAATGAAGTTGTTTTGTGGATTGCTCCATCACGTTTTTGAGCAACATAAATCACACTGCCCGATACAACTGTAGAAACAGAGGTTTTTGCAGTATTTGCTGCGGGAACAGATCCAGTAGTTCCAGTTGCACTAAGGAATTCAAAAGAATTGTCCTGTACTTCATAAAACTTATCTTGTGCGTTAGTAGTTAAACCGTAGTAAACACGGTACTTAGTGGCGCCTGCAACTAATGGCCAAGTTAAAGATATGCTGTTTGTTCCAGCACCTCCAGCAGCGGCAACACTTAATTCAGGACTTGGAGTTGTTTCCCCACCAGCATTGATAGCTGTAACCTTAAAAAAGAACGGAACGTTTGCTAAGTTACCTCCAACAGCATACGAAATTGCAGTCGGTATTGCGGGAGCAGAAATAAAGTTTGCACTCGCAACCAGTGTATTGCTAATGGCATTAAAAATACCCAATTCTCCTTCTACAGCTGATGCAACAAAGGCTTCTAAAGAAGGTTGCGCTGTGTACTGAATTGGTTTTGCTACAACAACTTCTGCGTTGTAACCTTTGGTCGACTTAAAGTAAGGATTCATATTGTGCGTTTAATTAATTTTCTAATACTATTCCGGTCTGAATTTTCGGATCTCCGATACGTTCTCTTACTCTTTGTACGGTCTTATCACAAATTGTAGAATGTATCATTGGAGACAAATCAGAACCAATACCCAATGATATAGAGATTTTGCGCGGCTTCCTAATGTAGGTAATCAAGAGCTCATTTACTATGGAGTTTTGTGGCGTAAAGACCTGAATAGCATAGTTTTTAATTAGCGCAGGCAACTCAATAACAGAAGGCCTGTAGTAAGCGGTTTTCTGAATAGCAATAGAACTTTGATTCATAATCCTACGAATAGGCGTAAGAACTGAAGGGGCCAACTTCATTTCTTTAACTACTACTGACTTTACTAAACTAAAGGGATAAACTACTCCATCATAAGCTAAAGTGTTTAATGTCGTAGACTCAGTTTTTAAAACAAAGTGCCCGCCCGCTGTCAGGTTTGCACGATCTTCCCAACCTAAATCTTTAAAGTTGGCCAGCAATTCATCTACTAGAAAATTGAGGTCATTAATTGTGTAGCCTCCGGTTGGTCTGGTGTACACAACTACTCCGTTAATAGTCAGGATTACATTTTTAAAGTAAACCTTGTCCATAGCTGTACTTAATACCGGCTTCAGTTTAAAGTAGCTAAGGGTTTTAGTTAGCCAATGTGTTGCCGTTACGGTTTCGCACTTAGCCAGCTTAGCTCCAAGCTCTAGGGTTTTATAAACATTAAGTGGAAGCTCAGCTAAATAGTCTTCTGAAGAAAGGTACACAGGTAACTTGATTTGCTCCAGTAAAGGTTGAACGGCGTCCGCATATCCGGAATCTACAGTGTAAAAACCATTAGGCAACTCTTTAACGGCACGAGTCACGTACTGTTCTATAGTTGTGTTAAGTTCTAACTCTATTTGTTCAGGATAATACTTTCGGCTTCGTTGCGAACCAATAGCTTGCAGGTCATTAATTACCTGTATGTACATTTCTTGAGCAGTCATTTGCTTTAGTCTTTAGTGTTGTTAGCTATTATTTTCTTTGCAGCAACAACCTTCTTTGCTTTGGCCTGCAACTCTGATTTTAAAACAACCAACAACTCTGAGTTTTTAGCGTTTTGCAATTCAAGAATTGTTTCTTCTAAAGTATCTCCAATAATGGTGTTGTTACTGATCGTCATGTAGCGAGAACCTATTGTTTTTAAAACGCCAGTTTGTACCAGCTTTTTAATAAACGATTTTACTTCCAGGTCTTTGTCTTCTACAATCTTGATGAACATATCCAACTCTTCTGCATTGTTGCTATTGGTTTTAGCTTGTAAGAAGTCTAGCTTCTCACTTTCATCTGCAAACGTTCTTGGATCTTTACCAAACATGGCAATTACGTTATCTACTTTTTCTTCATCTCTTGAGATACTTAAGTATAAAGTCATTGCGTCTTCTCTCTTTTCACGAACAGAAGTGTTTTTGGACTTAACATCTTTAGGATTGTGTATGTAGAATGTCTTTAATTGATTTCCAGTAGCTGCGTCTTGACTCATAGCTACCTCTGGATTGCCAATAGCATGTTTGTAACGAATATAATCCATTACTTCTACAGGTAAGTTTTCTTTACTTAGCGGACTAGAATCATCTGCTAAACTTACTATCAATTGCTTGCCGGTTTTGTAAGGTACTTTGGTTTCCAGTGCTTCATAGAATTTACGAACTTCGGCTCTAAACTCTCTGTCTTCAGGACTGATGTCCAGTACCAAAGGAAGTAATAGGTTTTGCTCATTTGGCGTAAGTCCTGTGCCGATGGCTTTTGAAGAAGTTGAGGCCCAGTAGCCGCCAATACTTCGTTTTGAATTTGCTAGATATTCATCTAACCCTTTTTGACTCTCTGATAAAAAAGAAGTAGTACGGAAAATGGTTACCGTTTTTAAGTTGCTGCGGTCTTCGGTCATGGTGCGTTTTTATATTGCTAATTAATGTTGCTAGCAAATCTATAAAAAGAAAAGCCCGAGCGCAATAGCACTCGGGACTCTTCTCACCTTCGACATTATTAACAGCTTCTTGGAAGCAGCTTACTGATTATAAACCAGCAATACACTGCATATCAAAGCAACGTTCCGCGTTTAAGATTTGGATACCACTTGACTTAAGTCTAGTGTACCCTGACTTATCTTGGTCAGTTGACAATAACATCGCTGCATCTTTGTTGTTCAGATTAAAACCACCCATAATTGCTAACGATTTAGGCATTGGCGTTAAGCCGGCCACAATACCGTGCAAAAATGAACGTCCTTTTTGAGATACGTGTTGGATGTTAGACTTACCTTCGTAGTCGTTATCATCAATAAACACCATTCTGTATGACTCTAAAGGTAAGCCTGACTCTGGGTGCAATTGAGAAGCCTTAGCTACTCTACCATGGTCAAACATATCATTGTGCTTTACCTTAATCATGATACCATCAATGTGGTACATGGCATCAAAGTATCCGCCTAATGCTAAGTTATAACCATTACCAGTTACAAACTTGCTTGCAATATCACCAGCGCCAAAAGCACCTAGTAAAACTGCACCAGCCTTCATAATCATTTTGTGAAACTCTCTCTTACCACCTGTTCCAGTGTGTAAGGTTAAAGAACCTCCTTGTGCTTTGTTAGAGCCAAAGATTGCATCTCCAACTTTGTTAGAGAAAGCATCATAATTCAAAGAAGAGTAAGAACTCTTGTTTTGAATTTGCTCTAATAAACCAGATCCTCTAGGAATCACTTTACCAGTTAACAAATCTTTCAACGGAATAGTACCGTTTGCTAATCTGTTGTAACGAGAATACCAGTGTAAGTGCTCACACTCTTCTAACCAGTTATCCTCAAACTGCCACATTGCGTAATCCATCCACACGCTAGTTTTACCTTTGCCTGTTTCGATTTCGATCTTCATCATCTTGTTGGCAGAGTTACCGGCCCAAGAGATACCGGCACGAGCAAATCCCATTTGGTTTTTAAACTCACCTGGCATTACCATCTTACTCTCGGTTGTACGAGACTCAGATTCAGCAACAGCAGTGTGTAATTCAATCCAAGGAGTTCCTGGCTCTAATTCCGATGGTGGACAAAAGTCAGCAGGCCCAGCTGGATCTAACTGTACCAAGGCTTTAAATAAACCGTCTCCAGTTGGTTCCAAGTCCGCCGTAACGTAAGCTTGAACACCTCTAGTAGATTGAATAATGTAGAAACGTTTGATACGGTTGTCCGTAAAATACATTTCAAAAACACTATTACCGATACCAGGCTTGTCACCTGCACCGTAAATGTTTTTAGCGACAACTGAAGCTTTCGTACGGTCTCCCATTACTGGGTACGTAAACTGCACATCGTCTAATTCTACAGAAGTTGATTTCAAATTAAAGCCAATACCACCTTCGGTCATTGTAGCAATTGGGTATTTTCTTTGGTAATCTCCTAAAATGTAGGTTAATGTCTTTGACAACTGAGAAGGCGAACCTTGTCTTTGGTTGTAAAAGTTGTTCTCGTCCAACATCGACTTAGCGTCGTAAATGGTTTCTTGGACTTGGTACTTAATTCCGGTCATATAAGTGTGCGTAAATAAAAAGTGGCATTACAAAATGCTACCTAAACTTGAAGATTGTGTTCCCACACTTCCTGCTTTTGGTGGCGCCTTGGGGTCGATTGCTTTGTTTAAAGTTCTTCTTGCAGAAACTGTAGCCGCTTTACGCTCTACTAGTTTCTTTAAATCTCCCTTTAAATGATTAAACAATTCAGCTTCAAGTATCTGTGGCAAACTTTCTTTGCGCACAGGTTTCACTAGATAGAATTCTCCATCTTCGTAGTGGATGAGTTTTTTAAACTCCTGAGAAAAGGCCGCTTTAGTGGCTTCAGGTATTGCAAACTTTAGTGCTTCTCCTGAAGTAATTAAATTGTTGATTTCAGTATCTAAAGCAACCAACTCTCTGTTTTCTTGCTCTTTGATTTGCTCATTTCTTTGTTGAGCAATTCTAAAATCGTTATCGTCTTTCTCTTTAAGTTCCTTGAATGCAACCTCTGCATCTTGTTCTAACTCTTTAGAATCTATAGAAACTTTTAGTAAGGCTTCAACCTGCTTAGGGGTGTTTCCACGACCGGTTAAAGCCGCTTGATATACCTTACGCTGTAAATCTACACTCTCTTTAATCTCTTGTAAAGTGGGTAAAACAGTAGAAGGCTTAGCGTAAAACTCTTCATCTGAGCCACCATTCTGTCTATGTAGGAAATAGGCGTAAGCTCTTGGGTCGTTTTCTTTTAAAACATTTTCGTAGTCTGCTCTGGCTTTGTTAGCGATGTACTGCTCACGTATAAAAACTCCTTGAGGAGACATTGGATCGGCGGTTCCGTAGTCTACATTTTCGTTGATAACTTCACCGTGAAGAGAGTCTAAGGTTTTATAAAACTCAATGTCTTCTGTTGTGCTTTCTTGTTCAGTTTCTTCATCGCTACCTGGCTCTTCATCCTCTGCTGTAGCTTCCGCCGCTGCAGCTTCATCGGCTAATCTTTGTGCTTCGTCGGCCGCTGCTTGGGCAGCTTGTTCTGCTGATAAATCAGGCAACTTAGTTCCGTCACCGTCTGTAATGTTAGTCGCAGGTGCGGATGTTGCATCTGGGCTGTCTGGGTTAAATAAATCACCCAATGTTGGAGATTGAACTCCTTGGTTTTGTGCTGCTGTTTCTTCTGCTGTCATGATATTTGCTGTTAATGGTTATTTCTCTCCTGCTGTTTTGTTTTTAATAGCTGTAGCCGCTTTGAGTTTTTCAATTTTTTCTTTCGACTCTCTGTCTAGCTGCTTGTCTTTTAAGTCTGCCATTTTAGAAGCAGCATCAAAAGCCATTTTCTTGTTTTCCTGTTGTTGCTTTTGTACAAGCTCTCGTTGCTTAATTGTACGGTCCGCATTTTGCTGACTATCCGCCTGCATTAGCTTTTCTCGGTCGCTAGCTCTGGCAAAGATTTCACTAGAGTCTGGAATACCATTATTGTTGTTATCTCCATCATTCAAATCTTTGTTACGGTGTAATGCGTAATCGCCCTTTACATGCTCCAGGTCTATTTTGCGGTCGTATTCTTTATTCATGTAGTCAGTTTCTAAAGTTTTTTCTAACTCCATGTACTTCTTTTTAACTTCTTCTGCTGCTGCAACCGCTGCTTCTTCGCTTTGTGCGCCGGCTTGAGCCGCTCGGGACTCTGCATCCTCTACTTTTTTAAGCGTAGCTTTAAGACTGGCTATGTTATCCGCAGTAATAATTTCCAGCACCGTTGAAGGCCTTGCCCCGTTAGCCGCATAAGTGCTGGCGTAAGCTTCCATTTTCTTGAGTTTTTCTGCTTCAAACTTGGTTACAAACAACCCCAGTTCTGCTGATGCGTACTCAATTGGATCTGCACTTTCCAACTCGTACTCAAACTCTGATTCATTGTAGATTTTACGCTCTCCCTCTGTTTCTGTAAACTTACTAAGGTCTAAAAACCCTTGAAGTTCTGTTTCTACAAACTCTTCAAAGCCGATGAATATCATGTCTGTGATTACACTGGACTGGAACAAAGCCTCTGAGTTAGAGCTTGCGGTATCTGAGGCATAGGTTTGCCCTTTACGTTGGCGAGAGAAACCTAAGATTTCGTCCCACTCGTTTTTAAGGTGTCCCTGTACTTCGATTAATTGCTTGATGCTGTCAAACAGCGTTAGGTCAAGTACCTGGTATTGATTATAGGATTTATCTACGCCCAGTCGGTTACGGTCAATCAAAGCATAACCTAAAGCATCTGCGTAGTAAAAGAACTTGTCCTCATCCCAACCATCTTTAGTAGGAATAACATTTTTATCTAAGAGTACAATTTTACCCTTTGACTTGGCTATGGTTAGTTCAAGCGCACGCGTAACAATAATGTACATGATTTGAAAAGGAAGTCCAATTTCAATCAGAGATATGTTTTCTGCGTTCGTGTCTGAAAAATTACGTCCATTGTAAGGAAGCTTGAGTTTAGAAACATTGTTCATTTCTCTGCGCTGGTTCTCCAGTTCCTGCATCCTCAAATAGATGTCGTCCCCAATCCTGTAGGTTTCATAACCACAGTTAACCCATATTTTTCTAGCGGTCTCTCCTATGCTTACTGGATAGTCTTCATCAAAAAGCTCAATCTGAGTTTCCCCTGTAAGAGGATCTGAATAGGTTACTTCTTTAACTAATTGCTTGCCTTTGTAGACTACATGGTAAACTGGTATTTGTCCAGCGGTTTGTGATTTATCAGTATATAAACCAAGCAAGTTGTCATAGAATGCTTTAGGGCTGGATAAGTCTATACCTTTTTCCAGTTGTTTGTGCTCAGCATCTTTTAACTCATCGTAAAACTCATCTACTATGTCAGAATAGGTCATCGGGTATAATGCTACAACCCACTCACCGTCTTCAATCATGTCCGTATCTGAACTTTTATCGTGGTCAAGATTGAGCGGAGATACTTGCTTGTATTTAAAAACACCGTTGTGTACGCCTTTGTAGCTGCGGGTTTCTCCTACGATTAACCAGTCTTTAAACATTTTGCCCCACAGACGTTTGGCAGAAGATTCTACCAGCATTCTGTTTAACCGCTTCTGCCCTTTAATGGCTAACTTATCTTTGTAAGAAGCTTTGTAGGCAGTTGCCATTTCTTCTGGTGGGGGAATTTCTTCCTGCGCTATTTGTTCTGCTTCAGGGCCCATGGTTTGCCCCTCTTCTTCGGCGGCCATTTGAGCGGCTTGCACAAACTTGCGCTGTAAGGTTTTATTTAAAACATCGTTTAACCCATCCATAAAACTGCTGTAGGAATCTGGACTAAGGTTAGAAACAAAATAAGAGAACGGACGCTTAGGGTACTCACTCATGAGCTGATCTAAGTTTGTTCTTAATATAGTAGTGGGTCTTATTTTAGCTGCCCACTTTTGGTAATCAGGATTATCTGTGTTGTAAGGATTAGTAACATGCTCGAAAAAAGAAAGGGGTATTTGGTTGTTGTAAATTTCATACAACATTTTCTTGTTTCGACCTTTAACTTCACCTGAAGGAACATTAGAATTTGAACCAAACTTAGCTCCGCTAATAAGATAATCTGCAGTTTGCTTGTAGTGAGCTTTGTCGTCTTTGTTGCGCTCAGCGTTGGTAACTCTTTGTAAAGGCTTACTGCCTATTTGCTCTATACTCATTGGTCAAGTGGTCTGTGGGCAAATATCCACACAGAAACACCTGACGTCAATAGACCGTTCTTAAAAAGCTGAAGTTACGTTTGAACCACGAGACTGACTTCCTGAAAACAACTGCCGGTTAAAAAATCCAGGTTTGGCATTCTGCAGGCTTTGTTGTTGAAGGTTTTCGTACTGAAGTTTTCCTTTAGTAAGCATGAGCATGGCAAGCAAAGCCTGAGATATTCTATCAGCATTTCGGTCAGCTTTAAACTTCTTCATCTCCATTAAAAAACCTAAATCGTAAATGTAGTGTAGTGTGATGGCTCTTGTACCATCTTCAAGAATTCCACGCTGCTCTGTTGTCCAGTTAATAAGGTACTTAAGTGCTTCGTTTTTCATGCCTAGAGTCACGTTAACAAAGTAACTACGGTTTTTCTTAAGCTCTGTAGCATCTATTTCTTTGGTGTCAAGGCTCATTTCATAAGCAATGTAAGCCAGTAGTTTTTGCTGTTTAGCGTGTGTATAAACTGCTTGCCCACCACCTGCAATCTCGCACTGTACTTTGGCCCTGTAGTATCTGGCGAACTGAAATATAATGTCCCAAGCATCTTCCAATCGTTTAGGTCTTCCCACGTACCAGGCTACGGGCACACCCACGTTTTTAGTGTCGTATGGATTGTAGTTTTTCCAAACATAAATAGCCCATAAAGAGGTTAAGTCCTTTGCATCTTCCAGCTGAATTGGATCGACAGTTATAAAATACACGCTCCCTATTTCTTCCCCAGGAACCTGCATAATCCCTTCATACATTATTTTAAAGGGCTCTTCCATGATGGTGATACATCCGGATAAGTCGTCGTTATTTGTATGCGGGTATTTAATAAGTGGTTTAGAATTCTGGTCTGGCATAAACTCTGGCCCACCTTTGCCTTCAATAAACTTACCGTAGCGCAAGTAACCCTGCAACGTACGGTTAGTTCTCATTCTTCTAATTTGCGCGTCAACTTCAGCTATAGGAAAATTGTTCATGGTTAACCTCATCAGCGCTTCAGAGGGATTAGTAGGATACTCCGCTTTACGTCTGTCTATTGCTTTAGGGTCAGATGACTTTAACTTTTTGGCGCGCTCAACATTTTCAAGGTCAACAGCAAGGTCAGCATCTACATTACCCTCTGGGTCAATAGCTAAGTTGTTTACTCTCCAGCAGGGAACAAAATAACCGCAACTTTCTGATTCCATTCCTTCTTCCCACACGTTTGGAAACACCAACATGTCCCAAGCCTCTGGAGAATTGAATATTTCATCCAGGCCTTCAATCCCGGGGCCCTCTTCACCACCAGTTCCAAACACAGCTGATTGTCCAACGTAAGCTGTACCATCACGAATAGAACCTAGTGAAATCTCCAGTGCTTCTTTTAGTCTAGGGAAAGAACCACCCTCCTCGAACGTAATCTTACGTCCACGTTTACCTCTGGTTTTATTAGGGTTGTCAACAATGACACCCATAATTTCTGACATTCTATCTCCATCAATACCTTGCTCCGCTCCTTTTTCATCTAGCCAAGAAGCTTTCTGGTGCATGAGTGTACTTTTCTTACCACGGTTTTTCTTCCAGTAAGGAATGTGCTCGTTAATAAAATTAAGTGCCGGCTCTACTTTGTTTAGGATACCATCTTTGATAAGGTAATCCTCTGTTCCGGCGAAGTAATAGCTTTTAGAACCGTCAAGAAAAGTGTAGTTGTAAACTCCGTCGCAAGCTTCTGAGTATGAAAATCCTGCACCTCTGGCTTTAAGTGCCCCTATGTGCCGGGCTCCAGGAGAATCAATCCCCATAAATTCTCCGCCGTGCCAAGCAATGTGCTTAAACATGTGCCACTCATAGCCCACCTCAGTAAACCTGGGGAAACCCTGATTCTTTTCAGCGGTAATGTTTGGGTAGTCTATTTTAATTCCCTGTAGCCT
>Ga0326734_1000461_pt1 | contig 11281 bp, 9 predicted proteins | sample 15_GP2_1315_FD_207944 | JGI IMG/M metagenome (GOLD analysis project Ga0326734, IMG submission 207944) | Glacier ice microbial communities from Ngari, Tibet, China - 15_GP2_131.5 | ecosystem: Environmental > Aquatic > Freshwater > Ice > Glacier | place: China: Ngari, Tibet | collected 2018-07-18
GGCACCAGCGGTTCCAGTGGCAGCGGCACCAGTGGCAGCGGCACCAGCGGCAGCGGCACCAGCGGCAGCGGCACCAGCGGCAGCGGCACCAGTGGCACCGGCACCACCACGTCGCCGGGCGACAGCACGACTTCGCCCACCACCCCAGGCACGCCGCCGAGCGGTAGCGGCACGGCGACGCCACGCAGCGGCGGTTAGCTCGTCGGCGTCAAAGTTCGCTGATGCAAATTTTCGCTGATGCAAATTTTTGTTGACGTCAGCCCGGCTGGCATACAACTTTGCCATTCGGGTACGGCGTCATCGTAGAACAGCCCGCTACATGCGGGCTGTTCTCTTCCCTCCATGCCAGCCTCCCAGGCTGACACTTTTCCGTGATGCTTGGTTACGCCTTGTCGAGAGCAACCCCAGGCGCCGGCGCCCGGCTGGCGTGGCCAGTCAGACGGCGCAGCACTGCGGCGATGGCGCGAAACACCAGGCGAACGAGCAGCAAGGTCAAAATCGCTTCAAGAAACGTCGTCAGGAAGGCAAGCAGCGGATTCGTGCGCTCGGCGCGGCGACCGTACTTGGCCACCATGCGGTCGCGCGCGATCTCGATGCTGTCGTAAAAGGTCGGCACCACCAGCAAAGTGAGGATGGTCGAGGTAATGGTGCCGCCGATGATCGAAATCGCCAGCGGACGGTAGAATTCGCCGCCTTCGCCCAGGCCAAGCGCGACCGGCAGCATGCCGGCGATCAGCGCAAACGTGGTCATCAGGATCGGCCGCAAGCGCATGCGGCCGGCTTCCATCAGCGCATCTTCACGGCCGAACCCGTCGGCCTCGCGCCTGCGCGCCGCGTCGAGCAGCAGGATGGCGTTCTTTGCCACCAGCCCCATCAGCATGATGATGCCGATAAAACTCATCAGGTTGAGCGTGTTGTTGGTCACCAAGAGCGCCAGCACGACGCCGATCAGCGACAGCGGCAACGACAGCATCACGGCGAGCGGCGCGGTGAACGAATTGAACTGCATGACCAAGATCAGGTACATCAAACCGATGCCCGACAACAGCGCGATCAGCATTTCGCTGAACAACTCTTTCTGGTCCTGGCCAGCGCCGCTGAGCGACAAGCCGTAGCCTGGCGGATAGTCGAATTCCTTCGCCAGCTTCATCGCGGCGGCGGTCACTTCGCCGTTCGAGCGGCCCTCGGCGTTGGCCGACACCGTCATGGTGCGCTTGCCGTTGGTATGATCGATGCCTGACGGCCCCTTGCCCATCGTCACCTTGGCGATCTGGTCGAGCGGCACCATCTGGCTGGTGCCGGTCACCGCGATCGGCAGCCGCTCGATGTTTTCCGCACTGACCCGGTCGTCCGGATGCAAGCGCACCGCGACGTCGCGCGTTTCGCCCGTCGGATCGACCCAGTCGCCCACTTCGACGCCGGCAAACGCCACCCGCAGCGCCTGCGCCGCGTCGTTGACCGAAATGCCCATCGAATTGGCCAGCCCGCGGTTCATTTCAATTTGCAGTTCGTTCTTCGGATCCTGTTCCGACAGGCCGACGTCGACCGCACCCGGCACCTGGCGCAGCTTTTCCATGTAGGCCTGGGTGATCTCCATCAGCTTGCGCGAATCGGCGCCGGTAAAATCGATCTGCACCGGCTTGCGGCCGCCATTGTTCAGGTCGTCCTGGACGACGAATTCGGCGCCCACCAGCGCGCGCACCTTCTCGCGCAGCTCGCTTGCCACTTCCTTGGCGCTGCGCTTGCGGGTATTGCGCTTGCCGATGTCGACATAGACGCGACCGCCGTTCGGTTTGATGAAGGCATTGGTCTCGCGGGTTTCGGCAATCGAGTGCGCCAGTTCGGCCGCTTTTGCCATTTTCAGGCGCGCATATTCGACGCTCGACGACGCCGGCGTGCGCACATCGATGATCAGGTTGCCCGAGTCGGAGGCCGGCAGGAAACTCGAGCCGCCAAAAAAGTGGTGCAACGCCAGCGCGCCGACCAGGCTGGCCACGGCGATGAGCGCCATCGAGCGGCGGTGATGCAAGGCCCAGGCGATGACGTTGCCGTAGCGGTCGGCCTGATGGTCGAACCAGTCGTTGAAACGGCCCAGCACGGCGCTGATGCCTTTCTTGGGCGCCGTGTGATGGTCGACCGGGTCACCCCAGTAGGCCGACAGCATCGGATCGAGCGTAAACGAAATGCCCAGACTGACGATCACCGAGCACGTCACCGTCAGCGCAAACGGACGGAACCATTCGCCGGACATGCCCGGCATGAAGGCCACCGGCACGAACACGGCGATGATCGAGAACGTCGTCGAGGCCACCGCCATGCCGATCTCGGCAGTGCCTTCGAGGGCGGCCGTGCGGCGATCCGAGCCGCGCTGCATGTGGCGCACGATGTTTTCGCGCACCACGATGGCGTCGTCGATCAGCACGCCGATCGCCAGCGACAGTCCGAGCAGGGTCATGAAGTTCAGCGTGAAGCCGCACAGCCACACCGCGATGAAGGCCGCCACGACCGAGGTCGGCAGCGACAGCGCCGTGATCAGCGTCGAGCGCCACGAGTTGAGGAAGGCGTACACCACGAAGATGGTCAGCACCGCGCCCAGCACCAGCGACTCGATCACGTTGTCCAGGCTGCGCTGCGACTCGTCGCCGCCGTCGCGGGTGATCTCGATCTTGCTACCCGGTGGCAACTCCTTCTGGATTTCCTTGACCAGTTCGCGCACCTTCACGGCAATCGAGACGGTCGAGGCGTCGCGCGAGCGGGCGATCTGGATGCCGACGTTCGGCTTGCCGCTGCGAATCGACAGGCTGTCGACTTCGGCAAAACCGTCGCGGATCTCGGCCACCTGGGCCAGCCGCACGATTTCCTCGCCACGCCGCTTGACGACGATCTGCTGGAAGTCCTCGGGCCGTTCGATGCGCCCGACCAGCCGGATGCTCTTTTCGTCGAGGATGCCGCGCACCTTGCCGACCGGTGCGTTGGTGTTCTGGTTGCGCAGCGCGGTGACGACGTCGCTGACGGCGATATTGTATTCGCGCAGCTTCTCGGCGCGCAGCAGCACCGACAGTTCGCGCTTGAGCGAGCCGTTGATGCCGACGGTGGAGACGCCGTCGATGGCGCGGAAGCGGTCGGCCAGCACGTCCTCGGCCAGGCGCGAAATTTCCGCGTGCGACTGACTGGTCGACGACAGCGCCAGCGTCATGATCGGCTGGGCCGACGGATCGATGCGGCGCAAAATCGGCTCGCGCATCTCGATCGGCAGCTTGTAGCGCACCGAAGCGATGGCGTTGCGCACGTCGTCCGACGCCTCAATCAGGTTGCGCTTGAAGTTGAACTCCATGAAAATCTGCGCCCCGCCTTCATACGAGGAAGAGTTCACCTTGGTGACGCCGGTGATGCTCTGCATCGATTTTTCCAGCCGGTTGACCACTTCGCGCTCGACCGTGTCGGGCGAGGCGCCCGGGTACGGGATCGTCACCAGGATGAACGGCACCTCGACGTCGGGACTCTGGTTGACACGCAGTTTTTTCAGCGCCAGCAAACCGAGGCACATCATCGCCAGGATCAGCACGATCGTCGCTACCGGCCGCCGGATACTGAAGTCGGAAAGAAACATGTTATTTCCCCTGCACTGGGGTAGCTTGCAGCGCGGCGGCGACGCGGGCCGGCGCCATTTCGACCTTCTGGCCAGCCTTGAAGCTCGAACTCGGGGTGCGCATCACCAGGTCGCCGGCGACCAGCCCGCTTCTGACTTCATAGGCGCCGGTGCGGGCATCGCGCGAACCGATTTCCAGCACCGCCTTGTTGAGCATGTTGTCCTTCAGGCGCCAGGCGTAGGCCTTGTCGCCGGCTTTGACCAGCGCCACTTCCGGCAGCATCAGCACCGATCTGGTGTCGGCGTCGATACGGCCCTCGCCATACAAGCCGGAAACCTTCGGCTGGACCGCGTTGACGAAGCCGACCAGCACCTCGACCTGACGGGTGACGTCGTTGGCGGACGGGTCGATGCGCCTGACGACGCCCTGAAACGCCTGCTCGCCATAGCCGTTGATGCGAAAGCTGACCGGCTGGCCGATCTTCACGGCGCTGATCTTGTCGGCCGAGACGCGCCCTTCGAAGCGCATGCTGGTCGGGTCGATCACCTTCAGCAATTCCTTGCCGATGGCGGCGGTGTCGCCGGCCGACACCTTGCGCTCGCTGACGATGCCGTCGAACGGCGCGCGCACCAGCGTGCGCTGCAGTTGCTGGCGCGCCAGCACGGCGCGGGTACGGGCCGCCGCCACTTCGCTCTGGGCGCTGTTGCGGCGCACCTCGGCGTCGTCGAGCGCCTGCAGCGACGTCATGCCGGACGCGCGCAGCGTCTTGAGCCGCTCGAGCTGGCGCTCGGCCTGCACCAGCGCCTGGCCCGACGCCTGGGCCGCCGCTTCGGCCGAACCCAGGCTGTCGCGCATCGCGGTTTCGTCGAGTTTGACCAGCACGTCGCCGCGCTTGACGATGTCGCCGTTCTCTTTCAATACCTGCAGCACCACGGCCGACACCTCGGCGCGCAAGTCGGCACGGCGCTCCGGCTGGATCGAGCCGGTGATCACCGGGCCGGAGGCAAGCGCATTGCTTTGCACCGTCAACAAATCTTCGGCGGCAATTTGCAGCTGGACCATTTTGGTCTTCTCGTCTTTCGGCTTGTTGGCATCCTTGCCGCAGGCGACGAGCGCCGAAGCAATGGCGAGGACAAGCATGGTTTTGCGCAGCATTGTTATTCTCCGAGGAAATTAATTTTCTGAACCTGTTGTACACCTGCAGCGCGGGGCGACGAGACAGCCAGGGGACAGTATCCTTGAGCGGTTTGGCCCAGTCAATCGGCGGCATGCAGTTTGCCGGTTTTCATGCCTGGAATGCACTGGAGCGCGATGAACCGATTTTTCGAGACGCGAAAGTGGACAGTGCGGGGCCGTTGGGGTCGAGCCGTTGGGGTCTGACCCGGTTTTGGGCTCAGAACTGCCGGGACAGATAATCGATGGCGAACGCGACCGCGATGCCGGTGCCGATGCCGCCGCCGATTTCAACCAGCGTGTGGCCCATCCGTTCGCGCAGCGGCTTGCTGCCGGCGGCAGCGGCGGCGGCCGCGTTCGCAGCGGCGCCGGTAAGGCGGTTGATCGCGGCGGCCTGGCGCCCGACGTGCTGGCGCAGGCTGTTGGCGTCGATCATGATGACGAAAGCCAGTGTCGCGGCCACGCCGAACGCCGGATCGTTGATGCCCTCACGCAAGGCGATCAAGGTCGCCATGCTGGTCACCACTGCACTGTGGTTGCTGGGAAAGCCGCCGTTGCCAACCAGGTCGAACGCCAGGCGGCGCTGGCGCACGCTGGTGATCATGAATTTGATCGGGCCGACCACCAGCCAGGTGAGTACGGGGGTGACGAGATAAGTGAAGTCCATCGAAGTTTCCAGGTTGTCGGTTATGCATGCAATTCGTGCAGTAAGGAATTATCGCAGATGCCATCAGCGGTCGCGACCTTCATCGACGCCGCGCCGTCGTCGTCGATCCGCCGTCAGGGGACGCACGCCGCAGCGGCCAGACAGAGGCTGTCGCTGCGCGCCGCTGTTCGTAATCGTTTGCATATTCGCCCGTTCGTGGCAGAATGGGCGCCCTTGCGCCAACCAACGAGAACCGCCATGACCATGCCAAAACGCATGACCTTTATCCTGTTGTCGATCGTCGCCGCCGCCGTCGCCATCTTCGCCGCCTACACTTACGTGGCGCTGCACATATCGTATTCGGACGGCGAACGCGCCGGCTTCCTGCAGAAATTTTCCCACAAGGGCTGGATATGCAAGACCTGGGAAGGCGAAATCCTGCTCTCCAGCATGCCGGGCGCCATCCCCGAGCGCTTCAGCTTCTCGGTGCGCGACGACGGCGTTGCCCGCCAGTTGGTGTCGGCGATGGGCAAGCGCGTCACCATCAGCTACGCCCAGCACAAAGGTGTGCCGAGCGCGTGCTTCGGCGAGTCCGAGTACTTTGTCGAGAAAGTCGCGATCCAGCAATAACGGCGTAATGGCGGCGGCGACTAACTCTACAAGTTACCGACCCGCTGCTCGCCCAACCAGGGCCGCCCGCTCAGCTTGACGGGGGCTCTAGCACGGAGCAGAACGGCAATTTCCGGCAGCGTTTCGCCTGCAGGATCGGCGCCACCAGCATCCGGCACAATCTGCGCAAGCCGCTGGCGTTGACGAAATGGCTGTGCCCGGGCGCACCACGCCATCGCCCGATGATGTCATCCAGCACCGTCAGCAAGCGGCCTTGCGGCGCAAATGCGTCGGTCAACATGCCCGGCAGGCGCCGACTGGCCGCCAGCGGCGCGGCCGGCGCGCTCATCGTCCGCGGCAGCCGGCGCTATGTCGGCAAGGCGCCCGGTGACATCGACACCATCCTGCACGACGGCAAACGGCCTTTGGAGCTGCCCGCCGGGCATGACCGGCGTCGTGGAAGACTTCGGCTAGCAGTTGGGATCAGCCACTGCGCGGGACGACAGCGGACGCTTCACCATCGCGCCCCAGACCCATATCCGGCGCGCGCTGTACGAGGGCAACAAGGCCGACAAGACACTGCCTGTCCCCGCCTTGAACGGCTTGCTGGCCGGCGATCTGCCGCCCTGGCGTCGCATGAGCGACCTGCCGGGCACCGCCGTCAACAAGAATACTCAAAAAGCTGAGTTTTTCATTGGCAACATCAATGCCGACGACCCGTCGACCTTCGGCTTCTACATCAACGACAAGTCCTGCGATCCGGGCCGCATCGACTACACGCGCCAGGTCGGCACCATCGGCGAGCGGGTGCTGACATCGAAGGTCGAACCCCACATCTTCCACATCCACGTCAACCCGTTCCAGGTCCTCGATGTGCTGTACGCGCCGCAGGGCGAGACGCCCATCAGCATCTTCGGGCCCAACGGCGAGTGCCTGATGCCGCCCAACGGTGCGGACCTGCAAAATTAGTATTGCGGGATTTGGCGCACGTTCAAGGACACCGTCTTCGTGCAGAACGACTACAAGGTGCTGGTGCGCACGCGCTGCGAGCGCCACATCGGCGAGTTCGTCATCCATTGCCGCATTCCGGACCACGAGGATGGAGGCATGATGGCGAACATCCAGATTGTGCCGGACACCAGTGCGCCTGGCGGCGGCATCGGCATCGGCATGGCCGGCATGAAGCACGCGGACCATCCAGTCCCGGCCAAGCCATGATCTCGCCATCCGCTGCAGGCCCGGCTGTTCGGCGCGGACCGGGCTGCCGGCCTGGCCGGCCGCTACCGCGCGATTTATTGCTTCGACGGCGCTGCCGACGGCTGCGTCAGCAGGCGGCCGATCACTTCGCGGGTGATGGTTTCCGATGCTGCGCGCTGGCGCGCTTCGGCCGTGCGCTGGGCCACCGCTTCACCGGTGGCGGCCAGCGCGCGGCGGTCGGCGGCGTGGCGGCCGGTTTCCAGTTCCAGCAGTTGCGCCCGCGCCTCGGCCATTGCCTGCGTGGTCAGCGCCACCTTGCGCTGCATGGCGGCGTGGGCCTGGGCGCTGTCGAGCAGCAGGCGCTGGGCGTTGAGCTTGTCGCTTGTCGCCTGCGCGGCCGCTTCCTCGGCCAGCTCGAGCTGATGCGCAAGCTCGGCCTTTTCGCGTTCGGCGCACAGCCGCGCCTCGCTTCCGAGCGCGGCGGCGCGCTCGGAAGCGAGGCGCGTGGCCAGCACCGCATTTTCCTGCTGTTCGCTGCAAGCGCGCTCGCGCTGCGCTTCGGCCAACTGCGCGGCAAGCTGTGCGGCCAAATCCAGCGCGGCTTTTTCGGCGGCGGCGGCGGCGCGCTCGCCGGCCAGCGTTTCGCCGGCCAGCGCCAGCTTCTGCTCTTCGAGGCGGGCACGCACGGCGTGCACTTCGGTCAGTTCGACCGCCACCTGCAACTGCGCGGCAACGGCGGCGGCGCTCGCCGCCTGTTCGGCCGCTAGCTGTTCAGCTTGCTCGGCAAGGGCGCGGACGGCCTCGGTGTCGGCCAGCTGAGACTGCTGCGCCTGGTGCTCGGCGTCGGCTGTGCGGCGCAGCAGAGCGGCCTGCTCTTGCTGGGCGCCGGCGCGCGCGGCGCACGCGCCGGCCAGTTCCAGTTCGGCCGCCAGTTTATTCTCCAGTGCCGCCAGCGACTGCTGTTCGGCGGCGGCACGCGCCTGTTCGGCCGGCGCCAGTTGGGCCCGTAGTTGCGCCAGTTGTTGCGCCAGTTGCTGCGCCCCGCGTTGCGCTTCGCCGGCGCTGGCCGCGGCCAGTTCGGCGCAGGCGCGCTGCAGGCGGCACTGCTCGGCCTGCGCGTCCAGCGCAAGCTGGGCGGCGTCGTTCTCGGCGGCGGCCAGCGTCGTTGCCTGCAGCGCCAGCGCCGCGCGTTCATCGGCAAGCAGACGGGCGCGCTGGTGTTGTTGCGCTTCGAGCGCGGCGGCGGCGGCGGCGGCCGAGTCGGCGCTAGCGCGCTGGTGCGCTTCGTCGGTGGCGATCGTCTCGGCTTCGATCTTGGCCTGCACGGTCACGGCTGCCTGCTCTTCGGCCAGCGCGCGCGCCAGCGCCACGTCGCGCAGCTGGTGGTCGACGTCGATGCGGGCCTCGGTGGCGACCATGATGCGCGCTTCGGCGCCGCGCCGCGCTTCGGCGCTGGCGGCGGCCATCTGCTCGATGCGCTCGCGATGGAGGGCGGCATCGCGCAATTCCTTTGCGGTTTGCAGGCGCAGGTGGATCGACTTGGCCGCGACCCGGTCCGACTCGGCCTGGGCGATGGCGATCGCTTCGCGCTCCTGTTCGATGTGGGCCAGTGCGCGCGCTTCCTCCAGCGCGCGTGCTTCGGCCACGGCGCGGGCAAACGCCGACGCCAGCGCGAGCTGGTCGGCTTTTTCGCGCTGCACCGTCAGTGCGAGCGCGTCGGCTTCGGCGGTGGCCAGCAGCTCGGCGGTCTGGCGCGCGCCCCTGGCATGGCGCTCGCGTTCGCGCGCCAGGGTTGCGACTCTGGCGTCGGCGCTGGCGATGTGCAGCACTTCTTCTTTCGCGGCGTGCACGGCGGCGACGCGCTCGAGCGCTTGCTGGCGCGCCTGTTCGGTATGCACTTCGAGCTCTTCGACGGCGCGCGCGGCGCGTTCGGCCAGTTCGGCTTCGGCGACGATCTGTTCGGCGGCGCGCCGGCGCGCTTCTTCTTCCGACTTGGCGCGCGCTTCGGCGGCCAGCTTGATGCGGGTGTCGGCTTCGACCCGGGCGCGCAGTTCGGCCGTCTCCTGGCGCACCGCTTCGAGCCGCTCCATGCTGGCCTGGGCGGCGGCGCGCAAGGTGTCGAGGCGGTCGCGGTTCGCTTCGATGGCGTCTTCCGACGCCTGGGCGTTTTGCAGCGCGGCGGCGGCGGCGGCGGCGTCCATGGCGGCGCGTTCTTCGGCCAGGATGCGCGCGCGCGCCTCGGCGTGGGCGCGGCTTTCGGCGGCGCACGACGCCTTCGCTTCCGCTTCGACCCGCGCGATGGCTTCGTGGATGGCGCGCATTTCCGACCTGGCGCGGCCCGCCGCAGACAATTCAGACGCCTGCGCCTGCTCTGCAGTGGCGGCTGGCGGCAGTGCAATCTGGAGAGTGGCGTCGTCGTGCGGGGCCTGCGCTGCTTGCATGGTCGTTCTCGCTGAAGTTGCCTTCCGAGACGGATGGCATACCAGCGATTATCAGCCAGCGGCGGCGCCGGCCGAGCGTGAAGCAGAGGCCGTATTTCGCCTCATTTCGCCGCTTTGAGGGCGCCGTGCTGCGGCCTTACGCCGGCCACAGCGGCGGCTCGTCCATCAGTGCGATCTGCTCGCGCAACTCGAGAATCCTGTCCTGCCAATAACGTTGCGTATTAAACCACGGAAAGGCGGCGGGAAACGCCGGGTCATTCCAGCGCATCGCCAGCCAGGCCGAATAATGGATCAGGCGCAGGGTGCGCAACGCTTCGACCAAATAAAGCTGGCGCGGATCGAAATCGGCAAAATCCTCGTAGCCGGCCAGGATATCGGCCATCTGCCGCACCATGTCAAGCCGCTCGCCCGACATCAGCATCCACAAGTCCTGTACTGCCGGCCCCATGCGGCTGTCGTCGAAATCGACGAAATGGGGACCGTCGCCGGTCCACAGCACGTTGCCGGCGTGGCAATCGCCGTGCAAGCGCAGCACCGGGTGGCGCCCGGCCCGCTCGAAACAGCGCGCCACGCCGTCGAGCGCCTGGTCGACTACGCTGGTCCACGCCGCCAGCAGTTCAGCTGGAATGAAGCCATTCGCCAGCAAGTAAGCGCGCGGTTCGAGGCCGAACGAGGCAATCGTCAGCGCCGGCCGGTGTTCGAAAGCGGCCAGCGCGCCGACCGCGTGGATGCGCCCGATGAAGCGGCCGATCCATTCAAGCGTTTTCGGGTCGCCCAGTTCGGGCGCCCGCCCGCCACGGCTGGGGAAGACGGCGAACTTGAAGCCGGCGAATTCGTTGAGCGTGCGCCCGTCCAGCGTCAGCGCGGCCACCACCGGGATCTCGCGCTCGACCAGTTCGGCCACGAACGCGTGGTCCTCGAGGATGGCGGCGTCGCTCCAGCGATCCGGCCGGTAGAACTTGACGACGACCGGTCCGCCCTCCTCGCGGCCGACCTGGTAGACCCGGTTTTCATAGCTGTTGAGCGCCAGCAGACGGCCGTCGCCATGCAGGCCGACCGTCTCGAGGGCATCGAGCACGCAGCCGGGATCGAGGGCGGAAAAAGGATGCTGAACGGTGTCGTCCGGACCGGGCGGGAGAGTATTCATCACCCTATTGTAAATCGGCCCAACAAAAAACGGGCCTCGGCGGCCCCGTCTGACCCCATTTAAATTATGCGGCCGGAGCGGGCGGATAAAGGTTGCAGACCGATCGACCTGGACATGGCGCGAAAAATTATTTATCGCTTTTTTGTAAAAATGCCGTACAAAAAACGGGTCTGACCCCATTTAATTTTATTTATATTACGTGTTCGGAGCGCCGACGGGTAACGGTTTCAGCCCGGTCGACCCGGATATAGCGCGAAAAATTATCTATCGCTATTTTGCAAATTTGCCTTACAAGAAACGGGTCTGACCCCATTTAAATTTGGATCTGACCCCAGTTAAATTGACCCCACTTAACCTGAATTTTGCATAAAAAAGGGCAAGAATGCCGTAAGTGATTGATAAAATGTGAGTTATTGAGAAACACAATTTACAACACGAACGCCACCTTGCCCGACATGAATTCTACTCCAGAACAGCT
>Ga0326734_1000462_pt1 | contig 11257 bp, 18 predicted proteins | sample 15_GP2_1315_FD_207944 | JGI IMG/M metagenome (GOLD analysis project Ga0326734, IMG submission 207944) | Glacier ice microbial communities from Ngari, Tibet, China - 15_GP2_131.5 | ecosystem: Environmental > Aquatic > Freshwater > Ice > Glacier | place: China: Ngari, Tibet | collected 2018-07-18
CTTTGCATCTATGGTAATCGAAGGCAGTAGTTGCTTCTCACCGCAAACGTCTCTGAGGATGCTACAAATGACTCCTATGATGTCTTCGGACTCATATAAACCTTCCGACCTTCGAAACCTATCAAACTCCTCTGCGGTCAGGAGAGAAGGTAAAGAAGGCAGCTTGTCTATAACTTCCTTAAGAAAAGTACCATCGGCATGTCCGTCTCTCTTCTTGGCTGCTTCAAAGTATGAATTGATTCTTCTGTACCCATCAGAGATGAGCTTTTGTGCATAATCGCTCCACAGATGAGTCAACTCACTTTCAGCCCGACGTGCGTTCGAGGTCATTGCGCCTCGCCTCCTGTCAAAAAATACGCTCCATGGCTGAATGCCACAGAGTCGTATTTTCATTATACAAGTTTTATTTGGTATCGCGAGCTTAAGAGTAGTCGTCGTACGTAACCATTAAGGCTCGTGAGTTGATTTGTCGTAGTGTTTCAAGTGCTACAGATACAACAATCAGTAACCCAGTACCACCGATAGACAAATTAGTATTGCTAATACCAGCAAAGTTGTACAGTAAGTATTCTGCGATGAATGGGCTGACTGCAATAAGGCCTAGTACGAGTGAACCGAATAAGATAAGGCGGTTTACGGTTGTCGTAAGGTATTTTTCTGTCTGCTTGCCAGGACGAACACCTTCGATGAAGCCGCCTTGCTTTTGTAAATTCTCGGAAATTTCGTTCGCATTAAATACGATACCAGTATAGAAATATGTAAAGAAGATAACCAAAGTGAAGTACGCAGCTGGGTAAATGAAGGCCTGCCATTCTATACCTGTAAAGCTACCTGGGTTTGGAGCTTGGAACCAAAGGATTAAGTTGTTGGCTATATCGAGATATGCATCGTTGCCAGTTGCCTTAAGTATTTGGCCCAAGAAAGCTGGGAGTGAGAGAAAGGCTACTGCGAAGATAACTGGAATAACACCAGCTGCAATTAACTTAATTGGAAGGATGCTTTTCACGCCACCATAGCTACTGTTACCCTGAATACGCTTAGCGTAGTTGATAGTAATAACACGCTGGGCCTCGTTTATCTTCACTAGGAAATAAAGCATCGCCAGCGATGCCGCCGTGATAGCTAAGGTCACATAGAATACTAATGGGTTCACCGGTAATGTAAACCAGTTAAAGACATTCAAGGCGCCTTGTGAAGTATCAACAAGTGAAGCACCGAGTGATGAAAGAGTTGAAGGCAGTTGGCTAATAATACCTGCGAAGATAAGCAAGCTAATACCATTACCAATACCCTGCTCAGTCATAAGCTCACCTAGCCACATAAGCAGCACAGAGCCAGCCGTCATGGCTGTTACGGCAACTATCCACTCTATAGCAGTAGGGTCAGCTAGGACAGTTGTGTTACCGGCTAGAATGGTTTGCCGTAGGATGAAGATAAAGGCAATAGATTGCACAATCGCCAATGGAATAGTCATCATACGTGTCCATTGGTTAATTTTACGACGGCCCGATTCACCATCTTTGTGAAGCTCTTCAAGCTTTGGAATAGCTTTAGTAAGAAGCTGCGTAATAACCGATGCAGTAATGAATGGCGTTAGACCAACCAACACAATCGAGAAGCTTGCTAATGCACCACCAGATAGTAAGTTGAGGAAGCCACCGAAATCGGTTCCACCAATAACGCTGTTAATGACTTCGCGTAGCTGAGTAGGTTCAGCCAGTGGCACTGGAATGTGTGCCAGTAGCCGGTATACGACAACGAGTGCCAACACAATAAGTAGCCGCTTTTGCATGTCGCGGTTTTTGAGTGATTTAAAAATAGTTTTCCAATTCATCAGTCTTGTCTGCCCCTAGTAGTTAAACGTCAATTAGGTTTCATTATATCACAAGGGAATGAGCAAATACCCACAGTTGAAGATATATTCCTAAACAAAAAGGGAAAACCTCCCGAAGGAGGTTAAGTGAGAGAGGGGCTCGGACGGGATAAAACACCGTCAGCTATACTTACATCGGGTACCGGGTGGAGCCCGGACTAGTATAGAAGAGCCCCTCTCTCGGTCGATTGGGTCAAGATTTGACCCGCTCTCATCTGATGCCAACACATCAGGGTTTGGTGAGGATAGGTAGAGCCATCCTCAGTGGCAGATCGATCAAATCGGCTATTTTACACCATACTCGAACTATCAACCTAACTAATTATAATTAAATAATTACTGTAGGTCAATTCTCAGCTTATACACAAAAAATACCCCCATCGCTGGAGGTATTTTTATAAGTTGCAGTAAGCTTACTTTTTGTCGTTTGCTTCTGCTACTTTAGTACTTTGCTTAAGAGGCACGGGGGTCTTTTCGAAAGAACCACCGGCTTTTTCAACAGCGAGTACGACGCTTTTACTTGCACCAGAAACCTTAAGTGTTACCTTTTCAGTAAGTTCACCACGTTGGATGATTTTGACTGAGTGGAAAGGTGTTTCGATGTATCCGGCTTCGAAGAGTACGAAGTGGTCGACTGTCTTACCAGCAAATGCGTTCAAGTGGTCTAAGTACACAACTTGCGCTGGAGTACGAAGGCTTTTGAAACCGCGAGCTTTAGGCACAGCAGCTACCAGTGAACGTTGTCCACCAGAGAACATTGGAGCAAGTTTCTTACCAGTACGAGCTTTTTGACCCTTCGTACCACGGCCGGCAGTTTTACCTTGTCCAGCAGCGATACCACGTCCAACACGCTTCCGGTTTTTGGTAGGAAGAGTTACGAGTTCGTTATATTTAGTCATTATTTAGTCTCCTTCACAGCTTTTGCAGCAGGCTTAGCTTTAGCAGCAGGTTTTTCAACTGGTGCTTCTACGGCTACTTCTTCAGAGACTTCAGCGGTAGCTTTTACAGCTTTCTTCTTAGGAGTAGTAAGCCAGTCTTCACGACCAACAAGTGAACCAAGTGCTTCAACAGTTGCGTAAGCGATGTTCACCTTGTTTGTAGAGTTCAAAGACTTTGAAAGCAAGTTGCGAATACCAGTTACACCAATAATTGAACGAACTACACCACCGGCGATAATACCAGTACCAGGGGCAGCAGGCTTTAGAAGCACACGTGCACCGCTGAACTTGATTTCAACATCGTGAGGAATTGTTTCGTTAATAAGTGGAATGGTTACCATGTTCTTTTTAGCAACGTCAGTTGCTTTAGCTACGGCTGCTTGTACGTCAGCACCCTTTGCAACACCAACACCAACCTTAGCCTTGCGGTCACCCACAACTACTAGAGCCTTGAATCGGAAACGTCGTCCACCCTTTACAACACGTGACACACGGTCAATGTTAATAACGAGTTCTTCGAATTGTTTTGGTTCTTGTGGAGCTTGGTCACGACGGTTGTTGTTACCGCGTGAGTTATTTCGTGGATCAGCCATATTAAAAAACGAGTCCTTCCTTACGAGCAGCGTCGGCAAGAGCAGCAAGTCGTTTAGCATATAGACGGCCGTTACGGTCGAATACAACAGTTGTTATTTTAGCTTTCTTAGATTTTTTGCCAATTTCAGCACCGATAATTGCAGCTTGCTCAGCAATGCTACCAGTTTGCTTAGTACCAATAGTAGTAGCGGCCACAACTGTGTTGTGAGTTACGTCATCGATTACTTGAGCGCTTACGTGCTTGTTGCTGATTGTTACAGTAAGACGAGGTCGTTCTGTAGTACCAGTTACTTTAGCGCGAACACGTGCAGCGCGAAGCGTACGGTTCAATACTTTTTTCTCTAGGTTAGTCACGATTACTTACCAGCCTTTCCTGCTTTTCGAAGCAGAACTTCATCAGCATATTTAATACCTTTGCCCTTGTACGGTTCAGGCTTTTTAAGTGAACGAATTTCAGCTGCAGTTTGACCAACAAGTTGCTTGTCGATGCCCTTTACAGTAATTTCCATTTTAACAACTTCAAGTTCAATACCTGGACGTGCAGTGTACTGCACAGGGTGAGAGAAACCTAAAGCCATATCGATGACGCTACCGCCACCAGTTACGCGGAAACCAACTCCATTTACTTGAAGCTTCTTTTCGAAAGCTTCAGTTACGCCTACTACAGCGTTAAATAGGAGGGCTCGTTGCAGACCATGTTGGGCTTTAGCAATACGCTCTTCGTTGTTACGGGTTGTGATGGCAAAGCCATCTTCAAGGGCGACAGTTACGTCAGACAGGTGAGGTACTTCGAGTTGGCCTTTAGGACCAACTACAGTAAGAACATCAGTGTCGACCGTGATTGTCACGCCTGAGGGAATTTGAATTGGTAGTTTTCCGATTCGACTCATGATTTATTCCATTCTTTATGGCACGAGTGAAGTGTTTGTTTTTGTGCTTTCATACCACCAAGGTGATAATGAGCGCAAAATCTCCCGGATTTCACTCGCATATTTATATCTTGATAATAGTATCACATCTGAGGTGATAACGCAATTATTTAAAGAGGTTAATGTCACACCGTCAACAGTATACTACGCGACTATAATCATACCGAAAATTGGCGATTGCTCGAACAAGCAGTAGAAATGTTTATTGAGCTACCGCTGCGCTCGAAGACTCGTCACCCTACAGGTCTGCCGAAATATACAAGCCGCCCGTGAAAGAGTACGAATTCATGAAATACGCCGGTCAATCTGGGTTTGATTTTGTATTTTTACTAGAATCAATTAACCCCTGTAGCTTGATTCCTCGAAAAACTTCCAAATATACCCAGCTGAGCTCTGAACACTCAGTTCGGGCATTTCAGGCATCATCAGCCAACCATGTGGCTGATTCTGAAGCACCGTTAGGCGCAACGTCGATGTGTCACTACAATTAAGCCAGTTAAAATGCGTCACTGAACCGACTGTTGTACTCGGAAGCTTCGTTTTACACCCGCGTTGAGTCGCTTGCTCTTCAACCCAGCTTGGGATGTGTGGCAGTCGACGAGACACTGATCCTGCGAATGGCGCTTGTTTGTCATTGGCACTATGGACTATCAGTAGAGAGGGGGTACGATTTTCTTGCCGACATGAAGTGTAGTATGCGCCCGATATACTTGCAACAGCGCGGATTTGATCCCCTAACTTGCACCCGACAATATTAGCGAATGCTCCCCCATTCGACATACCGACCGCAAAGACACGGGTAGTATCGATGCAATACTGCGATGGAAGCGTACTTACTATTGAACGCACAAATTGGGCATCCTGTTCACCATCAAGTGAATAAGGCGCGCCTTCCCATGCAGTAAAGCCTAGCTTGCCGGGAAGAGAATCTGGGTAAACCACTACGGCCGGTAGCTCATCTAAACCGGCGTACGATTCCATCCGGCTACCACTCCCTTCGATACCGTCAAAACTAACAATAACTGGGTACCTCACGCTCGGGTCGTAATTTGCAGGGGCATGCACCTGGTAGGTCCGCGTATAGCCTGCGCTTTGTATGCTGTATTTAGCAAACTCGGTAGCATGCGCAACTTGGTTGTTTTGAGAACTATTTGAACATAATCTTTGCTCGTATGAGGCTACTTTGGTCGTTAAGCCCGATTGTTGATTTTCAAGTAACGCTATTTGAGACATAAGCGCTTGAATATGTACAAGCATCACTATAATAGCAACCGCTAACACGGCACTGAAGACCAGCGCACTATAGAAGCGATACTCCACTTTCGCCAAGGATATTTTTTTCATAACTGTCATTATTATAGCAAAATGTCATATCTGAGTTTCATTGCTTTTTTAGAAAAAAGTGATATAGTATTCATGTAGCTTGTTTTTTGAGTTTGTGACTGTATCTACTACCTAGAAGAGGATGTAATGAAGCGAATAGCAACGTTTGGCAGTCTTGTCGTCATCGCAACACTCCTAACGGGGTGTGCAGTTCAGTCAGGCTTGCCTGCCCAAAGTTCAGATACCAAGGCAAATATCACCAACCCCCGTGAAGGTTGGGTAGAAGTTCAGCCCTACGCAGCGCCCGATTCAGATGACATACCGACTCACTATAGGGGTATCTGGAAAAAGTGTGATGGCAATACTCTGATTTATATGAGTGTGGCCGATGGGCGATCGACAAGCATTTCAACAGTACCAAACAGCCCTGAGTGTCAGGGCTAGCTCACCCAAGCGGTGGGGCTTCGTGCATTTGCACTGTAGGCCCCACCGCTATTTAAATTTCGATGAATGAATTAAATAGGAAATTGATTACAATATAAAAGAACCTCATTACGAGGTTCTTTTATATAAGTGTCGAATTCTATTACTAGAATACTTGAAGCAAAAGCTCACCGCCGAGGCGTTGCTTTTTTGCTTCTGAACCAGTAACAACACCTTTAGAGGTACTAATTAGAACGATACCACGACCACTCTTTACCTTAGGAATGTCGTCTGCACTTACGTACACGCGGCGACCAGGCTTAGAAAGGCGTTTGATCTCGTTAATAGTCGAGTTCTCACCAGGATTGTTAATTGTTACGACAAGGATGTCGCGGGGTTTAGCTGCTTCTACTTTAACTGCAGTTACGTAACCAGCTTTTTTAAGCTGTTTCGCTACGGTAACTTTTAGTTTGCTTGAAGGAACAGTGATTTCGTTTTTGCCAACCATGACAGCATTACGGATGCGGGTCAGGAGGTCAGCGATTGGGTCAGTTGATTGTAGTGACATATTCGTTTCCTTTCCTACCAGCTACTCTTAGTAATACCAGGGATTTGCCCCTTGGATGCTTTTTCACGGAAGTTAATTCGGCTAAGGCCAAATCGACGCATGTAACCACGTGGTCGGCCGTGAAGTGCATCACGGTTCTTCCAACGTGTTGGTGAGCTGTTAAGTGGCAATTTAGCCAAACCTTCCCAGTCACCGAGCTCTTTGAGTTCGGCGCGCTTAGCGGCAAACTTCAGAATCATTTTCTTGCGTTTTTCGTCGCGAGCGACTGCTGATACCTTAGCCATTAGCGAATGCCTCCTTCTTTTTCAAACGGCATGCCGAATTTTTCGAGCAATGCACGGCTGGCTACTTTACTACCACCCTTAATTACGAATGTTACTTGTAGACCGTGAATGTGTTGAGTTTCTTCAAAAGAAAGTTCAGCAAATACAGACTGGTCAGTAATACCCAGGTTGTAGTTTCCACCTTGGTCAAAGCCCTTTGCGCCCACGCCGTGAAAGTCACGAACACGAGGCAATGAGATGTTAACAAGACGATCGAGGAATTCGTACATACGGTTTCCACGAAGCGTTACGCTAATACCCACACGGTTCATACCAGCACGGATCTTGAAACCAGCAATTGATTTCTTAGCCATACGGTCAACCGGTGATTGCCCAGTAACTTTTACGATGGTGTTGCGAACCACTTCATAGTGGTGCTTGTCATCTTTATTTTTACCGATTCCCGCGCTGACGATAATTTTTTCAAGCTTTGGTACTTCATTTACGTTAGAAAGACCAAGTTCGGCTTGAAGTTCCTTCACAACGGTGTCGTTGTAGAAGGCTTTCAGGCGAGGAGCGGATAAAACGTTTGTTTTAACCATTACTTAATCTCCTTATTGTTTGCTTGACGAGCAACACGTGCAGCGGTGCCGTCAGCATTCTTTATATAACCTACGCGGCTGGTTTTGCCGGTTTTTTCATCAATAACCAACGCAACTTTGTGAAGTGCAGTTGGAGTATGAACATCTTTGCTTCCGCCACGTGGATTAAGCTGTGTAGGCTTAAGGTGACGGTGCTTTTGGCCAATACCTTCAAGTAGTGCAGTGCTTTTCTTAGTGTCAACACCAAGAACCTTAGCAGTTGTACCCTTGTTAGCACCACTGATAACTTTTACAGTGTCACCAGTTCGGATTCGTTTTACAACAGACATATTACAGTACCTCCGGTGCAAGGCTAATGATTTTCGTGTAACCCATGTCACGTAGTTCACGTGGTACTGGGCCGAATACACGAGTTCCCTTAGGAGTCTTGTCGTCGTTAATAATTACCGCAGCATTGTCGTCAAAGCTGATTGTGCTGCCATCTTTTCGCTTGATAGTGTTCTTAGTACGAACAACAACAGCCTTGATAACAGATTTCTTTTTGACAGTTCCAGTTGCGTTAGCATCTTTTACAGTTGCCACAATTACGTCACCTACGTGAGCGTAACGACGGCCAGTACCACCAAGAACGCGAATACAAAGGATTTCCTTTGCGCCGCTGTTGTCGGTGACTTTAAGTCGAGATTCTTGTTGTATCATTATGCGTTCTCCTCGGGGATCAATTCAATTGAACCGTGGGCACGTTCGTTGATAGTAACAAGCGTGTGGGCTTTGCGCTTAGAGATTGGACGAGTTTCAGCAATAGTAACTTTGTCACCTTTGTTAGCTTCGTTCTTTTCATCATGAGCGATGTACTTACGGGTTACTGTGTACTGCTTCCCATAAATTGGGTGCGTTTCACGAGTAGATACCGAGATAGTAATGGTCTTGTCAGCCTTATCAGAGGAGACAACCCCGGTCAGTGATTTTGACATATTATTTATCCTCCTTTACGGCTTCTGCACGAATTGCAGCTGCGATTGCAGTGTGCACTCGTGCAATGTTCTTGCGTTGAACGGTAAGAACGTGCGGGTTCACCAATTCACCCATACGGTGACTTCGGCGAGACTCTAGGTTCTCAGCGACCAATGCAACAAGATCATTGTTTAATTGTTCAACAGTTTTCACTTCAGTAGCAGCTTTTACGGCTTTTACTACCGGTGCTTTAGCGCCGGCTTTAGTAATAGTATTCGCCATTACGCTTGCTCCTTCATAATAAACTTAGTCTTTACTGGAAGCTTGTGTGCCGCTAGGCGCATAGCTTCGCGAGCAACAGATTCATCTACACCCTTCAATTCGAAGAGGACAGTTCCGGCTTTCACCTTAGCTACGTAGAATTCTGGGTTACCCTTACCGCTACCCATCTTCACGTCTTGCGGTTTGCGAGTACGTGGAGTGTGAGGGAAAATACGGATCCAGATTTTACCACCACGCTTAATGTGACGAGTCATCGCTTGACGTGATGCTTCGATTTGACGTGAGGTAATATCGTTGTTTGATTGTGATTGAAGACCGTAGTCACCAAAAGCTACAAAGTTACCGCGAGTTGCGTTACCTTCATTTTTGCCCTTGCGAACTTTTCGGTATTTCATTTTCTTAGGTAATAACATAGTATTAAACCCTTTCGCCCTTGTAGATCCAAACCTTAACACCTACGATACCAGCACCTGGAAGGGCGGCACGTGCAGTGTGGAAGTCAATATCAGCACGAAGTGTGTGAAGAGGCACAGAGCCTTCACTTACTTTTTCACGACGAGCCATTTCAGCGTTATTCAAACGACCAGAAACTTGGATACGTACACCCTTTGCGCCGGCAGCCATGGTGTTTTGAGCAGCCATTTTAGTTGCACGACGGAAGTTTGAACGACGTTCAAGTTGGTGAGCGATGTTTTCAGCTACTAACTTAGCGCTTAGGTCGGGACGTTTAACCTCTTCGATGTTAATACGAACCGGTAGGCTGGCGATCTTTTCAAGATCAGCCTTAAGTTCAGTTACGCCAGCACCGCCGCGACCGATAACAACACCAGCTTTAGCTGTGTGGATTGTTACAGTAACGAGGTTAGCTGAACGTTCGATTTCAACACGAGCAATTGTAGGACGACTCGCGAAACGTGCTTCTACGTTATCACGGATCTTGATGTCCTCAATTAATAGACGTGCAAAATCTTTCTTTGGTGCAAACCAGCGTGAGTCCCAGTTCTTGTGGATCTGGAGTCGGAAACTGATTGGATTAACTTTCTGTCCCATTACTTCTTCTCCCCTTTAGAACTTACTTTAGAATCAGATTCTACGTCTGCAACTACTTCAGCTTCAACAGCTTTAGCAGCGACAGCGGCTTTCTTAGGTTTCAAATCGCCAGAAACAATTACCAAAATGTTTGAAGTCTTCTTTTCGAAAGGCAACGCACGTCCGCGGCTCGCTGGTTTGAATCGCTTTAGGCGAGTACCAGTAGTTACAGAAAGAGTTACGATTTCGAGAGTATTACCGTCATAACCGTGGTTATTGATAGCGTTTGCCCGAGCGCTTTCGATCGCCTTCAAGAGAGGACGAACGGCACGCTTAGGTGTGTGGTTTAGAATAACGATAGCATCAGCTACGCTACGGCCGCGCACAAGACTTGCAACCAAGCTCACCTTACGAGGAGTTTGATCAACGTTCTTAGCATATGCACGAACTGTGTTTTCAATAGCAGCGCCAGGCATTATTTCTTAACCTTTCCACCGTGCTTGCGGAACTTACGAGTTGGGCTAAATTCGCCTAACTTGTGTCCTACCATGTTCTCGCTAACGAGAACTGGCACGTGTACTTTACCGTTGTGAACAGCGATAGTACGACCAACCATTTCAGGACTGATAGTACTTGCGCGTGCCCAAGTTTTGATGATTGTACGGTCTTCGAGAGTAAGCGCAGCCACTTTTTTAGCGAGCTTGAAATCTACGAAAGGACCTTTTTTCAGTGATCGACTCATATTACTTCTTCCTCTTCGCGTCGTGGCGCGACTTAATGATTACACCGGCGACATCTTTACGACGACGAGTACGGTACCCGAGAGTCAATTGACCCCAAGGAGTACGTGGCGCCTTACCAGTACCGTGACGTCCACCGTCACCACCACCGTGTGGGTGATCTGCAGCGTTCATAACAACACCACGGACACCTGGGCGTTTACCCTTGCGTCGGTTACGACCGGCAGAACCGATTTTAACGTTTTGGTGTTGGACGTTACCAACGATACCAATTGCAGCAGTACATTCAACACGGATCTTACGAACTTCACCAGATGGCAAACGCACTTGTGCGTAGTCACCTTCTTTAGCCATAAGCTGTGCTTTTGTACCAGCTGAACGTACCATCTGTGCACCCTTACCTGGGTTGATTTCGATTGCGTAAATTTGTGAACCAATTGGGATGTTTGCCAAAGGCATACGGTTACTTGATTCAACAGGGGCATCTGCACCACTAGTGATTACTTTACCAACAAACATTGAAGTGTCAGCAAGGATATAGTGGTAAAGATCGTTTTGGTCTTTAATACGAGCAATACGCGCAGAACGGTTTGGGTCGTATTCGATTTCTTCAATCGTAGCAACTGAACCAGGTGCTAAGTTGTGTGTCATCAGACGGTGGTGACGTTTAACACCTCCACCGCGGTGACGAACGGTAATACGACCATCGTTATTACGACCAGCGTTTTGCTTTTTGCTT
>Ga0326734_1000463_pt1 | contig 11206 bp, 9 predicted proteins | sample 15_GP2_1315_FD_207944 | JGI IMG/M metagenome (GOLD analysis project Ga0326734, IMG submission 207944) | Glacier ice microbial communities from Ngari, Tibet, China - 15_GP2_131.5 | ecosystem: Environmental > Aquatic > Freshwater > Ice > Glacier | place: China: Ngari, Tibet | collected 2018-07-18
AGAAGGAACAGCGCCTTGAGGTCGGTGGCGGATACTTTGCAGTCGATGTCTCTCGTATGCCGCAGATAAATCATGCTCAGGAGAGCAAAGGACTCTGTACGATCCTGATCGGATTCAATAACATCGGACATTTTTTGGTCACGGTCAGACACGCAAACAAATGAGAATCTGATGAAATGTCAGTGGTTCCAGTCACAGAAGAGTGTGAGTGTGAGAGTGTGTGTCAATCGCGAGTCGTGCTTTATACAAAAAAAGGACTGTTTGTATCTCATTCGGGTTCTTTTTTTGTCTCTCATTCCGATTCCAAAATGGCGTCGGAAATGTGTTGCGTCACATCGACCAAGCGCGTCGCTCCTCGTGTTGCAATCGTTGGATCGCAATCGTTCACTGATTACGATGTCATGAAGAGGATGTTGAGCAATGAACGCATTGGACGCATTGTAAGTGGTGGTGCCAAGGGTGCCGACACGTTGGTTGAACGGTACGCAGCCGAGATGAACATCGACATCGACGTGTTAGTGCCCAAATGGACAGAGTGGAGACAAAAGCACCCAGACGCATTCAAGAATCGAGCAGGTATCGAGCGCAATATAGACATCATCGAGGCAAGCGAGGTTGTGTATACATTCTGGGATGGAAAGAGTCTCGCGATTCAATCCGCAAGGCACAAACGCACAAGAAGAAGGTCCATATCTATCGGTAAGACAATAAGACTGGAGAATGGAGAGAAACGGACTTTAGTGGCGGTCCTGTCATCAAGAATCCACAGTGTCGTGACATCCTATCCTTCTTCTTCCAGTATCGATCTATCCTGCTCAGCGTGATGTTGGTAGTATTGTTGTTTAGTATGGTTATTCATGTACTGCACTATTCAAACAAAAAGTTGTGATTATTGTCTACACTGCACATGTCTGGGCGCACACGCTGCATCGACGGTCATAAAAAAAGCAGGCTATAATCAAACTGCTTGGACAATAGTCAATTATATGATAAACTGTATGGGCAGGTCAGGTTGTTCCAAGTACGATACACACAAGCGCTGATGAAATGCCTCCAATATGCTGGAGGCGCTGCCTCTGACAAGCGCGAGCGTTAGTGTTGGTGTGACTCGAGCGTCAGCAAGGTACGTGACCATCCTCTGTAGGAGTCCATGCATACGTCGGTGGTCCAGATCGTGACCAAGATATGCCGTTGGGGACCTGAATTGGTTGGTTGGTGGGTGTTGTCGGGCAGGAGTTGAGTTCAGTGGCTTTCGGAACTTTAAACGGAAAGTCTTCCGGGGCGAACCGCATGCGGAGCAGCATCATGTTGTCATTCGTCCAACATTTGAAGCAACTGTCGATCATCTGTCGGATTCCATTCTCTGTCCCATCATCCTTATCTACGACAGTCGTTGCAAGGTGTTGATCCGACCACTTCTCCACCAGTCCGTCGCTAAACACAATGACCATGTGCTTCATCGGGTCAAAATTGTCGACAATCACAATGTCCGCCTCTGCAGACACCAAACGCTTCACCGGCTCGAGTTCCTTGGACTTGTAAGACCAATCACCGATGGCACGAGACATTGCCAGTTCACAATTGACTCGTTTCTGGTATATGAACCCACCCGCAGCCAAAATACGATAAACGTCCCTGCCCGGTTCATGCTTTGACGACGTATAGATGGGCCACGCGATACGAGACCCTGTTTTGGAAAAGGTCAGAGGAAGAATCATGCATTGACTATCACCGACATTGATCACTTGCAATTTGCTCGTTTTTCGATCATACAAAACGATACAAAGTGTGGAACCATACCAGACATGAGTTGAGAGATCCTCATCCAGTGCATACAGAGCATCTTGTACTTGCTTGTGATCGAATGGGTCATCGAGAGCACCGATGATTTCCCTCAGATGATCTCTCAGAAACTCAGACGTCCCTGCTCCCCCATGGCCATCATGGACAGACATTCCACAGACATCCGGGTGTTTGTCAGACAGTTGTAAAAATGCAGTGTGTGTGTCTTCCATCTTGGCACGACGTCCTATGTACGATGCTCCATCGATGCGCACAGTTTCCGATACATGACTGAACGACTTGATCGGAATATATTCCGACATGTGTGTATTCAAAGAATCGGAAACCACTTGTTCGATCACGTGATGTCTCTTTGATCTGTGTAGACGAATTGCCGAATGTGTGTATGTCAATCGTGCGATGTCAATCGTGCGATGTCAATCGTGCGATGTCAATCGTGCAAAGCAGAATAACCCTAATCCTTTCCGATTTATAGTGACAAAAGTGGTGAATAGATCCTTATTTACCATTCCGATCATTATTACCATTCCAATTATGTCGGAAGCCAAATCTTGTTTGTCGGTCGCGTCGGGAGTGAACAACAGCAGTCCTGCTAAGGTGCGCAAGGTCCGCACGCTACCACCACCGAGTGGGATCTACATATTGTCACAGAATGACGACAACGAGACATGCTCGTACGCTGAGCCTGGCTCCGTGCACGACGACGCACAAATGATTCGCCTGCATCTGGACATGGATCGCATGAAGGTCACTATTCACGACCTACACAACCGAATCGACATGATGCAGAAAAATCAAAACCTCTGCATCACATGCACCGTTCAGTAAGTGTAGTCGTCACAGTCAACAACGAGCAGGCGCTTTTTCGTCACTTTCGTTCATACCATTTTATTTTTTTCGAATGAAAAGACCTCCTTGCGCTCGCTCTTTCAAATTGGTTTACTACCCGGGAGGAGAGTCGAGTATAACGCATTCGCATGACAATTCAGCATTGTTTACAATCAATCGTTGTGATGTATGATTGATACAATTCAAATACAATCACGTACAATGCGGAGATACAAACAAGTCCCTTGACGACGCCTTGGTGTTCTTGAACAACTTGTCAACAAGATCGCACTTGTTGAGAGCGATGGATCCCCAGTTGATACCACCGACAATCACAGCCACAGACGTTCCTATCAACAGACCATTGTGTACCATGCGACCAACAGAGGTCTTTTTTTGTCAGCACATACGAACTCTATGGATTGTACAATTGTTTAGAACCACATAGAACCGCTGGTAATCTTCTTGGTCTTTTCATTGTCATCGACTTGTTGTTGCTTGTCGAATTCAGCCATAAGCACAGCCTTTTGTTTATTCATCTCATCATATGTTTGCTTTCTCATCAAAGCGTCCCATGTCACCAGTCTGTTGTTAGGCCAGACGTAGAATTCTTTTTGTTCAGCAAACTTGCGCTCGATGTTCTCAGGTTGAAGAATCCATGACGAACAACAGAGCCCAATAAAAGTTACTGACAACTTGAAGTCCTCCCGCCACATATCATCGTTGCGTAGACCTGTCAACAGCATCATTGCAAAGAGGCCTGCGGGGTTGCGACTTTTCCATTCGCTAACGATGATGTCCAGACCTGGTCGTAGCACCGTCTTGACATCGACCGTATGACCATCCATATTCGCATCGAATGAGTCTGTCATATAGTTACGGCACGTCGTATCATCAATACCTGCATCATCCAACTCAAACATCTTGAGCATCGCATACTCGCCACACATACCCTGAAACGAGATCATAACATCATCACGCTTGCTTGCGAAACGACAGTTAGTACGATTGCCTGCGACATTGCTGTCATTGCGCGCCTTTGCAATCAAGTAGCAGCGCTTGATCTCAGCAGGTGTGAGAACGATCGTAGTACCAATACCTACACCCATCTTGACGGGCTTGGTCTTGTGTAGTGTTTGAACACCATCAGTGGCACAAGACACCACGAGAGGTTCGGACTTGGTAGGATTGACAGACTTGGACATGGTCGGAAAAGATCGAGACCGGAAGACTTCTGATGTGGTCGGAAACACAACGGTGAGTTTGCGAGTGAGTTGCTTTTGTGACCACAGAATCCGATTCATGCAACGTCGGAAGATTTGAGTAGGACGGTCACGACAGCAACCAAGGTGTGAAACAAGACAATGTGTGCGACTGGCTTCTAATGGCTAAGGGTTGATCAACGTATGCAACTGAGAATAAGAAGTCGGTGCGTATTTATAAACATCCGATACGAAACATTTGGACATGGAACAAAACAATCGGATTTCGGGTTCCTACAGTTGTGCTCAAAGGTGCTCAAAGGTGCTCAAAGGTTCATGCCATAGTATGGCTATTGATGGTTGTCAGACGAGGGAATCGGCGTCTTGTTACCATGACCATTGTCGTGACCATTGTCGTGACCGTGACTCATAGGTTGCGTCCATGTAGGTTCGTAGTTTGGATCGTTCCAGAACAGTGCGGTTTTGTAGCAACGCATGAGTTCGATAACCGCCATCACATCAGAACGTGCACGATGGGTGGATCGAAACTTGGGCGTCTTAACGCGGACCTGGAAGCGAGACGTGGCCTCCTTGATGGATGACACATCGAGCACGCGATAATGCAACCTCTTTGCAAGTGCTGGCATATGATGAACAAGGAAGGCACGGTCGTTGAACACCGACGCACCCGCCATCATCACACTGTCGTGTGGCTCGTAATTGTTGATGAATTGGAGCATTTTGATCTCCGCTTCTGCCAGAGTAACCGTCGAACTCGTGACATCGTCCAGAAGACTGCTGGAGAGGAGCCCATTCTTTTGCTCCCTTCGACTGTGGTGTTCCTTGCACCAGTCTCCCATCCCGTTCAAGATGTCTTCGGGGCACGCCAGTACGATGTGCAGGTGTCCATAGCACTCCAGTTCGTTGTTGGTCACCTGAATGAAGATCTCCAATAACTTGTCCTGATGCACATCCAGGCCGGTCATCTCACAGTCTGTCCAGAACAAAACATCGGAATTGTATTTGGTAATTGCGAGAGGTTGTGTGTAACTCATCGGAATTTCTTGAAGGAAGTGGCACGCACGTACGTGATTTTCTACTTCCGATTACTCACAGACTGTATGATGATAGCATGCAACTCTCAAGTGACTGTTGGACGCCCTTGGACGCCGGCCACCAGCCATGTGACTGGTCGGCCTTGATTTGACAAATTCTTTTTTTTGTCGCGATCATTGATATCAAGAGCGCATCCCTGGGTTTTTTTTGTAGACTGACGTCAAATCCGATTTTCCGATCTCCACACAAATATTCCAAACGTCATGAACCCGACGTCCGACGACTCCGAATCTTCAACCGCTGCGAGTCATTCTCACGTTCATCGTGAGGTCATTCTCACGAGAGCGGAACCCACGGTTATGACCGAATTTATCATGAATTATTACAAACAGGGTGATAGGTCGTTTATCAAGATCCCTGTATCTGAAGGATATGAGCGCACTTTTCTACATCGACAACAATTGCCTGTCTTGAAGCGTATCGTGTTGTTTCTGCTTCAACAGCAGGTGATCAACCACCCGGAGATGTATACGAATTTCGAGAGTCTATCTGACAAGGATGGTTCCATGGGTCGTGAGATTCTTTTGAACACGTTGTTTCAGGAACCGGCGGAAGTGATTGAGATGGCATTCGAGATCGTGGGTCGTGTGCAGTTCAAGGATGCCATGCGTGACCGTAAGAAGAAGCAGAATGCCATGGTGCTAAAGATGAAGTTGGGTGTAGCGGATATCAAGGAACCCAAAGATTCGAAGGACATGAATGACAAGTTAAGTACTGACAACGAGGCAGACACATTCAATTTCAAGGCTATATCACATCCCACTACATCAACGGATGAATCCGATGACGTTTCTGAGTTTCCATTTGAGTACACGATCAAGAAACTGAGAGACGTTGTAGACAAGACCACAGAGGCTGGTAAAGAGGGACTCACGTACGAGTTCGTGAGTTCTGGAAATGCTTGGGTGCCCGTCAGACTACACGCCAAGGTGAGTACCACAGTAAACGACCCTGAAGTGTACGTCACCCATCCGGTTCGTACGATCAATGGACAACTTGACCATATGATGGAGGACATTCAACCTTTGTGTGGGCCTAAGATCAGTGAGTTCTTTGAACACACGAGCAAGGAGGTTGGTCGCGTGGCATTCGAGACACAAGAAGATCGTCTGGAGTTGGCTCGTGACCGCCGCGAGATCTGTATGTACAAGCCCAATGCACTCCGAGTGAAGGACTTGATTCAAAAGCGATTGAATAAGGAGTTTTACGAAATGCCCTTGCCTGACAATGAGGATGTGTCTGTCAAGCAGTCACATGAGGACTCTACAAAGCAACACGCCGAGCAAAAGAAATCTGCTCAAATCTCGGCCAAGTATTATGAAGATATGAATGAGCCATTCCCTGGTTGGTTGACACAGCGATTGAGCGAAATTGCGCAGAGGGAAAAGATGCAACCCGCATCTACACCCGAGGTCGCATCGACGCCTGACGAGCATAAGATCGAAGCGTGATTCGTTGCGTTGCAAAAAAAATGTCGATGTCATAACGTTGTCTATGTCGACGTGCATTCATACAATTTGGTTCACAAATGTTTTTTTTTATATTCTATTGCGAGTTAAGTCAAACGCCGCGACTCTGGGTTTATTTACAGGCTTTGTTCAGACGTATTTTGGATCATGACGTCCGTTGTCATTGATCCTCGCGATCATGCCGATCATGCAAATGAGGATGTGTCGAATGTATCTCTCGACATTGATCACTCGGAAAACGCTCAGTTTGTCATATCCAGTGTCGATGATCTAGATAGCATCATCTTACAGATGACGGATGGACAGTCCGGTTCATCCGTCAATGTATCATCGGAAAGAAGCACGTACAAATTTCCAATAACAACAACACAATCTTCACGTTCCAATGTGGATCTTCGAACGAGTCAGCAAGTCATGACTCGACTTGGAGAACTGCGTAATGACTTGGTTGGATGCTTGTTGGATATCTACGAGTTCAATCTACTCAAGAGGGTGGCCCAAACCACGCGTACCATTCTCCCCACAGCCATGTATGGTCTCCAACCGGACATGCAACAAGAGACACAACAACTCAAATCTTTGATGCAGCGGTACAACAAGACATTGTACGATATCAACACTTTGCAGGTGACGCTGGTACATCATAGTCATGCACAGAAAGACCTATTCACTTCCAACCTACATGTCTCTCGACAGCAGAATGAGAAGCGCATGTCTATCATACAAGAACTGCGCAAGAAGTCATGTGGTACCAAAACCTTGGTGCACATGCTCATCGATTCACTATTGCACCTACATGAGGAGGAACATCGATGCAACGACAAATTGTTTATCTTAGGAAAGGATGGTATGGATCAACTCCTCAATAGTCATCAACACATCACTTCCAGATCCAATACATCGGTGGAAAAGTACCTACAGCACATCAAACAGCAGTGTGACGCTGTGACCGAGGCCTATCAAGACAATTGGGTGTCGATTCAAGCGGAACGTCGACTGATTGCTGGGACGCTCGGTGACCCTCACGTTCCCAATGGATCTGCTTCCATTCTGTCGGTATGGAAGGAGTATATCGTACAATTGCAGTCTTGGACAGATGGTCAGACGTCGGGTGTATCGGGTGTGTCATCCAACGAATTGTCCAAACAATTGTCGAATCGACTGATGAGCACTGCAGCATCGACCGTCCCTGGTCAAATCAAGGAGGTTTTCGACTTCGTGGAGCACATGACACCGACCGAGTGTAGTGCAGTCGTTGCTTCTGATGTAGGATGCGTTGCACCATCCACGATGATACTCGCACTCGAAGAAAGGATTGTAGACAAAGAGTCGGAAATCGTTGACATTGAAAATCACTTGAACAACCTCTTGCTCGTGTCCTTCAAGTTTGACGACACTATTGAGTCTCGTGCATCACGTCCTGAGACGCAGGACTTGGAACGATCGCTGAGTCGGCAACTATTCGAGTCCAAGGAAGAATTGCAGCAGTATGGGTTGCAACTCAAGAAACTACAAAAACAACGTGAAACTCAAGCAATCATCACAAAAGAAGAAAGTAGAGACGATTTTGATCGCGAACGATCGAGGTGGGTTCAGCGTATTGTAAAGATTCAAAGTTTGTATGATGCACAGATTACGACGCAGTCAAAGCAAGGTGAGTCATTCGTGCGTCTCGAGTATGGCTTGCAGGAGGAGTGTCGTCAGGCACTACACACCTTACAGATGACGACCACAGAAATCTTGGTTCAAGAGAATATGAGGATGATCACGGAAGAGAACATCAACCTTGTGACGGTGACGAGTTCCAACACATCGAAACAAAAGAGTCTACAGACGGTCCTGGTACAACTACTCAACAACCGAGAACAGTACATCAAACAATTGAGCATTATGGATCCATCGCTGACGTACTCGCTATTCAATCTCAACTCTATCGAACTCAATCTGCAAGGATTGCGCGAGTCGAATCTACTAATTCTCGCACTGTCCAAATTGGCATCCTTTATTCATCACGCGTCCAGGACGTTAGATTGTATGTACCATCAACACGTTCAGATCTGGCTCGATGCAAAGACACCTGGCTAACCAAGTGCAGTGAGAGTATCATCTAGTTCTGTTACATCACCATCATCATCATCCACTTGATCGTCGTCTTCATCGTCACTACCATCAACCTCGTCACTACCGTCTGCGTCTGTGGTGTGTTGATCACCTCTGGTATCCAACATCACATCTTCATCCACCGAAGTGCGTTTGACTCGATTGGAGCGTTTCATATGATGCCCAAGTACAAACCTCAGTGCAAACCTCTCAACGCTATCATTGGCAGTCAGCATGTCAGTAATGCAGAATGGTTGCGTCGGTAGTGCCTCGTCGGCAAACTTTCTCATCTTCTTCAGCGACCTCCTGACTTCATATATCTCTGTGCCCGGAATAGCCGACGTGGTTTGACGTGCTTTCTTGCATGTTGCAGGTTTGACATCTAACCCATGGACTCGCATTCGTTTCCCCGTTGTTGTTGTAGACATATTGAATATCGAATATCTGAAATGTCTAGAATGCCGTCGTCACTGATTGTATGTTTCATAAAGGAGGGACAATATATTTGTAGTTTATTGAAAATCGGATTTTTGTTCGGCATGTCTACCAAGTTTACAGAATTCTCACATCTCTCGACCTGACAATTGCATCTAAACTAACACTTCCATCCAGGTGTCACATACTTGCTCTGATACCGCGACGCACTTTCTCAAAAAGTGTTTTTTCCGATAATATGGAAGCAAGTCGGAAAACGTTGGATATGATTTCGGTTGCTACTGCCATTGTGGATTCGGTTGCTACAAGTGAACCATGTCAACTTCCGATTACCATCATGTGCAAGTATGCAGTCGAGAATCGTTGGATTGAGGCGCGTCTGGTCGATGCTCAAAAGTGGTTGATCGAAATCGACACCAATGAGTTTACTCCCGAGTTTTTGCGGAACAAACGCTTCCGGATCGGTGACTTCAGTACACACATTCTGAGACATAAGGATTATCTGTCTCTGAAGCACTGGTATATGCATGACAGCAAGAATAAGTTTCCTCACCTTCACAAGGTGGCCAAGAACTGCAATTTTCTACAACCCACAAATGAGTTTCTGCAGCGCGATGTGTCGAGCATCATCGACTTTGTTCCAACCAAAACCAAAAGTTTGTACAATGTGACGATGATGGGTGAAAGTTTTATGATTCAACGCAACAACAAACTGAGGACGCTACGCAAGAGACACTGTATGAACCCAGTGGCACTGATCGAGTTTGAGAAACTACTCGTGATTCAGGACGAAGTAGAATTGGCATGTGCAGAACCGACTCGAGTGACCGATACCGCTGCTTCTTCAGTAAATGCTCCACTCGTACCAGCACTCACCCCAACCACGCTGTCATTGGAGGATCGCAGCCTCGTCATGTCGACAGAAGAGTGCATCAAGACTTTGTTCTATGGACTCATCTTCTTGACCCGTACATCGATACCAGGAACGACGCTGGACTCGATTCTCGTCATCGACCACTACACGTCCAAGATGAACCCAATTTCACTGGATCAAGCACTGGCTCTGTGGAAAGACACTCGAGGTGCCATTGTGGACAGTATGCCAGAGGCTGTGGTTTTCAGCAGCACCAGTGCGCTCTTCAATGGCCTACTTGAGTGGGTCCATATGAATCTCAAGCCCACGAAGAGTAATGCTACTCCGGTGTGCAACGAGATCACCCTTCGCTTCAAACTTAGGGATGTGGGACCTTGCGATGATGCTTACAAGGCTGAACTGACTGAGCAATTCAATGCTCTGATCAGAGGGATTGGTACCAAGATGCCCACAACTTTGTTCATTTCGTCTGTGACCATCCTCGACTTTGTGTACATCACGTTCTGGCCCTTTCGGATCGTGTCAGGAGGTGGTGAGCACCACAATTTCTACCTTCCCGTGTCAGACACCACAGTCTCCAGTCGCACCCTCTCAACCAGTTACAACAAGGCGGGTATGTGGGAACATTACATGAGCGAGATGGACTTGTAAGGTTATTTTTTTTGCAAATCAGGATATATTGTATGCGTTATTGAACACTTTTTTTTAAAGCAGACACTGTCAAGCGTTGCACTACAAACCCATTCAATAGAATTGTGTGCTCCCAGAGTAATCGCGACCATTGCGGAGCAAATCTTCAAATAGTTTTGAGCGCTTAAATGTTGAGTCTTGTGGCACGTAGTCATCGAAAGCGATTAGCATTTATCTCCCACTTTTCTGCATCGCTACAACAACATCCGTATACTCCAGGACGTCGTTGTCGACTTTTCCGTCTTTAAATGTAGGAATCCGATCCGATATAAATGACGTCATATTTGAAAGAAAATTTGTGGAATCTGCGTTGTGGTTGCATGGACGTGTAGAACCGTGTGACTGATCGATCACAACGACACACACACACAATCCAACCACCACCTCTACTTCGCACCGATCACCTCCCCCACCCTCGCCTATCCTCTCTCCACCATGTCCCAGTCTCAGTCTAACTTGTCTATGGGCAAGAAGTGTCGTCAGGAGATGGCCGCTGCTGCAGCAGCCTCTATCAAGGCTGCATCGGAGGCATCGCAGGCTTCGCAGGTTGCAGTCGAGGCAGCGGCTGCTGCTGCTGCAGATTGCCTTTACACGGCTATCACCAAGGCCAACCGTACCTTCAACAAGAAGCGCAAGGTGAACAGAGTTGAGGTCGTCGACACGACTCTCAAGGCCCATCACGTACCTAC
>Ga0326734_1000464_pt1 | contig 11205 bp, 10 predicted proteins | sample 15_GP2_1315_FD_207944 | JGI IMG/M metagenome (GOLD analysis project Ga0326734, IMG submission 207944) | Glacier ice microbial communities from Ngari, Tibet, China - 15_GP2_131.5 | ecosystem: Environmental > Aquatic > Freshwater > Ice > Glacier | place: China: Ngari, Tibet | collected 2018-07-18
GCGTGCTGACTCCAACTTCGTGGCGCCAACCGAATTCAAGGTAATCGAGGTCCATGTGCCGGAAACCATCACGGTGTCCGAACTGGCCCACAAGATGAGCATCAAGTCGTCCGAGGTCATCAAGCATTTGATGAAGCTGGGCCAGATGGTCACGATCAACCAGCCGCTGGACCAGGACACCGCCATGATCGTGGTGGAAGAAATGGGCCACACGGCGCTGACCGCTGCACTGGATGATCCGGAAGCCTTCACCGACGACGACGTGCAAGGCCAGCAAGCCGAAGCACTGCCTCGCGCGCCGGTGGTTACTGTCATGGGTCACGTTGACCACGGCAAGACCTCGCTGCTCGACTACATTCGCCGCGCCAAGGTGGCGTCTGGCGAAGCCGGCGGCATTACCCAGCACATCGGCGCCTACCATGTGGAAACCCCGCGCGGCATGGTGTCCTTCCTGGACACCCCGGGCCACGAGGCGTTCACCGCCATGCGTGCCCGTGGCGCGCAGGCCACCGACATCGTGATTCTGGTGGTGGCGGCTGACGACGGCGTGATGCCGCAGACCAAGGAAGCCATCAAGCATGCACGCGCTGCCGGCGTTCCAATCGTTGTGGCGATCAACAAGATCGACAAGCCCGGCGTCAACCTGGAGCGCGTCAAGGGCGAGCTGGTGACCGAAGGCGTCGTGCCCGAGGAATTCGGCGGCGATTCGCCATTCGTTCCGGTTTCGGCCCACACCGGTGCCGGTATTGACGAGCTGCTTGAGCAGGTCTTGCTGCAGGCTGAAGTGCTGGAACTTCGCGCCTCGGTGGCTTCCCTGGCCAAAGGCCTGGTGATTGAAGCGCGCCTGGACAAGGGCCGCGGCCCGGTCGCCACCGTACTGGTCCAGTCCGGTACGCTGAAGGCTGGCGACGTGGTGCTGGCCGGTTCGACCTATGGCCGCGTGCGCGCCATGCTGGACGAAAACGGCAAGCCGATCAAGACCGCCGGTCCTTCGATTCCGGTCGAAATCCAGGGTCTGACGGAAGTGCCGCAGGCGGGCGACGATTTCATGGTCATGACGGACGAACGCCGTGTCCGCGAAATCGCCACCTACCGTGCGGGCAAGTTCCGCAATACCAAGCTGGCCAAGCAGCAGGCGTCCAAGCTGGAGAACATGTTCTCCGACATCAACGCCGGTGAAGTCAAGCTGCTGCCGATCATCATCAAGGCCGACGTGCAGGGCTCGCAAGAAGCGCTGGCGCAGTCGCTGCTCAAGCTCTCGACCGAAGAGGTCAAGGTGCAACTGGTGTACTCGGGCGTCGGCGGTATTTCCGAATCCGACGTCAACCTGGCCATCGCTTCGAAGGCCGTGCTGATTGGCTTCAACACCCGGGCCGATGCCCAGGCGCGCAAGCAGGCCGAGAACAACGGCATCGACATTCGCTACTACAACATCATTTATGACGCTGTGGACGAACTCAAGGCCGCCATGTCGGGCATGCTCACGCCGGACAAGAAGGAAGAAATCATCGGCAATGCCGAGATTCGCAACATCTTCAAGGTCAGCAAGATCGGCTCGATTGCCGGCTGTATGGTCACTGCCGGTGTGGTTCGCCGCACCGCCAAGATTCGCCTGCTGCGCCAGAATGTGGTCATCTTCACGGGTGAACTCGACTCGCTCAAGCGTTTCAAGGACGATGCCAAGGAAGTCAAGGAAGGCTTCGAGTGCGGCTTGAACCTGAAGAACTACAACGACATTGAAGTCGGTGACATTCTGGAGTTCTTCGAAATCAAGGAAGTCGCACGGACCTTGTAAGGACACGGTGGCCTGCCAGCTTTTTTGAGTTGGCAGGCCACTGGTTCCCGGGCAAGACTCCAACTCCAGACTTTAATCTCATGCGTAAAAAATCATCCACTCCCAACCGCAGCTTTCGCGTTGCCGACCAGATCCAGCGTGATCTGACGGCGCTGATCGCGCGCGAGTTGAAAGACCCGCGCGTTGGCATGGTCACGGTGCAGTCGGTCGAAGTCACCCCCGACTATGCCCATGCCAAAATCTATTTCAGCGTGCTGGTGGGTGACCCGAAGGAATGCGAGATCGCGCTGAACCAGGCAGCCGGTTTTCTGCGCAATGGCCTGTTCAAGCGCCTCATGACGCACACGGTGCCCACGCTGCATTTCCATTTCGACCAGACCACTGAACGTGCTGCCGACCTGAACGCCTTGATTGCCAAGGCGGTTTCTTCCCGCGCCCAGGACGACTGAGCTCGCGCCGTTCCCCCTTTGACAGGTTCGGGGCAACGGTGCCAACCAGCGTTCGGGCAGGCCCGGCGCAGAGCCTGTCGGAGCCTTATGACGCAACTTTCATCTCCCCGCCAGAAAATCCAGCGACGTCCCGTCCACGGCGTGCTGCTGCTCGACAAGCCGCTGGGCCTGTCGAGCAACCAGGCGCTGCAAAAGGCCAAGTGGCTGCTGCGCGCTGAAAAAGCCGGCCACACCGGCACGCTCGATCCGCTGGCCACCGGCGTGCTGCCGCTGTGCTTTGGTGCCGCCACCAAGTTCAGCCAGATGCAGTTGGAGGCTGACAAGACGTATGAGGCTGTGCTGTTGCTGGGCCAGAAAACCACCACTGCCGATGCGGAAGGCGAGGTCATTGAAACCCGGCCCGTGCCTGAGATCTCGCCCGAACTGCTGGCATCCATCACGCTGCGTTTTACCGGGCCGCTGGCGCAGGTCCCGCCAATGTATTCCGCCTTGAAAAAAGACGGCAAGGCGCTTTACGAATATGCACGCAAGGGCATTGATGTCGAGCGGGAAGCCCGTCACATCACGATTTTCAAGCTGGATATGGCCATTGCGCACGACCCACGAGCACCTGCAGCTATTAAAATGATAGTAATTTGCAGCAAAGGCACCTACATCAGGACGCTGGGCGAAGACATTGGTGAAGCCCTGGGTTGCGGCGCGCACCTGGGTTCCCTGCGCCGCATCGAAACCGGCGGCTTTGTGGCGGCCCAGTGCGTGACCTTGTCGGCACTCGAAGCCATGACCGAAGCCGGGCGTGACGCCTGCTTGCTGCCGCCCCAGTCGCTGGTCGCTGCTTTCCCGACTGTCACACTGGACGCCGATAATGCAGGACGTTTTTTGAGCGGTCTGCGTCGCCGGGGCCCGTGGGGAGAAGACGCCCCGCTGGTGCAGGTTTATGGCTGCGAGCCGGCGGCATTTCTAGGCTCGGCGCACATCACGGCCGATGAATTGATTCCCCAGCGTTTGCTGAGCCCGGTTGAAGTGCAGGACATCCTGAAATCCAGCCAGCGCGCCAGCGAAAGCATTGAAGTCAATCAAAAATTTTCGCCAGTTTTCTTGGCCGAACCCTCCGCACCCACGGAAGCCGGCTGTTTTCAACATTAATCACGTACCGTTTTCCAAGTTCCCAGAAAGTCCACCATGAGTCATAAACAGATCCGTAACATCGCCATCATTGCCCACGTTGACCATGGCAAGACCACCATGGTCGACCAGTTGCTGCGCCAGTCCGGCACCTTTGCCGAGCACGAGAAGGTCGTTGATACCGTGATGGACAACAACGCCATCGAAAAAGAGCGTGGCATCACCATCCTGGCCAAGAACTGTGCCGTGACCTGGGAAGGCACGCACATCAACATCGTCGACACCCCAGGCCACGCCGACTTTGGCGGTGAAGTGGAACGCGCCTTGAGCATGGTCGATGGCGTGGTGCTGCTGATCGATGCGCAGGAAGGCCCGATGCCCCAAACCCGATTTGTGACCAAGAAGGCACTGGCCCTGGGCCTCAAGCCCATCGTCGTGGTCAACAAGGTGGACAAGCCCGGCGCCAATCCCGACAAGGTGATCAACGCGACGTTCGACTTGTTCGACAAGCTCGGCGCCACCGATGAGCAGCTCGATTTTCCGGTCGTCTATGCCTCGGGCATCAACGGCTGGTCCTCGCTGGTCGAGGGCGAGCAGGGCGAACAGTGGGGGCCCGACATGTCGGCCCTGTTCAATACCGTGCTCAAGCATGTGCCTTCACAGAAAGGCGACCCGGCAGCCCCGCTGCAACTGCAAATTTCGGCGCTCGACTTTTCGACCTTCGTGGGCCGCATTGGCGTAGGCCGCATCAGCCAGGGCACCATCCGTCCGATGATGGATGTGGTGGTCATGGAAGGCCCGGATGGCAAAGCCATCAAGGGCCGTGTCAATCAGGTGCTGACCTTCCAGGGCCTGGAGCGCGTGCAGGCGACGGAAGCCGGCCCGGGCGAAATCGTGCTGATCAATGGCATCAATGAAATTGGCATTGGCGTGACCATCACCGACCCGGTGACCCCGATGCCGCTGCCCATGCTGAAGGTCGATGAGCCGACGCTGACCATGAACTTTTGCGTCAACACCAGCCCGCTGGCCGGCCGCGAAGGCAAATACGTCACCAGCCGCCAGATCTGGGACCGCCTGCAAAAAGAACTGCAGCACAACGTCGCCCTGCGCGTCAAGGAAACCGACGAAGAAGGTATTTTCGAAGTCATGGGCCGCGGCGAGTTGCACCTGACCATCTTGCTGGAAAATATGCGCCGCGAAGGCTTTGAGCTGGCGGTGTCCAAGCCGCGCGTGGTCATGAAAGAAGTGAACGGCGAAAAGCACGAGCCGATCGAGCTGGTGACGGCCGACATCGAAGAGCAGCACCAGGGCGGCGTGATGCAGGCGCTGGGTGAGCGCAAGGGCGAACTGGTGAACATGGACCCGGACGGCCGTGGCCGCGTGCGCCTTGAATACCGCATTCCGGCGCGTGGCTTGATCGGTTTCACCAACGAATTTTTGAACCTGACCCGCGGTTCGGGCCTGATCGCCAACATTTTCGACTGCTACGAGCCGCACAAGGGCGACATTGGCGGCCGCAAGAATGGCGTGCTGATTTCCATGGACGCCGGTGAAATCTTCACCTACGCGCTGGGCAAGCTGGACGACCGCGGCCGCATGTTTGTCAAGGCGAACGATCCGGTGTATGAAGGCATGATCGTTGGCATTCACAGCCGCGACAACGACCTGGTGGTCAATGCCACGCGCACCAAGCAGCTGACCAACTTCCGCGTGTCCGGCAAGGAAGACGCGATCAAGATCACGCCGCCGATCGAATGCACGCTGGAATACGGCGTCGAGTTCATCGAGGACGACGAGCTGGTCGAGATCACGCCCAAGTCGATTCGTCTGCGCAAGCGCCACCTGACCGAAAGCGAGCGCAAGCGCGCTGGACGCTGATAGCCCCCACGCTCCCCACAACGCGCGAGTTCGCTGCCCCCCGTGGGGGTGCTGCGCCTGCGGTCCGGCGAAGCCGGTCCCGTGGCCCTGGCTGGTAAAGGTGGGGGGGTAGTTAGGGCAACCAGGCCGCTGTGCGTAGAAATGCCAGCGGCCTTTTTTTGTGTGGGTACAGGGGTCTTGATGAAATTGACGCATTCCCGAGCGGTGGTTGTGATGGTGCTGGTGGCGCTGATGTGGTCCACGGCCGGTGTGGTGACGCGCCAGCTTGAAGCGGCGCGCAGCTTTGAAGTGACGTTTTGGCGCAGCTTTTTCACCTTGGTTGCGTTGCTGGTGATGCTGCCTGTTTTCCAGGGGCGGGCGGTGTTCGCCAAAATTCGCAATGGCGGTAGGGCGCTTTGGCTGTCGGGTGTCTGCTGGGGCGTGATGTTCACCGCCTTCATGGTGGCCCTGACCATGACCACGGTGGCCAATGTGCTGGTGACCCTGGCCCTGGGTCCGTTCGTTACCGCTTTGATGGCGCGGATTTTTATTGGCCACCAGATACCTGTCCGTACCTGGGTGGCGATTGCACTGGCCAGCGCGGGCATTGCCTGGATGTATGGCGGCCAGATGGATCTGGGCAGCCAGTTGCCCGGTACGCTGGTGGCGTTGATGGTGCCGCTGGCGGCGGCCTGCAACTGGACGGTGGTGCAGCACAGCGGGGCGCATGGCAGGAAAATCGACTTGGTGCCTGCCGTGCTGGTAGGCGCGGCGCTGTCGTCGCTGGCTACCTTGCCGCTGGCATTTCCCTTTTCGGCAACGCCGCATGACATGGGTCTGCTGGCCATGCTGGGCCTGTTCCAGCTGGCCATTCCGTGCGTGCTGGCGGTGCTGTGCGCCCGTGTGCTCAAGGCGCCCGAGGTCTCGCTGCTGGCCTTGCTTGAGGTAATTTTCGGTATCTTGCTGGCCTGGCTGGGTGCCGGTGAAAAACCAGGTGCCAGTGTGCTGACCGGCGGTTCGCTGGTCCTGGCCGCACTGGTCATAAATGAATTGATTGGATGGAGACAAAGAGCATGACGATAGAAATGAACAAACCCGGTTTGGCCCCTGATGTGCTGGCCGAGCGCAGCGGCAATGCCGGGTTGATCACGCTGAACCGGCCCAAGGCGCTCAATGCCTTGTCGCTGCCCATGGTGCGCGAACTGCTTGAAATTCTTCGCGCCTGGCAGCATGACCCGGAGGTGCAGGTCGTGGCGATTCGCGGTACCAACAAAGCGGGCCGCCCTGGAACGCCGGACAGCCTGTTTGGCGGATTTTGCGCAGGCGGCGACATCCGTTTTTTCCACCAAGCGGGGCTGGCCAGTGATGCGGCGCTGGATGATTTTTTCACCTTTGAATACCAGCTCAACCACCTGATCCACACGTATCCCAAGCCCTACATCGCCTTCATGGACGGCTTGGTGATGGGCGGCGGCATGGGCCTGAGCCAGGGCGCGCGGGTGCGTATCGTCACCGAGCGCACCAAAATGGCCATGCCAGAAACCAATATTGGCCTGTTCCCCGATGTCGGCGGCGGCTATTTCCTGAGCCGTTGCCCGGGCCATGTGGGCGAATACCTGGCGCTGACCGGCGAGGTCATTGGCGCCGATGAAGCGCTTTCCTACGGCTTGGCCGATGTCAGGCTGCAATCCGATGAGCTGCCTGCGCTCTGGGCGGAACTGGGCTCTGTGCCCTTGACTTCAACGGCCGTGGCCGATCAATGGGTTTCATCAAAATTCATAGCGAACACTCAAGGAACAGCGTGCGCAACTGAGCCTATTGATGCTTTTTTCTCACTGCTTCGGGTCAAACACATTGTCGATGCGCTAGAAAAAGCCAAAGATAACCGCTGGGCCGCTAAAACCGCGGTGGTGCTGCGCAAGCGTTCACCGCTGATGCTGCATGTGACCCTGGAGCAAATCCGGCGCGCCCGCAGCATGACCCTGGCCGATGACTTGCGCATGGAGCGAGACATGGTTCACCACTGTTTTCACCTGCGCCCGGGTTTGGAGAGCGAGACCGTGGAAGGCATACGCGCACTGGCAGTGGACAAAGACTACCTGCCGCAATGGAAGCCGGCACGGATTGAAGACGTGAAGCCCGGCATGGCCGATGCATTTTTCGCCAGCCCATGGACGGCTGACACGCATCCCTTGCGCGGACTTTAGCGGCTGCGGGACTTCATCGCCCGGTCGACCTCGCGCTTGCCTTCGCGGTCCTTGATGGTGTCGCGCTTGTCATGCTCGGCCTTGCCCTTGGCCAGGCCGATCTCGCACTTCACCTTGCCTGCTTTCCAGTGCATGTTCAGCGGCACCAGCGTGAAGCCCTTCTGATCGATCTTGCCGATCAGCCGGCGAATTTCTTCCTTGTGCATCAGGAGTTTCTTGGTGCGCACCGAATCAGGCCGGATGTGCGTTGAAGCCGTTCCCAGTGGATTGATCTGGCAGCCGATGATGAACAACTCGCCATTGCGGATCACCACATAGCCGTCGGTCAGCTGCACCTTGCCTTCGCGCACCGACTTCACTTCCCAGCCTTCCAGCACCATGCCGGCTTCAAACCGTTCTTCAATGTGGTAATTGAAAGTGGCTTTTTTGTTGTCGGCAATGCGAATGGCGGCTGCGGCTGCCTTGGGCGAAAGATTGATGGCAGGCTTGCCAACCGGTTTTCCGGAAGATGCAGCGGCTGGTTTTTTGGAGGAGGATGCTTCTTTGGTGGCCATGGCTAAGATAGTGGAGCAGAGGGGCGAAGCGGCACTGTGGCTCATACAATTGCCCCCAACACTCCGATTGTATGAAAACCGTTCACAAGTCCGTCCTTATCTGGTACAGCGCAGCTGAAATGTTTGCCCTGGTCACTGACGTTGTCAGCTATCCGCAGTTTTTACCCTGGTGCGACCGTGCGTCAGTCGAAGAACATACAGCGCATGGCATGCTTGCGAAGGTCGGTATTTCCATTGCCGGCATCCGGCAAAGTTTTACCACCCGCAACCATCATGAACAGGACCGAAAAGTCAGTTTGCAACTGGTTGACGGCCCTTTCTCCAGGCTGGAAGGCCATTGGAATTTCATGCCGCTGGGCGATGGCAGCCAACGCGCTTGCAAGGTCGAGTTCACGCTGAGCTATGACTTCAACAACGGAACGCTGGCCGCATTGGTCGGCCCCGTATTTGACAAAATCGCAGGCAGCCTGGTCGATGCCTTTGTCAAACGCGCGACCCATGTCTACGGCAATGCCTGAACCCGTGGTTGTCGAGGTGCGCCTGGGCATCACCTTGGTTTACTCACCCTTGCCGCGCCAGGTGCGGGTGTGGTCGATTGCGCTTGAAGCTGGCGCCACTCTGGGAGAAGCACTGGAATGTTGCGGTTTGTTTGAGGAATTCCCCGATCTTGAAAAAAACAGCTTGCAACTGGGTGTCTGGGGGCAAACAGTCCGAATGGGTCATGTGCTGCAAGACAGGGACCGCATAGAAATTTACCGGCCTTTGCAGGTTGATCCTAAAACCGCCCGGCGTGAGCGATTCACCCGGCAAGGAATGAAAAGTGCCGGTCTTTTCACCACCAAGCGGCCTGGCGCCAAAGCCGGGTATTGACGCAGCAGGGCTGCAGGCTTAAAAGTTAAAGGCTTACCTGGCGCAATCCGTGCTGGCAATGGCTTCAAGGCGTTTGGTTTCTGCTGCCCGGGCCGCGTCATCCATGAATTCCCGTTCGCCATTGGCATTCGTGATGACAATCCGAACACCCGACTTCAGGGAAGCTTGTCCTTTTTTAACCCGGTCACAGTTTTCAGCTCGTGCGTTGGCCAGCTTTTCAGCCGCTGTCTGCTTCTTGGCTTCTTCCAGTGCGTCGGCTTGTTTTTTTCGCGCTTCAAGTTCAGGATCCCGGCCTGAAAGCTTGGGCATGCTGGCCTTGGCAGCAGGCACGGAAGCTGCCGTGTCTGGGGCAACCGTCAGCGGACCCTCTACTTTGCCTGTCAAGGGATTCAGCGTGGTATTTGCAGGCTCTTTTAAAATACTTTTTTTCGGAATATCGGCTGGCGGCGCACGGTCGCTGAAGACTTTGCGGCCATCTTTGTCGACCCATTGCCATTGGGCCGCTGCTGACAGGGCTATCAGGCTGCCAGCTACTGCCAAAACCGCGGTTTTTGCCGTAAATTTAATGTCCATGAACAAAGTGTATCGCTGCGCTTTGCTTTCAATGCTAATTTTTCGGTAGCGTCCTAACGCCGACACTTCTTGTATCAACTGGCAAGGGTTAGTACGGGGCTTGTTGACGTCAAAGGTACAATCGTATTTTTGGAGCTTTCTCTATGCGCCTACTCGGCAAAGCGCTCACCTTCGACGACGTATTGTTGGTGCCAGCGTTCTCCCAGGTCCTGCCCAAGGACGCCTTGCTTTCCACCCAGTTTTCCCGGAATATCCGCCTTAACCTGCCGTTGGTCTCCGCAGCCATGGACACGGTCACCGAAGCTCGCCTGGCCATTGCCATTGCGCAAGAGGGCGGAATCGGCATTGTTCATAAAAATCTGACACCCCAGCAGCAAGCTGCCGAGGTGTCCCGGGTCAAACGCTATGAGAGTGGCGTACTACGCGATCCGGTCGTGATCACGCCAACCCACACGGTGCGGCAGGTCATGGCCCTGAGTGAACAACTCGGGATATCCGGTTTTCCGGTCATCGACGGCGGCAAGGTGGTCGGCATCGTGACGGGCCGCGACATGCGTTTCGAGTCGCGCATGGATGAGCCGGTCAGCACCATCATGACGCCGCGCGAACGCCTGATCACCATGCCTGAAACGGCTACGCTGGCCGACGCCAAGGCGTTGCTCAACAAGCACCGCCTGGAGCGTGTGCTGCTGATCAACGACGCGTTCGAGCTCAAAGGCCTGATCACCGTCAAAGACATCACCAAGCAGACGACTTTCCCCAATGCTGCGCGTGACTTGCATGGCAAGCTGCGCGTCGGTGCCGCAGTCGGGGTGGGCGAGGGTACCGAAGAGCGGGTTGAAGCGCTGGTTCGGGCGGGTGTCGATGCCATCGTGGTGGACACTGCGCACGGCCACAGCAAGGGCGTCATCGACAGGGTTCGCTGGGTCAAGCAGAACTATCCGCATATTGATGTGATTGGCGGAAACATTGCCACCGGCGCGGCTGCGCTGGCGCTGGTGGAAGCTGGTGCCGATGGGGTGAAGGTCGGTATAGGTCCGGGAAGCATCTGCACCACCCGCATTGTTGCCGGCGTGGGTGTGCCGCAAATCATGGCCATAGACAGCGTGGCGAATGCCTTGCGCGGCACTGGTGTGCCTTTGATTGCCGACGGCGGCATCCGCTACAGCGGCGATATCGCCAAAGCCATTGCGGCCGGTGCCGGCACGGTGATGATGGGCGGGATGTTTGCCGGCACTGAAGAAGCACCCGGCGAAGTCATTTTGTTCCAGGGCCGTAGCTACAAGAGCTATCGCGGCATGGGCAGCATTGGCGCCATGCAGCAGGGCAGTGCAGACCGTTATTTTCAGGAGTCCAGCACGGGCAATCCAAATGCCGACAAGCTGGTTCCCGAAGGGATTGAAGGCCGCGTGCCTTACAAAGGCTCGATGGTTGCCATCATTTTCCAGATGGCCGGCGGATTGCGTGCCAGCATGGGTTATTGCGGCTGCAGCACGATCGAAGACATGCAAAACAAGGCAGAGTTCGTCGAAATCACTTCTGCAGGTATCCGCGAAAGCCATGTGCATGACGTGCAGATCACCAAGGAAGCGCCGAATTACCGCGCTGAGTGAACTTATTTGTGCACCACGGGCGCCTCTGACAGCAGGCGCCTTTTTCTTTTCTTGACAGAACCATCGACTAAGACGAATTTCATGCAGCACCAAAAAATCCTCATTCTCGATTTTGGTTCACAGGTTACGCAACTGATTGCCCGCAGGGTGCGCGAAGCC
>Ga0326734_1000465_pt1 | contig 11192 bp, 11 predicted proteins | sample 15_GP2_1315_FD_207944 | JGI IMG/M metagenome (GOLD analysis project Ga0326734, IMG submission 207944) | Glacier ice microbial communities from Ngari, Tibet, China - 15_GP2_131.5 | ecosystem: Environmental > Aquatic > Freshwater > Ice > Glacier | place: China: Ngari, Tibet | collected 2018-07-18
GTGGTCTTGCCGGCGCCGTTGACGCCGGCGATCATCATCACCAGCGGCGCGTGGCGGCCCAGTTCAAGCGGCTTTTCGAGCGGGCGCAGCAGATCGATCATCAGCACCTTGAGCGCGGCCTTGACGGCGGCCGCGTCGAGCAGCTTGTCTTCCTTGACCTTGCGGCGCAGGCCGTCGAGCAGGAACTGGGTGGCGTCCATGCCGGCGTCGGCCATCAGCAGCGCCGACTCGAGTTCCTCGTACAAGTCGTCGTCGATTCGGGCGCCGACGAACAGCAGCGACAAGCTGCTGGAGGTTTTCGACAGTCCCGCTTTCAGGCGCGCCATCCATGACGACTTGCGTTCGGCCTCCGGCAGCGGGCGCTCGGCCGTTTCGGCGATCGGCTGGTGGACGAGGGCGGGCGGCGCGACGGCTGCGGGCGGCGCGACGGCCGGCGCAACAAAGGTCGAGGTAGTGCCGTAACGGCGGGGAACGGCAGGCACAGGTGCGGCGGGTGCGGCAGGTGCCGCGGCCGTGGCGGCCTCGGGAACAGGCGGTTTCTTCTTGAAAAAACTGAACATTGGCGTGTGGGGGCGGGCGCTGCATGCACATGCCCGGGGTTGCCGGGCACGACGAATCGATAGGCCGGTATTTTACCAGAGCAGGCCAGTGCGCCGCCGTCAAGCTTGTTCAGCCAACAAGCGCGCCGTGCCGGGCCCGCCAGCGCGCCACTGCCTCGGGAATGGCGGTGAGATCGAGCACGGTGTCCGGGGGCAGGTGACGGCGCACCTTCTCGGCGCCGCCGCCGCCAGCCCACACTTCGACCTGGCCGCTGAGCCGGTTGCACAGTTCGTGGACGTTATCGACCACCGCGCGCGGCGACGTGATGCTTGAAAACGACAGCGCGACGATGTCGGCGCGGTGGCCCCGCGCGGCGTCGACGATATCGCCGAGCGGGGTCTGCACGCCGAGCGAGACGCAGTGCACCCCTTCGAGCGAGAGCAACGCTTCCGCCATCAGCAGGCCGAGCCCGTGACGTTCCTGCGGCACCGTGGTCAACAGCACGCGCGGCGACGCCTGCGCGTGGCCGCTCTGCTGGGTGGCGGCAAAGATGGCGTTGCGCATCAAACCCTGCAGCATTTCCGAGAACAGGTGCTCCTCGAATATGGCAAGGTCGCCGCGCGCCCAGACCAGTCCGACGGCGCTGGTCAAAGGCGCGATCAGCTCGGTGACGCAACGTTGCAACCCTATCGACAGCATCGATTGCGACACGCGCTGGCGCAATTCGGTCACCTTGTGGGCCTTCAGCAGCGCGATGCAGACGCCAATTTCCAGGTCGTCCAGGCCGCGCGCTGCAACGGTCGCGCCCGGCCTGGTGCCCAGTTCGGACAATTGGTCGATGTCCAGCGCCATGATCTTGCCCGGCCGATAGCCTTGGTCGAGCAGCCGCTTGACCTGCGACAGCCGGACCACCTGTTCGGCCGGATACAGGCGCTCGCCGTTGGCGTCGCGATGCGGCCGGGGAAAGCCGTAGCGGCGTTCCCACACGCGCAGCGTTTCCTTGGCAACGCCAATGTCGCGCTCGACATCGCTGATGCTGGAAAGGACAGGAGAAGTGGCGGCGCTCATGGCGTACTCGATCACAGTTTTTGGAGCTTGTTCAGGACATTGCCGCGTTTAGCCGGCGTCTGCATTCTACCGCGACTATAAGCGAATACGACAAATCGCCGCACGTTGCAAACGCGCATACACACGATCCAGTGTCGATATACAGTAAATACATTGGCTGCTTAGAATCCGAATTGGGCTGGACAACGTATATTGGGTTGGACAACGTCCAAATGACAGGCAGTCATTTTTGCCTATGCAAATGTTTGAGACGAACGAACATTTCACGAATTATCGGCTTCGCATATAATTTGTCCATGACAAACTCAAGATAAACCAGGCGGTAGCATGAAAATAGCAGTGATCGGAGCCGGCATCGCCGGTTTGTCGTGCGCATACCGCCTGGCCCAGGCACGGCAAGACGTGACGTTGTTTGAAGCGGCCAGCTATTTCGGCGGTCACAGCAATACAGTCGATGTCGCGCTCGACGGCTTCACGTTCGGCGTCGATACCGGCTTTTTGGTCTTCAACGAGCGCACCTACCCGAACCTGGTCAAGCTGTTCGATGAACTCGGGGTCGCGACGGCGCCGAGCGAAATGTCGTTTTCGGTCAAACTGGCGCGCGCCGGCGCGTCCGGCCTGGAATGGGCCGGCGCCAGTCTCGACACCGTCTTCGCCCAGCGCGCCAACCTGCTCGACCCGCGCTTTCTGCGCATGGTTGCCGACATTCTGCGCTTCAACCGCCAGGCCAGTGCGATGGTGAACGCCGGCACATCCGACGGCAGCGCCGCCATTGCGGGCAATGCCGGCATTGCGCTGGGCGACTGGCTCGACGCCCAGAACTACAGCGTCCAGTTCCGCCACTGGTATTTGCTGCCGATGGCGGCCTGTATCTGGTCCTGCCCGGCCGACCAGATGCTCGCCTTTCCGCTGGCGAGCTTTTTGCGCTTCTGCCACAACCACGGCCTGCTGCAGGTGCGCGACCGGCCGCAGTGGCGCAGCGTGTCGGGTGGCGCGCGCAACTACGTCGACAAGATGGTGGCCGCGATCCCGTCGCTCCGGCTGCTGTCGCCGGTGCGTTCGGTGCTGCGCGGCCTCGGTGGCAGCGGCGCCGCGCGCCCGGTGCGCATCGACAGCGCCGCCGGCGTCGAACACTTCGACCAGGTCGTCATGGCCTGCCACAGCGACCAGGCGCTGGCGCTGCTGGGCGACGCCAGCGACGACGAGCGCGCGCTGCTGTCGGCCATCCGCTACCAGGCCAACCGCGCGGTGCTGCATACCGACGCCAGTTGCCTGCCGGCGCGCCGCAAGGCCTGGTCGGCCTGGAATTACCAGAGCAGCATGGCCAGCAGCGGGGAGAGTGGCGGCGCCGTCGCCGCCATGCCGCGTGTCTGTGTACACTATCTGCTGAACCTGCTGCAGCCGCTGCCGTGCGCGACGCCGGTGATCGTCTCGCTTAATCCGATCGATGCGCCGCGCGCCGGCAGCGTGCTGGCCGAGTTCGACTATGCGCACCCGGTGTTCGACCAGGCAGCCATCGCCGCCCAGGCCCGCATCGAACGGCGCCAGGGGGTACGAAACACCTGGTTCGCCGGCGCCTGGACCGGCTACGGTTTTCACGAGGACGGCCTGAAATCGGGACTGGCAGTGGCGGCGTCGCTGACCGCCCTGACAACGGCGCGCCAGCATGCAGCAGCCTGAACGCGGCTTTGTTCCGCACGCCCAGCTGTGCTTCGGCCTGGTGCGCCACAAGCGCCTGCGCCCGGTCGTCAACGCCTTTGAATACCGTTCTTATTACCTGCGCCTGCCGGTGGTGGTGAATGGCACCGTCGGCGCTGCCGCAGCGGCGCCATTCAACTGCACGCTGTTTTCCCGCAACCGCTTCAACCTGCTGTCGTTTTACGATGCCGACCACGGCGACGGCGTGACGCCGTTATCCGACTGGATCGGCGCGCTGCTGCGGCGCGAAGGCGTGCCTGACGCCGACGGCGAGATCTGGTTGCAGGCCATGCCGCGCGTACTCGGCTTCGTGTTCAACCCGATCTCGTTCTGGTTCTGCCATCGCGCCGACGGCGCGTTGCGGGCGGTGGTGTGCGACGTGCGCAACACCTTCGGCGAACGCCATTTTTACCTGCTCGACAACGGCGCTGCCATCCCCTGGGGCAGCGTGGTGGCGGCGCGCAAGGTGTTCCACGTGTCGCCATTTTGCAGCGTCGACGGCAATTATCGCTTCCGCTTCATGCGCGCGCAGCGCACTCGGGGCGCACCGCGCGCCGAGCGCACGCTGGCCTGCATCGACTACAGCGACGCCAATGGAACGCTGCTGCAGACCAGCGTGTCCGGCAGCGCCGTGGCGCTCACCAACGCTGCCGTCGCCGCCGCCTTTTTTACCTACCCGTTGCAGACCTTTGGCGTCGTCGCCCGCATTCATTTCCAGGCGCTGCGGCTGTTTCTCAAGCGTTTGCCGTTCCATCCGAAACCAGCCCCGCCCCGACAAAAGGTAACCCGATGACCTCCGACTCCCTGCTGGCGCCGGCCCGCGCCGCCGCCACTGCAGCCCATGCCGCCACTGCCGCCGGCGCCGCGCCGCCCGTCGCCAGGATCATCCTCAAGCTGCTGGCGAAGCTGCAGCACGGCGCGCTGGCGCTGACCACCCCCGACGGCGTGTGCCGGCATTTCGGCGCCGCCGCCGCCGCGCCGCACCTGCCGTTGAAACTGGAGCTGCGCAACTGGAACCTGTTTGCCGCCGCCATGCGTTCGGGCGACATCGGCTTTGCCGAGTCGTACATTGCCGGCGACTGGACCACGTCCGACCTGCCCGGCCTGATCGAACTGCTGGCCCACAACCGCGCCCAGATCGAGTCGCTGGTGTACGGCAGCTGGCTGGGCAGCCTGGTCTACCGCATCAAGCATCTCTTGAACCGCAACAGCAAGGCCGGCAGCCGCAAGAACATCCACGCCCACTACGACATCGGCAATTGCTTTTATCAGTTGTGGCTCGATCCGTCGATGACGTATTCGAGCGCTTTGTTCACCGAGGAATCCGGCGGCAACCTGGAACTGGCGCAGGCGGCGAAGTACCGCCGCATCCTCGAGCAGCTGGCGCTGGCGCCGGGCGCGCGGGTGCTCGAAATCGGCTGCGGCTGGGGCGGTTTTGCCGAGATCGCCGCGCGCGAGGCGGGCGCCGTCGTCACCGGCCTGACGCTGTCGAGCGCGCAGCTGGCCCATGCGCGCAAGCGGATCGACAACGCCGGCTTGTCCGACCGGGTCGACCTGCAGCTGCGCGACTACCGCGACAGCAGCGGCCAGTACGACGCCATCGCCTCGATCGAAATGTTCGAAGCGGTCGGCGAAGCCTACTGGCCGAGTTACTTCGCGTGCATCGCGCGCAGCCTCAAGCCCGGCGGGCGCGCCTGCGTGCAGACCATCGTCATCGCCGATGAACTGTTCGAGCGTTACCGCAAGGGCACCGACTTCATCCAGCAGTTCATTTTCCCTGGCGGGATGCTGCCGTCGCCGTCGCGCTTCGTTCGCCTCGCGGCCGCACACGGCCTGGAAGTCACCGACCAGTTCGGCTTCGGCATCGATTACGCCGACACGCTGGTGGCCTGGCGCCGCGCCTTCCACGCCCGTCTCGGCGCGGTGCGCGCCCAGGGTTTCGACGAGCGCTTCATCCTCACCTGGGAGTTCTACCTGTGTTACTGCGAGGCCGCTTTCAGGGCGCGCAATACCGACGTCATGCATTTCACGCTGGTGAAGCGGGCATGACGGCGCGCCGCCTTTTTGCCCTTTTTGCACTTTTGGCGCTGGCGCTGACATGCATTCTGGCGTTGGCGGCGCCGATCCGCACGGCGCCGGTCCACATCGCGCGCGACGTGCCCAACGCCCGGCTGGCTGGCACCGGTACTTTCACGTATTTCATGATGAACATTTATTCCGCCGAGCTGTGGGTCGGGCCGCAGGGCTATGGCTTGACCACGCCGTTCGCCCTCGATTTGCGCTACGCGCGCAAGCTCGATGGAAAAAAGATCGCCGAGGCAAGCGCCGAGCAGATGGAAAAGATCGGCGCTGGCAGTGCGGCCGAACGCCAGGCCTGGCTGCAGAAGATGACGGCGATTTTTCCGGACGTGCATGCGGGCTCGCACATCACCGGCGTGTTCGTGCCAGGCGAAGGCGCGCGCTTCTACCTCGACGGCAAACCGACGGGCAGCGTCAACGATGCCGGCTTCGCCCGCGCTTTTTTTGGCATCTGGCTCGATCCCAACACCGCCGCGCCGGCGCTGCGCAAGGCGCTGCTGAAGGAGGCCGGGCAAACCATAAATGAGCCACGCAATGCACCACGCGAGGCCGGGCCGCCATGAAGCCGCTCGGACTGCCCAACCTGCTGTGCTACGGCATGTTCGGACTGCCGCTCGCCATGGTCGCGCTGCCCATCTACGTCTACCTGCCGCAGTTCTACGCCGAGCGCGCCGGCCTGCCGCTGGCGTTGATCGGCGCCGCGCTGCTGGCGGCGCGCATTGCCGCCGCCTTCATCGACCCGCTGCTCGGCTGGTGGATCGGGCGCGGGGGCGGCGCCTACTGGCGCTTCATTGCGCTGGCGCTGCCGCTGTTGCTGAGCGGTTTCCTCGCGCTGTTCCACCCGCCCGCGATGGCCGCCGGCGCCACGCTGGCCTGGTTCGGCGCCACTTTGACGCTGGTGTATTTTGGTTTCAGCCTAGCCACCATCGCCCACCAGAGCTGGGGGGCGGCGCTGACCCACGCCGTTTCTGACCGCGCGCGCGTGACGGGCGTGCGCGAAGCGTGCGGCCTGGCTGGCGTGGTGCTGGCCGCCGCCGTCACCGCGCTGGCCGGCTACGACGGCCTGTCGCTGGCGTTCTGCGCCGCGCTGGTGGCGGGTGCGGCGCTGCTGGCGAAAGCGGCGCGTCCCGCCACCGCCATCGCTGCCAACAGCGCCACGCCGCTGCCGCATTGGCGCGCGCTCACCGCGCCGTTCGCCCAGCGGCGCTTTCGCGCGCTGTTTGCGGTGCTGCTGGTCAATGGCGTGGCATCGGCGATTCCCGCCACGCTGTTCCTGTTCTTTGCCGCCGACCGCCTGCGCCTGGCCACGCTTTCCGGCCTGTTCCTGATCCTGTACTTCTGCGCGGCGGCGCTGTCGATGCCGCTGTGGATTGCGCTGGCGCGCCGCTTTGGCGAAGCGCGCGCCTGGGCCGGGTCGATGCTGGGCTCGGCCCTGGTGTTCGTCTGGGCCTTTGGCTTGGGGCCCGGCGCGGCGCTGCCGTTCGGCGCCATCTGCATCCTGTCGGGATTGGCGCTCGGCGCCGACCTGGCGCTGCCGCCGGCGCTGCTGGCCGGCGTGATCGCCCGCGACGGCCATGGCGCGGGGCGCGAAGCGGCCTATTTCGGCGTCTGGAACTGGGGCGTGCAAATGACGCTGGCGCTGGCGGCCGGCATTGCGCTGCCGCTGCTCGGATGGCTGGGCTACGTGCCGGGCCAGCAGGGCGGCACCGTTGCGCTGGCCGCCGCCTACGCGCTGCTGCCGTGCGGCATGAAACTGGCGGCGGCGGCCATGCTGTGGCGTGCGCCGCTGCGCGACTGTTAGATTATTGGATTGTCAGATTATTGGATTGTTGGATTGTTGGATTGTTGGATTGTTGGATTGTATACATACATGAAAGGGAAACGCATGAACCTCAAGCACCTTGCCGGCGCGGTCGCGCTGGCCGCCATGCTGGCCGCCTGCTCGGGGCCGCGACCGGAACAGTATGCAAGCGCGCAGCCGCAGCTCGACATCCAGACCTATTTCAACGGCACCCTCGACGCCCACGGCATGTTCCAGGACCGCTCGGGCGCCGTCGTCAAGCGCTTCGTGGTGGTCATGCGCTGCCGCTGGCAGGGCGACACCGGCACCCTCGACGAAGACTTCACGTATTCCGACGGCAGCAAGCAAAAGCGCATCTGGACGCTGACCAGGACCGGCGCCGGCACGTTTACGGCGACGGCGCCGGACGTCATCGGCGTCGCGCACGGCGTCGCCTCGGGCAACGCGCTGCGCTGGAAGTACGTGCTGGCGCAGCCGGTCGGCGACAAGGTCTACAACGTCGACATGGAAGACTGGATGTTTTTGATCGACGACACCGTCATGCTGAACCGCACCGAGATGAGCAAATTCGGCATCAACCTCGGCAGCGTCACGCTGTCGTTTCGCAAGCGATGAATCCGCGCATCGACAACTGGAGCGGCAAGCGGGTGTGGCTGATCGGCGCTTCCAGCGGCATCGGCGCCGCTTGCGCCGCTCAACTGCTGCGGCTCGGCGCCCGCGTCGCGCTATCGGCCCGCAACGCCGGGGCCATTCAAAACGCCGCCAGCCTTGATCGGCACGCGCTGGCGGCGCCGCTCGACGTCACGGACCACGCCAGCGTGCTGGGCGCGCGCGACAAGATCGTCGCCGCGTGGGGCGGCGTCGACCTGGTGCTGGTGATCGCCGGCGGCTACAACGAGATGCGGGCCGACAGTTTCGACCTGGCGCAAGCCAACGCGCTGATCGACCTGAACCTGCGCGGCGTGTTCAACTGTCTCGACGCGGTGCTGCTGCTGCTGCTGGCGCAAGGCGCCGGCGGCATCGGCATCGTCGCCTCGGTGGCGGGCTACGGCGGCTTGCCCAAGGCGCTGGTGTACGGGCCGACCAAGGCGGCGCTGATCAATTTGACCGAGTCGCTCTACCTCGATTTGCACCCGCGCGGCATCGCGGTCTACCAGATCAATCCCGGCTTTGTCGACACGCCGCTCACAAAGCAGAACGATTTTCAGATGCCGGCGCTGATGAGCGCCGACGCTGCCGCAGCGGCCATGATCGATGGCGTCGAACGCGGCCAGTTCCACATTCATTTTCCAAAGCGCTTCACCAACTGCCTGCGGCTGGCGCGGCTGCTGCCCTACCGCTGGTATTTCTGGTTGATCCACAAGGTGACGGGCTTATGAGCGACGACACCCGACGTTACGACGCCGAACTCGAACGCCTGGTGCAATTCTACGAGCACCTCGGCGCCGCTTCGCCACAGACGCTGCCATCGCTGCCATCGCAGCTATCAAGCATCTATGCCATCGATGCGCAGTTCAAGGATCCGTTCAACGACGTGCGCGGGATTGACGCCATCGCCGCCATTTTTCGCCACATGTTCGAGCAGGTCGACGCGCCGCGTTTCGTCGTCGCCACCCGCGTGCTGCAAGGCGCCGACGCCTTCCTGGTGTGGGAGTTCACGTTTCGCATGAAGCGGTTTTCGCCGGCGCGCCAGTGCATTCGCGGCGCCACCCACTTGTGCTTCGACGCTGCCGGAGCGGTCGTGCTGCACCGGGATTATTGGGATGCCGCCGAGGAACTGTATGAAAAGTTGCCTTTGGTTGGAGCAATGATGCGCTGGCTCAAGCGCGCCGCCAACAAGTAGTGGCGCACGCTTGACGCAGATCAGCCGGAAAATGCCCGCTGCTGCTATAAAATTGTTCGGGTCTGGCATCGACCGGGAGCAAGCATGAAACTATCGGGGTATCTCAGGCGCATGATCTGGAACGACAAGGTGGTGGCGCGCGGTGCCGGCATCTGGCGCACGGTGCTGTGCGCGCTGTTCATTGCCCTCATTGCGCTGTTTTTTACCAGTCCGGTGAGCGAGTTCAGCGTACACGACAAGCCGTTGCCGTTGCCGGCCGAACTCGGCCTCGAGTAAGAGCCGGCGACGGCTATGTCGCCTTTTCTTTCTGCGCCATCGCCCGGATCGTCGCCAAAGTCGCGTTCGGCGTGATCAGGTTGCCGTCGTAGCGCAGTTCGATCAGCGCCGGCAGCTGGTGCGCCCGGGTGTGTTCGAGCGCGCGCGCCAGCGCCGGGCCGAATTGCGCGCTGGTTTCGACCACCTCGCCGTGCGCGCCATACGCTGTTGCCAGCGCGGCGAAATCGGGATTGTGCAGCGTCGTGCCGGATACACGTCCCGGGTAGCTGCGCTCTTGGTGCATGCGGATGGTGCCGAACATGCTGTTGTTGAAAACGATGATGAGCACCCCGGCCCGGTACTGCACCGCGGTGGCCAGCTCCTGGCCGTTCATCATGAACTCGCCGTCGCCGGCAAACGTGACGACAGTGCGTTGCGGGTCGACGATTTTGGCGGCGATCCCGGCCGGCACGCCATACCCCATTGCACCGCTGGTGGGTGCGAGCTGGGTGCGCATGGCGCCGTAGCGGTAGAAGCGGTGCGCCCACGTGGCGTAATTGCCGGCGCCATTGGTGACGATGGTGTCTTGCGGCACCGCCGCCATCAACTGCTGCACCAGCAGCCACAGGTCGAGCGGGGCGCCGCCATCCCTGAAAATCGGCGGCTGCTCCTGGAACTCGGCCAGTTCGGCTTTCGCCTCGGCCACGCTGTGGCGCCATGCATCGCTGTTGACCGGCGCCATCGCCGCCAGCATCGCCGCCGCCTGCGGCGCGCCGCTGTTGATCATCAGGTCCGCCTGGTAGACACTGCCCAGTTCCTCGCAATCGGGATGGATGTGCACCAGCGCTTGCCGCGGCACCGGCGCCGTCAGCAGCGAATAGCCGCTCGTCGTCATCTCGCCCAGGCGCGGGCCGAAGGCGATCAGCAGGTCGCAATCGCGCACCCGCGCAGCCAGCGTCGGATTGATGCCGATGCCGACGTCGCCGATGTAATGCGGGTGGGCGTTATCCAGCAGGTCCTGGAAGCGGAAGGCGCACGCCACCGGCAGCGCATTCGCTTCGGCGAAGTGCTGCATGTCGGCGCAAGCCGCGGTGGTCCAGGTGCCGCCGCCGAGCAGCAGCAGCGGGCGGCTGGCTGCCGCCAGCATCGCGCGCAGCGTGTCGATTTGAGCGGCGGAGGGCGACGCCTGCACCGGCTGGTAGCGGCGGGTGTCGGCCACCGCGGCGAGCGACACCAGCATGTCTTCCGGCAGCGCCAGCACCACCGGGCCGGGGCGCCCGCTGGTGGCGACCTGGAAGGCGCGCGCGAGGTATTCGGGGATCCGCTCGGCGCGGTCGACCTGCGCCACCCACTTGGCCATCTGGCCGTACATGCGGCGGTAGTCGATCTCCTGGAACGCCTCGCGGTCGGCAAAATCGCGCCCGACCTGGCCGATGAACAGGATCATCGGCGTCGAATCCTGGAAAGCGGTGTGCACGCCGATCGCCGCATTGGTGGCGCCCGGCCCGCGCGTGACGAAGCAGGCCCCCGGCCGCCCCGTCATCTTGCCGTACGCTTCGGCCATGAAGGCAGCGCCGCCTTCCTGGCGGTTGACGATGAAGCGGATGCCCGAGTCGTGCAACGCGTCGAGCACGTCGAGGTAGCTCTCGCCGGGCACGCCGAAGGCGATCTCGACGCCGTGGATGGCGAGGGCGTCGACGAGGATCTGGCCGCCGCTGCGGAGGGAAGAGGTCATATTGTCCTGCCTATGCTTAAAAGCGATGTGTTTGTGTTACTAGTTCTAAGAGCCTGTTTGAAATCTTTTTGCCGATTTGCCTAAAATTGTGTAAATTGTTGGATGCGAAAAAATTACCCAAGTGACATAAGCCGAGAAATGTTTGAACTGGTCGCGCCGATATTGGCAAGTGC
>Ga0326734_1000466_pt1 | contig 11171 bp, 10 predicted proteins | sample 15_GP2_1315_FD_207944 | JGI IMG/M metagenome (GOLD analysis project Ga0326734, IMG submission 207944) | Glacier ice microbial communities from Ngari, Tibet, China - 15_GP2_131.5 | ecosystem: Environmental > Aquatic > Freshwater > Ice > Glacier | place: China: Ngari, Tibet | collected 2018-07-18
CGTTTTCGAGGCGAAGTACAGGGTCGGGGCGGCCGGCGTGCGCCAGCCTGCATTCATGAACAGCGTGCGCAGGGCCGACTTCTCCCAGCCCTCCTCGGGCAGCGACAGCTTGGTGAACGGCTGCGCGGCTTTGGCCACGCGCTCGATCCAGCCGCCCGTCTCGAGCTGGCTGACCTCGGCCTTGCCGAGAAAGGCGTCGAGCCGCTCGCGGATCGTGCGCGGCGAGAACATTGCCATCGCCAGCCCGGCCAGCGCGGCGACGATGGTAAAAACGATCAGCAAAAATATCAGGTGTTCGGCGCTCATGGCGTCTCCTCAGATTCGAATACGGATCAGCTTGCGCAACCACAGCACGCCAATCAGGATCATGCCGGCGCCGTACCACAGCAGGCGCACGCCGATCGGGTCGGTCCACAACACGCTGATATACGTCGGGCTGCTGATTATCATTCCCAGCATCACGGCAAATGGCAGCAGCCCCAGCACCCAGGCCGACATGCGTCCTTCGGCCGACAGCACGCGCACCTGCGCCACCAGTTTCAGGCGCTCGCGGATGATGTGGCTGATGTTGCCGAGGATCTCGGCCAGGTTGCCGCCCGCCTCGCGCTGGATCAGAACCGCGATCACCAGATAGCGCAGGTCGGTCAGCGGGATGCGCGTGGCCAGGTTCGACAGCGCCTCGTGCATCGGCACGCCGTAGTTGATTTCCTCGTGCGCGATGCGGAACTCGCCGCTGAGCGGTTCAGGCAGTTCGCCGCCGACCATCTGCAGGACGTTGGTAAACGAGTGACCGGCGCGCATCGCGCGGGCCAGGAAGTCGGCGGCCTCCGGCAACTGGGCCTCGATCTTTCGCAGGCGCTGCGCGCGGGCGTGGCGCAGCAAACTGTACGGGATGCTGATGAACGCGATGGCGATGACGCAGCGTACCAGCAGCGGTACCGGCCAGATCATTCCCAGACCCAGGCCGGCGCACAGCAAGGCGACGCTCCAGGCGCCGAACTGGGCGACCGACCATTTGACGCCGGCTTGCTGTAGCAAGCTGTCAATCCGGTGCGCCAGCAACAGGCGGTGCAACAGCCGATCGAGCATTTCGCTCTTGCTGTAGCGGCGCTGCTTGAGAATCGAGATCCGCTCGGCGCCGCCGCGCGGACTGTCCGACATCATGCGCAGACGACGCGCGATGCGCTGGGCGCCGCCGCCGTGGTTGTCGGCCCACCACAGGTAGCCGGCCTCGATCGTCAAGATAGTAGCGGCGAACAGCAATACCGCAAACCCGTAATAGACCCCATCCATGTTGCCCCCAATTCAGTGCTGCCGGCTTACTCGAAAGTGCGGTCCGGATCGAACGCCGATTCGCTCACCGCCGCGCCGAACAGGCGCAGGCGGTCGGCAAAGCGCGGCCGCACGCCAGTGGCGCTGAAGTGGCCGAGCACCTTGCCGTCGGCATTCACGCCCGTCTGCTCGAAGTGGAAAATTTCCTGCATCGCGATGACGTCGCCTTCCATGCCGGTGATTTCCTGCAGGCTCACCAGCTTGCGCGCGCCGTCGGTGAGCCGCGTCACCTGAAGCACCACTGTGACGGCCGAGCAGATTTGCTGGCGGGTGGCGCGCGGCGTCAGGTTGGCGCCAGCCATGCCGACCATGTTTTCCAGCCGCGCCAATGCATCACGCGGGGTGTTCGAGTGGATCGTCGCCAGCGAGCCTTCATGGCCGGTGTTCATCGCCTGCAGCATGTCCATCGCCTCGGCACCACGCACCTCGCCGAGGATGATGCGGTCGGGCCGCATGCGCAACGCGTTGCGAACCAGTGCGCGCTGGGTTACTTCGCCCTTGCCTTCGATGTTCGGCGGGCGCGTTTCGAGGCGCACCACGTGCGGCTGGCGCATCTGCAGTTCGGCCGCGTCCTCGATCGTGACGATTCGCTCGTTGGCCGGAATGAAGCCTGACAACAGGTTCAGCAAAGTGGTCTTGCCGCTGCCGGTGCCGCCCGAGATCAGGATGTTGATCTTGGCCATGCCGAGCGCCTGCAGCACTTGCACCATCGGCGGCGTCAGGCTCTTGTAGGTGAGCAGGTTCTCCACTGTGAGCGGATTGACGGCGAAACGGCGGATCGACAGGATCGGCCCGTCGACCGCCAGCGGCGGGATGATCGCGTTGACCCGCGAACCATCGGGCAGGCGGGCGTCGACCATCGGACTGGACTCGTCGACCCGGCGCCCGACCCGCGAGACGATCTTTTCGATGATCTTCATCAGGTGGGCGTTGTCGTGGAACGTCACGTCCGTCAGCTCGAGCTTGCCGCGCCGCTCGACGTACACCTTGGCGTAGGTGTTGACCAGGATGTCCGACACCGTCGGATCGGCCAGCAGGGTCTCGAGCGGACCGAAGCCGAGCATCTCGTGCTGGATGTCGAGCACCAGGTTGTGCCGCTCGCTCTGGTTGAGAACGATGCGCTCTTCCTCGATGATGCGCTGGATCAGCAGCGCCAGCTCGTGCTTGAACTGTTCGGCGGTAAGGCGTTTGAGGCGCTCCAGGTCGATCCGGTCGAGGATCATCTGGTGCATGCTCTTCTTGAGTTCCTGGTAGGCCTGGTTGGCCACCTCAGGCAGCGCCAGCGATGGCGCCAGCGCATCGTCGGCGACCGCCAGCCGTTCGCGTAAAGTCATGTCGGACTCCCTTGTGCGTGTCGATTACACATCGCTGTCGCCGCGGCCGAAGAGGCGGTCGAACAGGCCTTTGTTTTCCGGCACCCGGCGCGCCGTCAGCAGCTCGACCAGTTCGGCCAGGCTGCGCGCCACCGCCGACGAGCGCGACAACTGCAGCACCGGCACGCCTTGGTTGACCGAGTCCGTTACCGCCAAGTAATCGTTCGGGATGGTGTGCAGCACCTCGGCGCCGAGCGCCGACTGCAGATCCTGCAGGCGCAGCTTGCCGCCTTTTTCGTAGCGGTTGACGATCAGCCGGGTGTTCTCGAGCGGGTAGCCGAGCGAGCGGAAAATGTCGAGCAGGCGGCGGCCGTCGCGGATGTCGGGCAGCGCCAGCTGCAGCACCGGGTAGATCGCATCGGCGTTGTCGAGCGCGCGCAGCGACATGGCGTCGATCTGGCGGCCGACGTCGAGCACGATGTAGTCGTAGTGCTGGCGCGCCACCCGCAGCAAGGTGTCCATCTGCTCCGGCTTGAGGATGCCGGCGCTGCCGGGGTCGTCGGCGGCGGCCAGCACGCCAAAGCCGGGCGCCACATGCACCAGGCACGATTCGAGGAACGGGCCGTCGACGCGGGCGATCTGGCTGCAGACGTCGGACAGCGTCATCGCCGGCTTGACGTCAGAGACGTACAGCGTGGCGTCGCCGAACTGGCCGTGCAGGTCGATCAGCATGACTTTTTTGCCGGCCAGCGTGGCCAGCGCGTAACCGAAATTGGTCGAGATGAAGGTGGCGCCGCTGCCGCCCTTGCAGGCGATGAAGGCGAGCACCTTGCCATCGCGCAGCGGCACGATGCCAGTGCTGGTGGCGATCCGGTCGAGCGCCTCGTGGAACGCGTGGTGCACCAGCGGCAGCTGCAGCACCTCGCGCACGCCGGCGCGCATGGCGCGGATCAACAGGTCCTGCTGCTGCACCGCTCCGGTCAGCAGGATGAAACTGGCGGCCGCATAATGCTTGCCGAGACGGTCGAGCAGGTCGGCGTCGGCCGCCTCGCTGTCGGCGGCATCGATGATGACCAGCGCCGGCGGCTCCGGCGGCAGCCGGTCGAGCGCGTCGGGCAGGCTGGCGCGGGTGGCGATGCTCAATGGCGGCATGCGGGCGGCGCCCTGGGACGCGATTTCCGTGTGAAGCTGGCTGTCGCGGCTAATCAGTAAGGCTTTCATCGCTATTCCTTGTATGCGAACACTGGCAATTGCTTCACGTGGTAGCGGCGGCGTGCGCGCAAGGCGTGCTACGGCGCCATTTAGTTTGTCGGCACAACGCTCACCGGGACGGCAGCACCCGAGCGCGACGCGTCACCGGCCTTGCCGAACGAGTCCTCGTAGCGCTGCAGGGCGCCGCGCGCGGCGCGGCCGTCGATGCCGTTGAGCGGCGTAGCGTTGCGCACCGCGGCCGGATCGACGACCTGGGAGGCGAGCATGGCCCGCACCGACTGGCCAAAGCGGACGTCCGCCTGCGGGGTAGTGGCGACGCAGGCCGGCAGCAGCGCCAGTGCGGCGACGATCGAAACGCAACTCCGAAGCGATGCAATCACAGGACCTCCTATTTAAGTTCAAAGCCGCGCGCGCTGTCGGACGACAGGACCGCTGGCGCGGCGGCGGCGGCGGGCGCGGCGCGGCCTTCCAGCCGGCCGCCCAGCAGCAGTTCGGTGCGGCTTGGTGCGCTCACGCCATCGGTTGGCAGCGTGTAGTTCGGCGGCAGCGGCTTGACCAGACGGGCGGTGATCACGAACACCAGCTCGGTGCGGTCCTGCTGGAAATCGGTGCTGCGAAACAGCGCGCCGAGGATCGGCACTTCTCCCAGCAACGGCAGGCCCTTCAGGCTGGTGCTCATGTTGTTCTTGATCAGGCCGCCGATGGCAAAGCTCTGGCCATCGTACAGCTGGACCGTGGTGCTGGCGCGGCGGGTGGTAATCAGCGGCAGGATGGCACTGCCCACGATGCCCGGCGCGGACAGGCCGGCGCCTTCACGGGACAGCTCCGACACTTCGGGCGCCACGCGCAGGTTGATGCGCCCGCCGGCCAGCACGGTGGGCGTGAAATTAAGGCTGACGCCGAAATTCTTCGGTTCCAGATGCGGGCTCTGTCCGATCGTACCGGCCACAGGAATAAAGATCGTGCCGCCCGCCAGGAACGAGCCCTCCTGGCCGCTGATCGCCATGATATTCGGCTCTGCCAGAATACGCACCAGGCCGTCCTGCTTTTGCGCTTCAAGCGTGAACTGGTTGCCGTTCGACTTGCGGGCGTCGAACAGGCCGCCGGCGCTGCCGGTCAGAAAATTCGACAGCAACGTGGTGGCCCAGCTGCCCGACGCGTATTTCAGCGTGGCGCCCGCTTCGAGTTTTTCGAGCAGGGTTTTCGACACCTCGGCGATCTTGACCTCGAGCATTACTTGCTGCGGCGCGCTGACGTTGAGCATGTTGATCACCCGCACCGCACCGCCCTGGTTGCCGCCCGCCGTTGCGCCGGCGATTGCACCGGCAGGCGTCGACGCTTCGGTTTTGCCGACGGCGTTGAGCGGCTGCAGCGGCCGGCGCACGAACGCGGCGGCCAGTTCGCCGGCGCGCGCCGCGGTCGAGGCGTCGGCCACCGTGCCGGTCAGCACCAGCGAATCGGCGGCGGCCATCACGTGGATGTCTTTCTCGTCCGGCAGCAGCGCCGCCAGGCTGGCCTGGAACGCGCTGGCATCCATTGTGACAACGATGTCGACGACGCTGCAGGCGCCGCTTTTTCCCTGAATAATCATGTTGGTGCTGCCGACGTCGATGCCGGCGATGTACAAGGTGTCGGGGGCGACCAGCATTGCCTGCACCACGCCGGGATTGCCGACGCTGCGGTGGCGCAACGGCTCGGGCAGGCGCATCATTGCCGACTTGCCAAGTTGCAGCTGAAGATTGCCGGGCTTGGCGCCTTCGCCGGTGCAGTTCGGGCCGACTTCGCCGCGCAGCGCCACCGGTGGCGTATCAGGAGGGGCATTTTTGGCCGGCGCGGCGCTGACGGCCGTGCTGGCCGTCAGCGCCAGGGCGACGCTACCGAGCATGCGGCGGGTGCAGATCAAGCGCTGCGGTCTGACGCATCTGTCCATTGCGTTCATCCTGAAGAAAAGACGGTTGAAAATCAGAAACACTCTTGCGACATCGTCACGCCGTTCAGCACCCCGACGCAGTCGCGCTTGACCAGCACTGCCTTCTGCAACACTGGCCTGGCCGGCGCCGGCCTGGCCACCGCCAACACCGGCTTCGGTGCCGGCGCCTCGGCTTCATTGAGCAGCGTGCGCTTGGTGGCGCCGTCGGTCTTGGCGTCGAGCGGATCGACCTGATTGCGCAGCGCCAGCGACAAGGTGCCCACGCTTCTGGCCAGGTCGAGGTTTTCAGCCTGGGCGGGCGTGACTTCCAGAGTGACGGCGTTGACGACGCGCGGCTTGGTGTCGTCGCGGCTGACTTCTTGCGCTACCGCCAGCACCAGGATGCGTTCAAGCACGATTTTCGCGATGTTCTGCGCATTGCCGCCGCGCTCGCCCGACACCAGCTCCAGCTGGGTGCTGACGATGACGTCGACGTAATTGCCGGGCAGCGCAAACCCGGCTACCCCGATCACGTCGTTGACGCGCACCGTGATGGCGCGCTTGCCCTCGGTGATCACGGCCGACAGCCCGCCCGAAGCGCCCACCGGGGCCAGCTTCGCTTCGGTGACCGGATCGCCAACCTGAATGCTGCTCTTGAGCACGCGGCCGACCACCGTCTTTGGATCGCCGGCCGCGCCGGGCGGCTTGTTACCGACCGGCCAGTCAGCCAGCTTGAGCATGTCGGGCGTGATGCGCTGGCCCAAGTTGACGTCGCTGGCGGCGACGACAATCCGGTCCAGCGGGGCCGCCGACTGGCGTAGCAGCCGCGAAGCGAGAAAAACGGCGGCGAGGCCGAACAGGATGGCGACCGCCATCACCACGATTGCGCGCTGATTTTTCAAGATTATTCTCCAAACAAGACCATGGCATGGGCCGGCGCGGCCCCGGGGAGCTGGGCAGTCATCGGCGCGCAGCAGTCAAACATGCTGCCCCACGCCTGCTCCAGCGCGGGAACCGTCAGGCGCGGCGCGGTGCCGGCGAAGCTGGCGAAATCGGCCACCCGGCCGAGCAATTCGCGCGGGTAGCTCGCCAGCAGCGGCCGCGCCGCCGGCGCGTGCAGGTGCTGCAGCAGGTAATCGGCGGCGTCGGCGGCGTCATCGTCGTACGGCAGCCGCAGTACGCCGCACTGGCGCTGCAGCAGCGCGCGGTAGCCTGCCTCGCTCATCGGACCAAGGTGGATCTTGTAGCCGATCCGGCGCAGCAGCGGCTCGTCGAGCACCGACTGCGGCGCCAGGTTGGTGGCAAAGACCAGCGTCACGTCGAACGGCACCGTCTCGGCGTGCCCGCCCTGCAAGGTCAGCACGTCGGTGCCGTAGTCGAGCGGGCTGATGAAGCGGTTCAGCAATTCGGCCGCAGGCACCCGCTGGCGGCCCAGGTCGTCGACCACGAGTAAACCGCCGCTGGCCTGGAAGTGCGGCGGCGCGTGATAGATACCGTTGGCCGCATCGAAGCGGAAGTCGAGCATCTCGCGCGTCAGTTCGGCGCCCACCTGCACCACCGGGCGCCGGCACACCGCCCAGCGCGTGTCGTTGCGGCGCTCGTCGAACTGGCGCGCCTGCAGCGGCAGCGGGGCCTGATGCAGCAGCGGATTGTAAAACTGGACGATTTGCCCGTCGACCAGGATCGCGTGCGGCACCACGACGACCCCTTGCAACAGGCGCCCGAGTTTGCGCGCCAGCGCCGACTTGCCGCTGCCGGACGGCCCATGCAGCAGCATCGCCCGGCCCGAGTGCAGCGCCGCGCCAAGCTGTTCGCGCAGGCCAGCGTCGATGCCGTCGTCGGCCAGCGCGGCGCCAAGTTCAGCGGGGCTGATGTGGCCGCGATCGGCGTGGCGCACCGAGTCGCGCGCCAGCACGGCGCGAAAGGCGTCGAGCGTGACAGGCGCCGGACCAACGTAGCGGCACTGCGCCAGACAGGCCGCCGCGTGCGCCTTGCCGGCATCGGTCAAATGATATTGCACGTCAATGTCCGATTCGCCGCGCCAGGCCACTTCCACCAGTTGCTCGGCGACCATCAGCTGCAGCGCCTCGCGCAGCACGCTCATCGACAGGCGCAGCTTGCCGGCCAACACCGGCAGGTGCGCCTTGCCAAGTGCGTGGATTGCCTTGGCCAGCAGCGCCAGCACCAGCTGTCGGTCGAGTCCGGTTTCGCGGATCGACTTCGGTTGCGGCGGGACGATCGCGGTGACGTCCGGCTCGGGCGGCGCGGCGCGGGCAGAGGCGAACAACGACTCCGCGGCGATGGTTGATCCTGCCTCCAGCATGACATGCTCCTTCGGTCTCGACGCTGGATGTTTCCAGAAGTCATCGAGTAGATTGTATCCAGCAGGCACTTATTCCATTTGACCTACAGCAAGGAAAAACCGTCGTTGCCTAGCCGTGGCGCTGCGTCAGCAACAGCAAGGTGCCGCTGGCGATGGCCAGTCCGTACGGAATCGAGCCGACACTGGGCGCCGGCATCGGCTCGGGCGCCAGCGGCACGCCGGCCAGCCGCATCCAGATCGATCGCAGCAGGTGGCTCACATTGGCGCCGGCGATGCCCAGCCGGCCTTGCGCGATCACCACAACCAGCGACATGACGCCACCGGCGCACACCGTCAGCACTGCCAGATGCAGCATCTCGGTCGGCGCGCTAAAAAAGCCGGCAGCAGCCATCAGCTTGACGTCGCCGGCGGCCATGCCGCGCACGCAGTACAAGGGCAGGAACACCAGCAAGCCGGTGACGGCGCCGGCAAAGGCGCCCAGCAGGCTGGCGGCGGGGGAATCCGACAAAACATGCAGAGCGAGTGCGCCAAGCGCGCCGGCCAGCAGCAGGGTATTGGGAATGCGCCGCGTCAGCAGATCGTTGGCGGCAGCCAACACCACCATCAGCATCAGCAGTAGGTCGAGGCAGAGCGGGATTGGCATGATGTACTTTCAAAAATGCCTTCCGGACGGAGCGCCGTCCGGAAGGCTGGGCGGTTATCAGGTAGCGGCACCGCCCATGGAAGTAACCACTTTGTTGAAGGTGACTTTGAGTTCGGTGCCCAAGCCCGTCACGGCGCCGACGATGGCGACGCCCACCAGGGCGGCGATCAGACCGTATTCGATGGCGGTAACACCGTTTTCGTCAGCGATAAAGGCTTGGACTGCGGATGCGATTTTGCTCATGATTAACTCCGTATTGATGGTTAGAAAAAATAAACTCTGACGCTCCTGGAATCGGCCACAACCTGTTTTCCTAGGAGAACTAAGTTTTGCTGCTCTTCACTACTTGCGCCAGTGAAGTCACTATAAGGTTTGATTCCACCGGGCAAGTTGATTACACGCAAGCTTTCCAAACGGCATTATTAACCGCGTGGCGCGGCTTGCTCCAGCGCGTCTCCGGCGCCGGTTTTGGCGGCCCGGTGTCACCTCGCGCAAGGTTGGCATGGCAACGCGGCAAGAAAAACGATTTTCCGCCGTGCGATACGTTGCCTATCGTGGAAAAACCAACTATCCTGCATGCCTCTGCTGCTTCGATCGCTCGTTCCGGGACGACATGGATTCCCTTTTAAAACACATGGTGGACATGACCGGCCACCGCGATCACACGATGCTCGACATTTCGGTGATTTCAGCGGTGCAGGAATTGGCCGGCGCGGCGCAGACACGCGTGCTCAGCATTGCCACCGTGCGCGGCCAGCAGTTCGTCCATTCGCGCGCGATCATCAGCAGCGGCAGCACGGCGCGCGTGCAAGCGCCGCCGGATCATCACAGCGCCGGCGCATTGCTTGTCCCAGGTGCGGAATTACAAGCCTGCCTGGCGCAGCACGGCCTGCTTGCCGAACGCATCGGCGAGGATGGTCAGCGCACGCTGTGGCTGCCGATCTGGATCGGCGACAAGGCCGACACCTGCCTCGAGATCGTCCATGGGAGCGCGTTCAGCAGCGACACCTTGCACATCATCGACGGCATTGTCAGTGTCTACCGCAACTTCCTCAACCTGCTCGACTACAGCGAACGCGATTCTCTCACCGGCCTGCTGAACCGCAAGACTTTCGACGACCAGCTGGCCAAGATGCTGCAAACCGCAGCGCGCGAGGACATGCCGCTGCCGCAGGCGCAGGAGCGGCGGCACCGTTTTTGCGCCGCTGAAAAGCAATGGCTGGCGGTGATCGACGTCGACCATTTCAAGCTGGTCAACGACAAGTTCGGCCATTTGTACGGCGACGAAGTACTCATTCTCATCGCCAACCTGCTGAAGTCGTCCTTTCGCGCCAACGACCATGTGTTCCGTTTTGGCGGCGAGGAATTCGTCGTGCTGCTGCGCTGGACCAGCCTGGACAACGCGCACCGCATCATCGAGCGCTTTCGCAACAACGTCGCCAACCATCCTTTCCCGCAAGTGGGCAAGGTGACGGTCAGCGTCGGCTTCGTCGACATCTGCATGAGCGACGCGCCGGTGGTGACCCTCGGGCACGCCGACCAGGCGCTGTACTACGCCAAGTCGCACGGGCGCAACCAGACCTGCCACTACGACCAGTTGCTCAGCGGCGGCCAGCTGGCCGCAGTGGCCTCGAACAACACGGCAGAGTTTTTCTAAGCGCGCGTTTAAAATCTTTTTACCAATTATTTTAAAATTGTATAAATTGTCGGATGCGAAAAAATTACCCAAGCGACATAAGCCGAGAAATGTTTGAGCCGGTTGCACCGATATTGGCAAGTGCAAGAAAGCGGACAAAACCGCGCAAAATTGACCTGTATGAGGTCTTTTGCGCAATTTTGTATGTCTTGAAAAGCGGCTGCCAATGGTCGATGATTCCGAGCGACTTTCCAAAAAAAGACACAGTGTATTACTACTTTAAGCTGTGGAAAGAGAAGCCGTCAGAAGATGCGTTAAGCCTGCTGGAGCAGGCTTTAAAAAAATGTGCTTGGCGCGGTCCGTACCAACAGCGGGCGCAACGCCTCGACCACGTTTCTCATCGTTGATGCGCAGAGTGTAAAAAACACTGATACGGCAGAGCAAAAAGGCTATGACGCAGGAAAAAAGGTGTCCGGCATCAAACGTCATATTGCCGTCGATACGCAAGGCCTGCCACATGCAATTGCGGTGACGACGGCCAATGTGACAGACAGAAAAGGCGCTCTGGAAGCCATGAGGAACCACACAACGTCGTTATCGAAAGTGACTCATGTGCTTGCCGATGGTGGCTATACAGGACAGCCGTTTGCCGACGGCGTACAGGAAATATTGGGCGCTAAGAGAGCGTTAGATAATTAAATAACACTTACCTTACTCATCGCCCAAGGTTTCCGTCCGACCAATTTTCCAAGGGCGATGTAACAGCCCGTGAGCCATGCGAATCCTTCGCATGAGCTGATGGT
>Ga0326734_1000467_pt1 | contig 11171 bp, 10 predicted proteins | sample 15_GP2_1315_FD_207944 | JGI IMG/M metagenome (GOLD analysis project Ga0326734, IMG submission 207944) | Glacier ice microbial communities from Ngari, Tibet, China - 15_GP2_131.5 | ecosystem: Environmental > Aquatic > Freshwater > Ice > Glacier | place: China: Ngari, Tibet | collected 2018-07-18
ATCGAAAACCGCATTATTTCTCAACTTCCAATAACCTTCAACGATAAATATAACTACTTGATTATTAACAACTTTTGCACGATTTTTACGTACTAATAAAATAATTTTTTAAATTTTTGAAACGTAATTCGTAAGAGTTTTTAATCAGATGTCATATCTCTTAAATTCGATATTTTTAATCTCAGGAAGACACGGTGCTTTCACTGGCGTACCTCCAACTGTAATGGTTGGTTTTGCCTTAGTCTCAACCGCCCTAATTTTCTTAGGTATTCTTCTTAGTCAAAAAAGAAGAATGTGGCTTCAACATTCACAACTTACGCAGGGCGAAATAGTGGAAGTAAGTAAACGTTATGACCGAGGTGACCATCTTGGACAACATCCAATTTTTTTTCCAATTGTATCTTTTATTGTGAATGAAAGACAGTTCAAAATTGAAGCCGATAAAGGAATGTCAATATTAAGCAAAGTTGGACAAAAAATGCAAGTTCGATATAATCCAGAAAATCCCTATGAATCGGCTTTGGGAGAAAGTAATATTCCAGGAATAAAACCTTCGGTATTTTTTGCTTTAGGAACAGGATTACTCATTGCAAGTATTTTATTAATGTTGTAAAACACGTGAAGTATAAAACCAAAAAGAGCGTAATTTGACTTACGTTCTTTTTTTATGCAATTTTTTGCAAGTATTATAGAATCTCAACGCCTTTATTTCTAAATCCTTTTAATTGCTCATCTAATGGATTTAAACTGGTGATTAAATAATCTAAATCTGTATAATTGCAGACTTTATAGTTCTCTTCACGATTAATTTTTTCCTCCAAAGCACATACAACAGTTTTCCTTGAAATACTCATCATTTTCTGTTTTAAGATGGATTCTTCGTAGTGTCTAATGGCCAATCCTGATTCAATACTTATGCTGTTCGTACCCATAAAATAAAGGTCAGCCTGAATGTTTTCCAAGTCTTGAATGGTCTTGCTACCAAGCGTAATTTGGTATCTTTTATAGAATGAACCACCCAATAAAATAATCTCAATTTTAGGGTGTTCTGATAGGACAGTTGCTAAATGAGGGTTATTAGTAACAACAGTAACTTCCAGATTCTTAGGGAGTTGTTCAGCGATATAAAAATTTGTTGTACCGCCATCCATTAAAATTATTTTGTTATTTTCAACCAATTTTAAAGCTTTCTTAGCAATAGTGACGAACTCAGTATTGACAATTCCTAAACCCTTACTTAACTTCATTGAGAGATACGAATGGGCAATTGCTCCACCATGAACTTTCTTCAAAAGTCCTCTATCTTCCAACTCAATCACATCCCTACGAACACTGTCATAAGAAACGTTGAGAATATGCCCCAAATCTACGAGCGTAACTTTTTTATCAGTTCCTAATTTTTCTAAGATAACTCGTTGCCGTTCTTCTTTTAACATTTTAGAAATTTTAAATATCGTACAATTTTTTATTAAAATAATTATAAATTACAATGCAAATATTTGCAAAATAATTTGCAAAATACAAAAAAGATTGCATAAATTTGTAATCAAATTATTAACCATTTTTATGATTGTTAATTTATTGAGAGTACAACTATTTTTTCATTGTGAAAACTTAAGGTATATATAATGAAAACTGTGTTTTGAAAGGTTGAATTGAAAGGGTACGAACTTTATGGTTTGTACCCTTTTTTGTTTTATAATATTTCAAGTAAAATTACTTGTAAATCTCTTTCATCTTTACCTTTGTATCTATAAAAAATCAAACAAATTATGGAATATAGAATAGAAAAAGATACAATGGGTAAGGTCGAAGTGCCTGCCGATGTTTATTGGGGAGCCCAAACACAACGCTCAATTATGAATTTCCCAATTGCACAGGATATTAACAAGATGCCAAAAGAGATTATTCGGGCGTTTGCTTACTTGAAAAAGGCAGCCGCAAACACCAATTTTGAGGCAGGAATTTTACCTGAAGACAAAAAAAATCTCATTGGACAAGTTTGTGATGAAATTTTGGCAGGAAAGTTAGACGACCAATTTCCTTTGGTGGTTTGGCAAACGGGTTCTGGAACGCAGTCAAACATGAATTGCAATGAAGTTGTTGCGTATAGGGCTCACGTTTTGAATGGCGGTGATTTGATGGATGAAACAAAATATGTGCATCCGAACGATGACGTCAATAAATCACAATCTTCAAACGATACTTTTCCAACGGCAATGCACATTGCGGCTTATAAAATTTTGATGGAAGTAACCATTCCTGGGATTACGAAATTAAGAAATACCTTGCACGCAAAAGCGAAAGAGTTTAAGAATGTAGTAAAAATTGGGCGTACCCATTTTATGGACGCAACGCCTTTGACGCTCGGACAAGAATTCTCTGGATACGTTTCTCAACTCGACCACGGACTTCGTGCTATTAATCATACCTTAGTTCATTTATCAGAATTAGCCTTAGGTGGAACGGCAGTTGGCACTGGAATTAATACGCCAAAAGGCTATTCTGAGAACGTGGCAAGGCATATTGCGGATTTAACAGGTTTACCTTTTATTACGGCAGAAAATAAATTTGAGGCTTTAGCGGCTCACGATGCCATAGTGGAAACACACGGAGCCTTGAAAACCGTTGCTGTGAGTTTGATGAAAATTGGCAATGATATTCGGATGTTATCGTCGGGTCCACGTTCAGGCATTGGTGAAATTCATATTCCTGACAATGAACCTGGGTCGTCAATTATGCCTGGAAAAGTGAATCCAACGCAATGTGAGGCAATGACGATGGTGTCGGCACAAGTGATGGGAAATGACGTTACAATTGGCATTGGTGGTTCAATGGGGCATTTTGAATTGAATGTTTTTAAACCCGTTATGATTTTTAATTTCCTACATTCAGCCCGTTTAATTGGTGATGTTTGTGTGGCTTTCAACGATAAATGTGCCGAGGGAATTCAACCTTTACACGAAAATATTAAAAAACACGTCAATAATTCTTTGATGTTGGTAACGGCTTTGAATACAAAAATTGGATATTATAAATCAGCCGAAATTGCTCAAACCGCCCACAAAAATGGCTCTACGTTAAAGGAAACGGCAATTGCTTTAGGATATGTAACAGCGGAAGAATTTGATGCTTGGGTGAAACCAGAGGAGATGGTTGGAGAGATTTGAACTAATTGACCAAATAATAAAGGGTGAAATAAATTATTTATTTCACCCTTTATTATTTTTAAGTCTCCTCATCCAAACTCTGTTCGTGTTCCAAGTGAATCACTTCCAAATGCCGTCCTTTGATAATTTTTCGAAATTTAGTGTGGGTCATACGATGTTCACGTTCAAATCCAGCGTGATAGAATGCTCTAACAAATAAAGCCAAAACCAAAGGTACAGTATCCATTGAATATTGAGCAACAAAGACGAGTCCCATCGCAATCATCAAGCCGATTATCATAAAGTAATAGCCATACCAATAATCTCTGGCAGCTTTCTCTTGCGATAACCAAAAAATGATGGGTAAGTGAAAGGGAAACGCCCACAGTAGATTTCTGTTATAATTAGTAACTCCATGATCAGTTCCAAACCACAAAAACAACAAAACCCATCCTAAAACTCCAACCAAACCAAACATTATTTTGTCGAACAAATATCCTTTTTGACGTTTTTTCCAATGCCTAAAAGTTCTATAAAACGTAAAAATTAGAATTAATATAAACCAAAAACGGGGCGTAAGATAAAACGCAGGTTTCTCATCAACAACCATTACTGGAAACAAATCATGGGTATTTTTTACAAAATAAAAAACACGCCCTTTTGACATTCTCCTCGCCGAAGCGAAACTTCTCATTAAATTTTCGGGAATATAACTCGCTCCGTACTGCAAAATTCTTTCATCGGCTGGTGTTCCCAAACCTGCATTCATGCCTACTGCCGCCCAATAATGGTGTTTTCTCAATAAAGATTTGTTCATCCACTGCCGATATGTACTGTCATTCATCACAGGAATATTTTGCAAATGAACACTGTCCGTACAAGCAAGTATTAAAGCATCTCGAATTCTTGTAGAACAATTATCGGTATAAAATTTATACATATAACTCCTTGTCGTTGGATTATTATATGTCTTTTCTAAATTATCATAGAGTAATTGTTTTTGACCAATCGCCAAACTCATGACCTGTTCAGTCATTTTCCGATTATGCTTTTGGTAATATTGTTGATAAGCATCCAACGAAGCATAAGACATCTGATAAGGTAATTGACCTTTAACAAATTTCCAGTAAAAATCGTCCGTGTCGTAATCATATCCCCCAAAATTATAGGCTTTATCAATCCCATGAGCAGGGTCATAAATCCATAGCAACGTATGCCCAAAAGAGTCATTCAGTTCATCGCCTGGGGCAACAGTTATGAGACTAACTTTTGTACTTTCCGAAAGTTTTTGGGCAAAAAGTGAAGTAGATGATAAGCAAAAAAAGATACCTAACATTACTAATTTATGAATGAAGAGGAAATATTTCATAAATTGGTTTGGGGTTTATGTTATTAAAAAACTGAAATAATATTATTCCTTTCCTGCAACAATGATAACAATTTCACCCTTGATTGTATTAGGGTTTTGTTGGTAATGGGTTAATATTTCCAAAACTGTTCCCCTCCTATTCTCTTCAAAAATCTTTGTTAATTCTCTCGAAACGCATATTTGACGGTCTTGACCTAAATACTCGCCCAACTGTTCGAGCGTTTTCAGAAGGCGATGAGGTGATTCATAAAAAATCATGGTTCGTTCCTCATCAATTAAACTTTTCAAATGCGTTTGCCTTCCTTTTTTATGGGGTAGAAAACCTTCAAAAGTAAAACGATTTGATGGTAAACCCGAATTAACTAAAGCAGGAACAAAAGCTGTTGCACCAGGTAAACATTCAATGTCAATCCCTTGTTTTAAACATTCTCTAACCAACAAAAAACCTGGGTCTGAAATAGCAGGCGTTCCTGCATCCGAAACTAAAGCTAAAATTTTTCCTTCTTTCAATAATTTAATAATTCCCATCGTCCCTTGATGCTCATTGTGGGCATGATGAGCGTACAAGGGCTTTTGAATCCCTAAATGCTTCATCAAAACGCCCGAATTGCGAGTATCTTCCGCTAATATGGCATCAACGGACTGTAACACTTTTATGGCTCGCAAGGTAATATCATCAAGATTGCCAATCGGCGTTGGTACGAGGTATAATTTCATTCAATTAATTTATCAATGGCTTTTGCTAATTTCCAATCTTTTTCTGTTACAATATCCCCAGCATCGTGCGTATTTAGTTCCATTTCAACTTTGTTGTATACATTCGACCACCAAGGATGATGATTTTGCTTTTCGACAATTAAAGCTACTCTTGTCATGAATGCAAAAGCCTCCGAAAAATCTTTGAACTCGAAAGTTCGTTTCAATTTGTTGTTTTCTTCTTTCCACATAATTTTAAAGATTTTTATATTTTGAACTTGATTAAACCTAAAATTACTTTAAATACGCCATTTTACAAGCAAAATAAATTACAAAATAAAAAATCCGTAGAATATCACATTTGTTGTGTGTGCCTACGGACTTATGTGTTTAGTATCGCAAATTAAATAAGTTCTACCAATCTTGAACATCGAATCAGTTACTCCGAGTTACCAACTTTATAGCATCAATCTCGCTTTGTTTATAGCTTGAGCCATCAGGTCTGAAAATATCATGAAACCATAATTGCGGTTCTTCACCGGATGGAATTGGTTCGTCCCAAGCGTAAATAGTGTTAGTTTTTCCTTGAACAAGACCCCAATTAATTGCTCCAACTTTATATTTTTCAAAAACTGGCAAACAAGTTTCAAAAGTGCTTTGATGCTTACGAGCCATATATTCTGTGCAAATAACAGGTCGTTTATACTGCTCTTGAAAGTTTTTGATTAACATTTCTAAATTTTCAGAATTACAATAGTTATGGAAAGTGATGATATCAGAATACGAAAGCATAAATTCATTACTAACTTCATGGTCATGCCACCAACCCGACGTAATTGGTTGAGAAGGATGAACTTCTTTTGCCCATTCAAAAGATTTTTTCAAAAGCGGCATCACAGCATCCATATAACCTGAATTGGAAGGTTCATTGAAAATATCCCAGATAATTACCCTTTCATCGTGAGCAAAAGTGCCAATAATTCCTTTCGTATAATCTTCTAACCTATCATAAGTACGGGAATCAAAAAGCATTTTTGAGCCAGGACATCTTGCCCATCCAGAATTATGTACGCCCGCTTTTGGAGACATTTGTTCGCCAGATTTTGGGTCGTCGTTCCAACAAGAATCAAACAAAACGAACATAATTTTGATTTGATATTTATCGGCAATCGTCAAAAATTGATTAATTCTATCAAGAAATCCTTCCTTGTCATTTTCGTAAGGAATATTATGCAGGAAAACACGCATGATATTCATCCCTAAATCCCTTGCCCAACCTAATTCACGGTCTATGGTAAGGGGGTCAAAAGTTTCAGCTTGCCACATTTCGAGTTCATTAATGGCATTGCTTGGAATGAAGTTGGCTCCAACTAATAGCGGTTGTTTAACATACCAGTCATTAGCTTTCTCGAGAGTCCATTGATGGGCTTTAATTTGTAACATAATAGTAGTTAAATTGATAGTGGAATATTTTTCTTAACGAATTTCAAATAATGAATATTGAAAAATTAGCGTAAATAATGTAAACTGATGGTTTAACAAGTAACAATTAATCGTTAAAAATAATCTTCAAAATTAGCTAAAATATTAAAAAATATAAATATTTAGATATTATTTAATATTAAATGGATAAAATCATTAAAAGTGAAGATAATTGTATTTGTCTTGAGTTTTAGTAAATGTTTATTTAGTCAAAATACTAAAAACAAATAGAGGAATCATTACGGAATGATTCCTCTATTTGTTTTTAGTAAAATAATGTAAATTTTAGTTTTACGATAAAATTGATTGTGCCATTTCAGCCGCATAAATCCCCGTCTCCGCATTTTGCTTAAACGATTTCAAAATCCATCCGCCACCCACAACGTCATTTCCTTCATAAAAAACAGCCGCTTGTCCAGGGGCAACACCCGAAACTGATTCATGGAAATGTACTTTCATTTTTCCATCTTTTTGGAAAATTGTGGCGGGTGTTCCATCATCTTTGTAACGTACTTTTGTGATGGTTTCAAGTGGTTTTTCGATATTGGCATATTTTGATAAATTCAATTGTCCAACCATCATTCCGTCTCTTTCAAGGTCTTTATCTCGCCCAATTATTACCTCATTTGTTTCTTTTCTTATTTCCGTAACAAAGGCAGGATAGCCCAAAGCAATGCCCAAGCCTTTGCGTTGTCCGATGGTATAAAACGGATAACCTTCGTGTTTTCCTAAGATTTTCCCCTCAGTATTCAAAAAATTTCCTCCTTTCACACGTTCTTCTAAACCCTCAACCCGACGTTTGATAAAGCCTCTATAATCATTATCAGGCACAAAACAGATTTCGTAACTTTCCGCTTTATTAACCAAATCCATAAACCCACGTTCCGATGCCATTTCTCTAATACTCGTTTTTGTGAGATGTCCCAAAGGTAATTTTGTGCGTGCTAAACTCTCTTGCGAAACGCCCCAAAGCACATAACTTTGGTCTTTCCAAGCATCAAATCCTTTGGAGATAATGTGTCGGCTGTTTTCTTGCCTGATATTGGCATAATGTCCCGTAGCAATAAATTCACAATCTAATTTATCGGCACGTTTTAATAAAGCATCCCATTTTATGTGCGTGTTACACATTACACAGGGGTTGGGCGTGCGTCCTTCGATGTATTCGCCCGTGAAATAATCAATTACTGCATCACCGAATTCGCTTCTTATATCCAGAATATAATGGGGGAAACCTAATTGAACTGCCACATTGCGAGCATCGTTGATGGAGTCCAAAGAACAGCAACCCGTTTCTTTTTTCGTCCCGCCCGAGGAGGCATAATCCCAAGTTTTCATCGTCATTCCAACGACTTCGTAGCCTTCTTCGTGGAGCATAACTGCCGCCACCGAACTATCAATACCGCCACTCATGGCGACTAAAATTCTTCCGTGTTTACTCATTTTGTTTGTCTGCAAGGGTTAAATGCCCTTCGGTTCGTGTCATTAGATTCTTCTGAATCGAAATGCAAAGTTACAATCTTTTCAACAGACTAACATTATTTTGGTTCTGTGTTTCTGTATTCCTACTTTTGCAGACTGAAAAATATTTACATTAAATGTTATTTGAAACTCCAATAACTGATTACCATCAACCAATAATTATTCAAAATGCTAAAAACAACCATAAAAGTTTCCAATCTCAATAATCTCTCCGATGCCCGTTATTGTGCAGGCATGGGAGTCGAAATGTTAGGTTTTTCGATGGACGAATTGGACTTTGATAAGTTCAAAGAAATGCGTGGATGGCTTGCGGGCGTACAAATTGTGGGCGAAACAGATTCTAAAGATATTTCTACAATCATTGATTTAGTTGAGAAGTATCAGCCTGATTATCTGGAAGTTAGCGATTGGGAGAATGTAATTGAAATTCAAAGAATTGGAAAACCAATCATCTTAAAAATTGATTTTGCTACGGCAAACTTACCTGCACTTTTCCAAGCCACAAAAGCAAATGTTGAATATTTTGTATTAGAGAATTCGGATGAATTTAGCGTAATTGATGATGCCACGTTGAGCCAAATTGATGCTTGGTCGTTTCAATTTCCAATTGTTTTGGGATTTGGGATAAAGGAATCGAATGCAAACGACCTTTTAGAACAAACCCAATTAACTGGATTTGCTCTGAAAGGAGGCAACGAAATCAGACCAGGAATTGCTGATAACGAAGAATTAATGAATATTTTGGAAATTTTGGAGACGGACGATTAAGACGTTTTTACTGGATAACGGTCGTCTTTATCATTAGTAACTTTAAAGCTGAGGTACACTCCCATACCCAGCAAAAGGATTGCGAATAAAACAAAAATCATTGGCGGTTGATTAAAATGTTATGAGGATAATTTTTCATGAAATTCTGACACTTTGTGACGTTAAGAGATAAGTATTAACAATCAGTGGTTAGCAGCAGAACAAAAACATAACCAAAAATAACTGAAAATTAGATACTTGCAAATATTTCGACAGTTATTTCATCTAATTGTTTATCTAACGGTAATTTTGGATCTAACCAATTGATTTTCAAACCATCACGCTCCATTTTTCGGAAATAAGTCATCTGTCTTTTGGCAAATTGATGAATGGCTATATTTAATCGTTCAACCATCGTTTCGTAATCCATTTCACCTATTAAAAATTGGGTAATAAATTTATATTCTAAACCATAGAAAATTAATTTATCGGGACTTATTCCACTATCAATCAACGATTTGACCTCCTCAACCATACCATTTTGCAAACGTTCATGCAAGCGTTTTGTGATGGATATACGACGGAATTCTGTTTCTGGATTTAATCCAAAAATAATTGCTTTTGGAATGTTGGGTTTTGGGATTTGGTAATTAGGATTTTGAGATAGGAATTGACTAATTTCGATGGCTCTTATTAACCTTTTACGAGTAGAAACATCAGCCTTTTTTGTATATTCAGAAGGATTTTTATGGAAAATTTTCAACAATTCTTCAGTAGATTTTGGGAGTAAATCTATTCTAAAATTTTCATCAATCGGAATAGAGGTAAATTCATACCCTTTCAAAACTGCCTCTAAATACATTCCTGAACCTCCGCACAGTATTGAATTTATATTTCGAGATGAAATATTGCCTAAAACGTTCTGAAAATCTTGTTGAAATTGGTGGATATGATACTGTTCTCCAGCATCCAAAATATCAATTAAATGATAGGGAATGTATTTATTATCAATGCAGTATTCGTTCAAATCTTTGCCTGTGCCAATATTCATACCACGATATACTTGTCGGGAATCGGCACTGATAATTTCTCCTTGAATTTTGTGAGCTAAGTGAGTAGCCAAGTGCGTTTTGCCACTGGCGGTTGGACCTAATAAAACGATTAAAGAATTTTTCATACCATCAATAACCGCCAAATGGCTGACAAAAACACCCCCAAAATCGCAAAAGGTGTAAGCACTTTCCAAGTTAAATACATCAATTGATCAACTCGTAAACGTGGGTATGTCCAACGAATCCACATCATTACGAAGATGCTTAAATAAGCTTTTAATAACAACCAAAACATTCCCCAAATAACGCCAATCCATGAATTGGGTTCGCCCGAAGTCCAGTTAGCTAATTTTAAAAATCCGATATTTGGTAACGGCGTATTCCAACTTCCCAAAAATAAAATTGCTCCTAATAAGCTAACTAACAACATCATACCGTATTCAGAAAGAAAAACCAACGCCCAACGCATGCCAGAATATTCCGTATGAAAACCACCCACTAATTCAGATTCTGCTTCGGGTAAATCGAAGGGTGCTCTATTGCATTCTGCCAAAGAAGCAATGAAAAATATGACATAAACAGGAAATAAAAACGGCACTCTAACAATATTCCATGATAAAATTCCGCCAATATTCGTAACGTCAACATTCAAGAATTTTAAGCCAAAAAGGTAGGTCGTTCCTTGGGAATAAATGCCTTGTTGAAAACTAATTTCTTGAAGATTTAAAGTTTGTGAAATCATCACTACGCAAATGACCGTAAGCCCCAAAGGAATCTCATACGACACAATTTGGGCCACTGAACGCATCGCCCCAATCAAAGAGTATTTGTTGTTAGACGACCAACCCGCCATCAAAATCCCGATGATGTCGATGGAAATAATTGCTAATAGATAAAACACGCCAATATCCGCTTTTGAACCTTGTAGAAACTCACTTGGACCCAATGGCATAACGGCAAAACCCGCAAAAATAGCAATAAAAATTAGGCAAGGAGCAATGAGAAAAAGTCGCTTATTGGCTAAATTAGGCACAATATCCTCTTTCTGGAGGAGTTTTAATAAATCTGCAAATATTTGGAGCAGTCCATATTTTCCAACTTCCATCGGACCAAGGCGGTCTTGCATGAAAGCGGATATTTTTCGCTCGCCATACACACCAACAACGATGTTGGCAAGGATTAACGAGAGTGATA
>Ga0326734_1000468_pt1 | contig 11167 bp, 10 predicted proteins | sample 15_GP2_1315_FD_207944 | JGI IMG/M metagenome (GOLD analysis project Ga0326734, IMG submission 207944) | Glacier ice microbial communities from Ngari, Tibet, China - 15_GP2_131.5 | ecosystem: Environmental > Aquatic > Freshwater > Ice > Glacier | place: China: Ngari, Tibet | collected 2018-07-18
GCAGCGAATGCTGGCGGCGACTGGTACAGATGAAATCCATCGTGCTGGCAAGGGTGTCTTCTCATTTGCGGTTCCAGTTGAAGGTGGCAACAAGGTTCAAGTCGACCTGATGCTTGTACCATCGACCCAATGGGCTCGATGGGCTTTCCACTCTGCACCAGGTTCCAAATACAAGGGAGCAGTTCGTTCTCTGTTGTTTGTGAACATGATGAAGCAAGTGTGGGAAGAGGGCAAAGACCTGGAAGTTGATGGTGAAGACGGAGAGCCGGTCATCCGCGTTCGTCGTTCATTCAAGGCTGACGAAGGTCTCGAACGCCTGTTCAAGGTCCGCAAGATGCGGAAGGACGGCAAAGGCCGAACGAAGAGTCTTGTCAAAGCTACACCACAAGATGTTCAAGCAGAACTCGATCGCATGGGCTTGGATAACAAGTTCGACCCACGACCAGATCCAATACGAGATCCGGACAAAGCTGCCGCGCTGATGTTCGGTGGCAGTGTGAAGGCGAAGGACATCATGTCCGTTGAGCAGATCATCGACCGTATCAAGAAGCGGAAAGACGCAGCAATCATTTTTAAAAACGCGATGGATGACCTGAAAGAACAGGGCATCGACGTACCTCCAGAACTCGAACAATATAGGGACACAAATGAAACTTGACGAAGTAGCAACACCAAAAGAAATCAAATGCGGTTTGATTATGCCGGCCGGCGGGAATGAATCGCTGGACGCAAGTGACTGGCATGGATCGACGGAAGTCCACACCAACCAGACCGCGTTCATTAAAGCCATCAAGGGTTATTTCACCGAACATGCTAAAGCAATGACCGATGAAGACGACGTGGAGGTGCTTGCACAAATCAAAGCAGCAAAGACCATGGACGACCTTTCCGAAATTGAAAGCTGGAACGAGTTCACCGATAGCATCTGGATTGATGATCGATTCTGATTTACAAGAACAGTTTGATGTTCTGAGAAGAATAGCGGAACGTGGGCGGAACTTAGCCCACGATGCCGACCCCCGTTTTATAGATTTGTTTCAACACACTTTAGATGAAATAGAAAGAACAAGAAAAACCTATGAGCACTCCAAAAATCCCGAAGCAATTTCGCATCACCCTCAAACAACAGTTTGATCACGAGTACCACGACGATGGTACTCACACCAAAACCGAATCTCCTCCCCTCGGCTTTGCTAACGTTTACGACCCTCACACCAAGGCTTATGCAAAGCGAAAAGAAACCCAGGACAATTGGGCGTATGGTAGCGGCTGGAACGCAGGTCAACAAAGCTGTCAAGAAATTGATGGTCAGTTCTGGACGACCACTGGTTCGTGGGAACTGAAACAAGGTTTACCTGACGATGCCAAGCGCACGAGCGATAACTGTGAGTTTGTTCGGGTCACCGCAGTTGTCCCGCCGCAATTCCAACCGATCATCATCGACAATGAACCAATCGAAGGTTTCCGGATTCAACACATGGTTGCCCGTTACCGAGGCAACAAGTTGTGGCGCATTCTCGACCCGCGTGGTTTTGAACTGGAAATCGGAAGTGGAAACTTCGAGGACCTGGTCATGTCGGGTGTCGTCGACCGTGGCTTGATCGTCGGTAAGTGTGTCTGGAAAACTGCAAAAATGTTGGAGCGCGTGTAAAGTAATTGTGTGCTTCGTGTTGGGCTTCGTGTATAATCTTTACATCGGCTAAACAACTTGGAGCAATAAAATGGCAAAAGCAATTACCACCACGACCGCTAAAGTTTCGATCACCCACGATCGTGTTGCTCTCACTGTTAAGTTTCCTGCTGGCTACGTTCTGAAAACTGCCGTGAATCGTTACTCGGACAGCTTCAGTGTTTCTGCTCCGGCAAGTATCACGAACGTACCTGACGTCAACCCGCTGTGGGCATTCATCAGCAAGAAAGTTGCTGGTGAGAACCATGGCGTTCGTTTCGAGCGTCTTGCAAAGTTCTTCGAAAGCTGTCCTACCATCGAAGATGCAGTTCGCAAGGCGGCATAATCGCAAATAGGAGCACATGAATTTTTTGGAGTATTTGAGTCAACCCGCAATCCTTTGTTCCGTTACCGTACCATGGCTCGTCGTGATGTATTGGTATTTCAAAGAAGGACGTCATGACCCACCACCGCAACGAGTCATCTGGGCATTGATGATATGCGCGGTCGTTACGTACTTCAATGCTCGATGGGAAGTTACAGCTGAGAGCAGATCGTTATACGCAATGCCAACGAGTCTGATTTTCATGATTATATGGATATGGTGCCGAAATACAATCAGCCCATTGACAGTGTATTCACTAGTGTTCGTCGAATTGTTTACAGTCGATCTGGCAAAAGCTCTTGAGCTGGTTCCATTGGAACATACTCTGGAAACATTTTATTGGGGCATTGGCGGAGCAGGCGGGCGCGATGCGTTGTGTATCATGCCGCTAATTGGTGCAGCATATGTGCCGTACTTGAATTGGCGAATCAGCAGACTAAAATAAAAGGGACCGTGAGGTCCCTTTTTCTTATGCGCTAACGTTGTGCGTTAGGATGTAGATTTCTCCAGACTTCACTTGGAGCGTGTCGAGCGTCTCCACGTTCAGTGCGATGAACTCCGCCGGCACGTTGACCGGCTCGATGCTAGTAATCGGAACGAGATTAAGTTCGGCGTCAATGAAGCTGTCTGACATCGTGATATCCCGTGCGATCTTCCAGCCGTACTGCTCGCCATCGTACACAAAGTAAGTGTGCGTCAGCGTCGAGTGAATTCCGTTCAGCTTCACAGAAGTGCTTCGCGTAAATCGGGTGGAACCCTGCACAGTTGATGTCGTATCTGTTTTGACAGTATCCACTGTTGCAATCTTCCAGTCACGCCAGCCTTCCGTGCTCTCGTCAATCATTGTGGCTTCTGCAAAGCTAGACAGCAGCTCGCCATCAATCAAAGACTCAACCGTGCGATCGCCTGTTGGCGTACGAACAAGAGTTCCGACTGCGAAGCACGAACCATCCGCGTTGAGCTCAACGATATATTCAACTGCGTTTGTAGGGTTCGCGATTTCACGGATTCGCAGATAAAATACTGCATACGCAGTAGTTTGAGAATCAGCATCAAACACCTGAGCGGCCCAGTTCGAGTTCATCGTAAACCACACTGATGGTGCTATGTTACCGCCGTTGACATTAGGCCAGTCTTGAGTGTTAACGTGTGGTTCCCAGCTCACTTCATGTGCTGAACCATTTGTTCCCGTGATCCACCGTTCTGTACGTAATGGGTTATTCGTCCCCGACATCTGTGCCGTTCCATCTGGCAGAAGTGTAAGCGTCGCGCGGGCAGTTGTGCTTGGGCTTCCACCAAAGGCGTCAAACTGTCCAGTAGCGCCAGGGTAGTAACTTGCTGTAGGTGGAACAACTACTGGCTCTTGACCGAATTGAATCATAATACATCCAATTGCTCCAAACCATAATCCACCCGTCGATGCGGCCATGTAATTTCCATCATAGCCTGGCAATGGCGGAATATATCCGCCGCCTCCACCGCCGCCTCCACCTGCAGTATCTGGATTATCACTTCCCTTAAAACCCGCATTACCACCGAAGCCCGCACCGAAGCCAAAGCCCTGCTGGCCTGCCACACTTTGTGAAGCATTACCTGTTCCAGCTGCACCACCAAAACCACCTAGTGCTTGCCATGGCTTATTGGAATCAGCCGTGGTTGGCAAGCCACGGAAACCTGCTAAGCCCTGTGTGTTGATGCGAGAATTACCGCCGCGCCCGCCATCTCCGGAATTACCGCCACTTATACCACCTGCACCACCGTTATAGAAGTGGTCACCAGGCTGGCCGGGTTGGCCATTCGCCGCAACGAACCCAAACATTTCTGTGCGCGGGTCCTGGGCATACGGAATTTCGCCGCCTACTGGTTGTCCGGTCTCTGGATCGACAGTTGGGTCTGGTCCCATCACGTAGGTTACAGGTTTTACTTTGTAAGGGTAAGCTTGATCTTTAACAACTTGCACAGCTTGGCGATACAGGATTTGACCAGCACCACCACCACCGCTACCACCACCCGAGTCTGCAAAACCACCCCAACCACTACCCTGGTTTCCACCAGCGGAACCTGAACCGATAAGCGTTACATACGCAGTTCCCGTGTATGGGCTGATCCAATTTGTAAACGCCTCAGTGTCACCAGTGTTAGTAAGTAGTACATCAGACGGCGGTACAATTACGGCCGCTTGGCCGTAAAATTGCGACATCTGAATTTCACCACCAGTAGGAATCTGCACATTATTAAATTGCCCTAACAGAACCTGAGTAAATGCGCTCTGGCTAGCTACCGTACCAGGTGGCACAAGCCCGCCGCCACGGTAATATTCGTTCAGACTGATGGGACCTGACCCACCAAATTCCAGTTGAATGTCTGCGAAAGAAATTTCGCCACTTGTTTTGATTGCCATTATTGGCCTTTCAATGTCTCAATGTCTGCCTTCAGCGCTTGCACTTGGTCACTGAGTTCTTTGATCGACTCAACGAGCAGGCCAACTAGATTACCGTAAGCCACCGAGTACATTGACTCTTCGCTTCCCATGACAGCCTCTGGCAGAACAGCCAGCACATCCTGAGCAATCAACCCGGTTGCACGACTATCATCAGCGACACGGGTGAATGTAACGCCGCGTAGTGCCTTGACTTTTTCAAGTGCATCAGGGATAACTTCGATGTTTGTTTTCAAGCGGCGATCAGAGAACGCAGTGATGTTACCAGCGGCAGTGAAGTGGCCACCCGGTGCAAAGTTACCAGCGTAAGCACCGTTGCTTGCAAAATTGAGGAAACCATCACCACCAGAATAAAGTCCGGTATCGTTGGCACCCTCGATCAGTGAGAATCCAGGCAATGCAGCTGTACCACCATTAGCGAAAAAGCGATCAGCCGTGATCTTACCCGTGTTTGACACACCAGTTCCTGTTGCAGTAATATTGCGCGCAGTCAGGTCATTAGCACCAACCATGTCTCCATAAAATGCGTGTGACCCACCACCACTACCATAGGCGATGTTACCATTGCCACCAAAATAAAACAGAACTGAACCATCTGAAGCTTTATGGTTGATGCCAAGTGTGTTCGGAATAAAACCGTCATTCGTAAATTGCGAGAGAGCCGTTGGGCGACCGGTGATGCTGGTCCACGCAACACCACCTGAAATCGATCCTGCTGTTGTTGCGTAAGCAACACTGAAGTTCGACGGGTTGTAGACATACATGTTACTACCGTCTGAACCACCCCACAACCAAGGTGGTTGTCCGCCTTGACCAGCCCAGTTGAATGTCATGTTAGTACCGTCTGCAAGACCACCTTGACGAAGATAACGTGCTGATGTCGCATCAACTGCGTTTGTCGCATTCGTAGCAGAGTTTGCAGAGTTTGCGAAACCAGCTTGGCCGCTAATGCTGATTGGCCAGGTCGCAGCAAAATTGGTAGAGTCAACTTGAAGCAGGAGTTGTGCTCCGCCCCAGCCGATGTAAACTTTGCTTGCAGCTTGTCCCGTACCACCGCCCTGTTGCACAGGCACAAACGGCAGACGATCTTGACTGAGAGTTCCGGCGGTAATATTTCCGGCGTTGCTGTAGAATGAAGGAGGTTGTCCAGCAAAGAGACCAGCGTCAAGCGCTGATCCGGCACCGTCATTACCAGCGTGCCAGAAGGTATTTCCATTAGCCTGGAAGGTTCCGTCTTGTGCGAATGTGAAGAAGCGAGATGCCGCGTTGTTCAGAATACCTGCGCCATTGCCGAAGAACAAACGGTTGCTGGTATCGATACCAATAGTCCAACCGACCTGTGCCTGGCGTGTCAGGCCGAAGTAGCCGTAAGAATTTGAGTCGCCTGGGAGCGTTACTGACATTCGGCCGTATGGATCGGCAGTTGAACCACCGCCGGTAATTGCCAGCGCACCGGTGATCGTGTCACCAGTTTTGTTGACGTACAGACCAGGGCTCTGAACTTGAGTCCAACTCTGTTGGACCTGGTCGCCTAGTACGGCGCCATTTGCATCCTGGGTAAAGCTGAAGACGTAAAGACCTTGGTCAGAGCCAAAGTTTTTGTAGAACATTCCGCCGTCGTATGTGCTGTTGGAAGTTGGCAGCGTTGGGCCATAGCTAATTACGGCACCGCCTGTGAGATTCTTGATCATGTAGTTTGTCCTGGTAAACGTTACGTTCTATTTATTGTTTGTTGCAGAAGCGTTAACATGTTACAATAGTTCTTTCAAGAAATTGATATGGAGCAAACATGGAACAAACTGGATACCTGAATCAAGACTTTAAGACGTGCCTGTCGCATCTGATGGCACACGGAATGGTAGCAAAGCCGCGCGGTTCTGAGACCCGGGAGTTGCTGAATTACAACATTACATTGATAAATCCGCGCAATCGGGTTATCACATTTGCCGACCGCAAGACCAGCACCAAGTATCTGCTTGGCGAATTCATCTGGTATCTTTGCGCGTCCAGCAAGCCAGACGGCATCCTGCCTTACTCGAAATTCTGGGATGCAATCCGAAACTCAGGTGACGAGCCGTACTACGACGAAGGTACAATCAACTCGAACTATGGCGTTCGTCTGTTCGGATTCTGTGGTCTGCCGGCATTCGTCTGCAACCAGGAAAGCGGCGAGCCGATCGACCAGTGGGCCGAAACAATCGAGCTGCTGAAGCGAGACAAAGATTCCCGCCAGGCAATCATGAACATCCACGTTCCATCCGACCGTCATGCCAGCAATAAGGATGTGGCATGTACACTCACGCTTCAGTTCATGATTCGCGAGAACAAGCTGCACATGATTACCAACATGCGTTCAAACGACATCATTCGCGGTTTCACAAACGACGTGTTCCAGTTCACAATGCTTCAGGAATGCCTGATGCTGCAACTCCGCGAGACCTATCCTGAACTTGACCTGGGTCACTATTACCACAACGCTGGTTCAATGCATATCTACGATCTCCATTACGAGATGGCCGGCAAGATCATGAACGCCAAGAATGCTTACGACCTGGACATGATTCCCATGGACAAGTTCGACGAGAACATTCGTATGGCACTGATCCGTTGCGAAGAAGCTTGGCGTGCAATCGGTATGCCGGAAGCTTTCAACTTCAGCACGGTTGATGAGTGGATGGACCTGACACCGTACTGGCAGACCGCAATGAAAGCCTTGCTGCTGAAAGACGAAGCTGCAATGCACGAGCTGTTCGCTGTACCGGATGACGATGCACCAGCTGGCGACATTGATATCATGATTGACTCCATTGACGAAGTCTTGGCGGAAGCTGAAACTCACGGGAAACAATAATTAATGAGATACGAAAAGCAAATCCTTGACGGATACAAGCGGCTAGGTTATGAGCCGCGCGATAACCAGGTTGAGCACATCAACCAAGTGCTCGTTGCATTCCTGGATGAAGGATTCAGGAACGTAGTTCTCTCGGCACCCACCGGAACTGGTAAATCCATTATCGGCGCTGTCGTTGCCGAAGTCGTTCAGAGCATCAAGTACCCGGGTGAGCACGCTGGGGCTAGCTTTGTGCTGACCGCAACCAACGCGCTGCTCGATCAGTACGCTGATTCATTCATCGATGAATCAGAACCTGATGCCGAATTCAATGTCATCAAGGGCGCGAACAACTACGAGTGCTCGGCGTTGTCCACGGTTGAGGAACCACAGACAGCAGAGCACTGCGCGCTTCGCATCTTCCAGAAGAGCGGGATGGATGACATCATCCAATCGAATTGCAACAGCTGCAAGTTCCAGCATGCACGTTCCATGAAGCCGAAGACACGCCAGCTCATTACGAATTACGCCTACTATTTCGTGGATCGTATGTATGCGCAGGCCCCAATGCCGAAGCGTGCTGTTTGTGTATTCGACGAAGCACACTTGCTCAACGATCTCTTCACTGAACACAACGCAATCTATTTCTCAGAGAAGCGTTTGAAGACGATGGCCGAAGAAGTTGCTGCGGAACTGTCGCTCGGTAACACAGACGTCTTCAAGCAGTTGAAGCTTGTGCGCGATCACCTCATGGCTGGCAAGATCAACGAGACGAATCAAGAGACTTATCTCCGCACGCTGCTTGCAACGTATTCGAAGATTTCTGAAGCAGCCAAGGCAGATGCAGAACGGAATGTTCGATCACACTCGAAATACCTTAGGCTAAACAAGTTGGCAAAGAAGTACTTCAACCTCGGTTGCAAGATCGATGACTTGTTCATCTTCGCTTATCCTTCCGTCTTTGAATACAAAGAGAAAGATCCGAGGAAGGGTCAGAACGAACACGAGATAAGTGTCAAACCGATTTTTATCGGTGAGATGTTTGAAGCTCTGGACAACGCGGACCACAACCTATTGATGTCGGCAACTATCAGTGAGCTGTATGCGAAGCGTACGATGTCACTGCCTGGAACAACGAAGCATATTCGTCTAGCACCACAGTTCCCGAAGGAAAACAAGAAGGTTATCTTCTTCAAGACTCAGGCGTTGAACTACACATCGATGAAAGATCCTGCCACGATCAAGAAACTTTGTGCGACTACTTACCAGATTGTCGAGCATCACACGAAGCTTGGTGACCGCGGAATTATTCTCTGCCCGTCGTTCAACGTGGTCGAATCCCTGGCGGAGACACTACGCATCATGAAGGGCGACTACAAAGTCTTCGAGCATTGCCGTGGTGAAAAGCTTGCTGACTGGCTGGAACGATTCAAGTCCTACACAGGCGGACCTGCTGTGCTGCTGACCCCATCTGGATTTGAGGGTGTCGACTTGCCGGGTGACCTCAGCCGATACCAGATCGTAGTGAAGATGCCTTTCGCTTCTCTCGGCGACAAGCGGATCAAAGTTATCCTGGACACGTACCCGGACATCTACGGCTTGATGGCCCTGCAAAAAGTTGTGCAGGGTGCGGGTCGGTCTGTGCGATCGAAAGAAGACCATGCAGTGACTTACATCCTAGACACCGCTGCTCAACGTTCTTTCACGTCTAAGGACAACGAGTGGAAGGACGAGTTCTCGGTTTCGTTCTCTTCCCAGCTGGGCGAATAATTAGTCTCAACGTGAAATTTATTCGGATGGAGGTATGAAGATGGTCTATAATACTTCTATCCGAATCACATAAACACTTCTACTCGATGTCACAAACTCCACTGTCAAATGATTCATACACTCGCCAGCTTGCGATCGCTAAGCAGAGCTTAAGGAAGAAACGCATGCCCGATTCGTATCCGATCCAACCAGAAACAGTAATGGACGACACTCACACCTTCAACCCAGACGGCCTCGGACGCGCTGAAGTAATGCTGGGTGTTTACGGTACTGAAGAATGGATCTTCGCAGATCTGATTCGCACCCGCCACCTCGCTGGTGTCAACACGATTCAAATCGATATCACATGGCTCGTGCCAGCAACATTCGAAATGGCCGAATGGGTCATCGACAATGCAACAGAAAATTACACGTTCCTCAGCGCCAACCGCGTTATTCTGCAATGTGACGACGGAATCATCAAGCTGACCTCTGGTCGTGGTAAGATGGAAGTAGAACACGTCGGCGAACCAGGCTGGGTGAAAGGCTGGATCACAAAACTCGATGCACAGTTCTCCCGCGCTGAGAATCTGATCGAGTGGGTTTACTCCGCCAACGGCCATAGCATCAGTGTGCCACTGAACTACCGTCCAGCAATCCGTGCGGCATACCCATGGATCAAGCAGGACTTCGATGAGTACATCGACAACTACCTGAATTCGGACGCTTCCGTCCTGATTTTGATCGGACCGCCTGGTCTGGGCAAAACAACCTTCATCAAAAACATTATCCATCGCTCCGGCGCCGACGCCAAAGTCGCGTACGACGAGAAGGTAATGAACGATGATGGCCTGTTCGCAGGCTTCATCGACGATGACACGCGCTTCCTGGTAATGGAAGACGCGGATGAATTCCTCCAATCCCGCGAGGAAGGGAATACGATGATGCACAAATTCCTGAACGTCTCCGATGGTTTGATTTCGGCAGCGGACAAGAAGATGATCTTCTCGACAAATCTCCCAAATGTAACTGACATCGATCCGGCTTTGATGCGTCCCGGCCGTTGCTTCGATGTGGTACAATTCCGCTTGCTGACAATCGATGAAGCACAAGCTGTAATCGATGAAGCAGGAGCGGGTTCACTGCCGCCAAACAAAACTTTGATCAGCTTAGCTGAAATATTTTCTCAACAACCTAGCGACACTTTCCGTCGCAAGAAATCGATTGGATTTACCTCATGAAAATTATCTCCCGCCCAGATGACACCCCAGTTGGTGAAGGTCCTTACACCATCAAGATGACTGCAGAAGAATTGCAATTCATCGGTGCTCTTACATACAACACTCGGCTCGGTGATGGTATCTACCAAGAAGCAGCATTCAAACTGACGAACACTCTCGAAGAGCTGTTCGGTGAAGACTTCATCCAAGACGCATCCGAATGTGTCGACTTCAGCATGACGATTGAAGACAATCGTGGCAACGTGCTCGAACAGCATCACCACTCCACGATCACAATCGAAGTATGAGCAAATTTGTCTATGCAGTCGAAGGACTTGACCGCTTAGGCAAGTCCACCCTGATTGAAGGAATCCAGCGCAAGCTGGGTTTTTTCCAGGTCATTCACTTCGGCAAACCAAAACGCCTGGACGCCTACAAGGGTTCGATCATGCCTGAATACATTGGGTATGACGAAGTCCGCTGCGATCCACAACTGTTCAACTATCAGCAGGCCAGCTTCCGCAACTCGATGAAGCTGTCGCAGTCTGGTGCGCGCATCATCTTTGATCGCTGGCACCTGGGTGAAGCTGTGTACTCACCGCTGTATCGTGGGTATAGCGGCAATTACGTATTCGATCTCGAAAAGCGGTTAAACCTCAACCACACGAACTTCGTTCGTCTGATTCTGTTGGTTGAAGACTTCTCCTGCAGCCAGCACTTTGTATCTGACGGCGATAGTTTTGACGACGGCCAGCGTGAGAACGAACAGCTACTGTTCATCTCAGCGTTTGACAAGTCGATCATTATGGACAAGCGCATCATCTGTGTGACTGATCCAGCTACCGGTTTGTTCCGTGATGCTGATGACATTCTG
>Ga0326734_1000469_pt1 | contig 11156 bp, 9 predicted proteins | sample 15_GP2_1315_FD_207944 | JGI IMG/M metagenome (GOLD analysis project Ga0326734, IMG submission 207944) | Glacier ice microbial communities from Ngari, Tibet, China - 15_GP2_131.5 | ecosystem: Environmental > Aquatic > Freshwater > Ice > Glacier | place: China: Ngari, Tibet | collected 2018-07-18
ATATTATTATATTATTATATTATTATATTATTATATTATATAAGATTTTTATATTTATTTTATTTTTCTTTTTACCTTTTAAATCTAATTTTATATTTTATTATTATATATAGATATATTATAACGAAAAATATCTTAAAAGTCAATAGCAAATTGATTTATTTTTAAATTATTTATGCAATTGGATTAGAACTTATCTTCCCACCACCAATAGATTTGCTTAATTCTTCTTGAATTATTCTACTTAACTCTCTGATTAATATTGGGTTATTCATATCAATACTACCAGTTCCACTACTTGAAGTTAATTTTATTTCACCTCTAATTTCTAATGGTTGACTAAAATTAACTGTAGTACTTCCGCCACTATTACCATTTCCAGTTGCATTATTAACTAAAGCTTTACCAATACCACCATCTTTTTTCAAACCAACCAATGTATCAGCACTTGAAAACGAAATCGGGTCAGCACCAGGTCTAGCAATAAAATCTTGATGAACTTTTTCATTACCGTAAATAGCGTCACCAGTCGCTTCACCAGCAGCACTACCACCCCATGCGCCTAATGCTCCACCAATTAATCCACCAATAACTGTACCAAGAACAGGAACAACACTACCTATAGCCGCACCAGCAGCAGCGCCACCCCAAGCACCTAATCCAGCACCAAGACCTTTTGAACTAGTACGACCAACATTCTCACCAGCACTCATTTTATTAGATTTATTCTCAGTCCATTCAGACCAAGCAGAAAAAGCACCAGCTAATAAACCACCAGTTATTGCTCCAGCACCACCTAAATTACCTTTAAATGTTTGAGCTAAACCACCAACTCCAGAAGCACCACCAGGACCAGTTTGACCTGGTGCCCAAGATGAAGATGCGCCACCACCAGTTTTAGCTAATAAACCAGATAAAGCATTAATACCAGCACCGCTACGCCATGCCGCACCATATAAAACCCACTCAGCTACTTTAAAAATACCCATTGCGGCTAGTGACAATCCAATAGTAGCAATCGGAGATTCCTCTAAGTGTTTAAAGAACCAAGTAAATACATCAGCAACTACAGTTCCAACTTTTTCCATCTTATCGGCGATTATTTTAAAACCACCACCAGCCATCCAAGCGGTAAACTTTTCTAATGGAACTTTAAGAGCTCCATTAATCTTTTCCATAAACGGTAATAAAGTAGCTTTTAATTGCATAACACCATTATTCCAAGAATCATCAAATAACCTACCCTGTTCAGCTCTTTCAGCTAAACCAGCATCATCTTTCATCATCACTTTTAATTGACTGGTATATTTTCCTAATTCACCAACACCAATTTCTTTTCCATCGATTCGAATCACACCTTTACCATCTTTCAAAGAACCAGCAACAGCTACAAATTCTTTAAGTTTAGGATCATCTAACCCTCTAATTTGAGCTTTAATTTTACCTTCAGTAGCAACTCTCTTAGCCGATTCAGCTAATTCATCCATTGATAAACCCGTAGCTTTAGCTACTTCACGCATTCTAGCTAACTCTAATGCTGGTATCTCAAACTCTTTAGTTTTACTATTAAACACCGCAGCACCACTAGCAGCTTTTATTAAATCATTTTGTAAACCACCTAAATCATTTCTAGCTTTAAACATTAATTGAAATGGATCAGATATCTGAGACCATGCTCCACCTAAAACTTGTAATTGAGCTGACATTTCTATCGCACCCTCTGGGTCAAATAATTTATCAGCTACACTACCTACTGATTCCATCTCTATTTTGAATCTAGCAGCGTTTTGCGCCATCTTCTTCATTCCATCAACCCCACCATTAAAATGATATTTATTAGCCATTTTAAGGCTCGCTTCGAGTTTCTTTAAAACAACAGTTGAATTAAGACCCATTTTACCAGAGGATGTAACAGTATCACCAATAATATCTCTACTTCTTTCTGCTGAAATACCAACACTATCCATACCAGCGGCAAAAGCCGCAGCATTCTCAACACTCAAACCAGTTCCAGCTGATATTTCAGAAATAGCTATCAAACTTTTACCACTTAAAACTACAGCTCTTCCTAACTCATCCGAATATGTATTTTGAATTGCGGCTAAACCAGCAGTATCAATTCCCATTTGGGCCGCAGCGCCAGCTGATCCTTCAATATTAGCCCTAAAACCTCTGGCTTGAGAAGATAAGATTCCCATATTTTTCTCGGTAGCCCTTATCGCTTTCATTTGAGCTAATAATTCCCCAGTTTGACCTCTTAACGCGTCAAAAGTCCACACTGCTGCTTTACCAATACTTTTACCTGTAGCTAATATCGCGTTTGAAACACGACTAGAATCTTTTAAAATAACTAATTCTTGTTCTCTAGCGAAAACAATATCATCTTGAGCCTTAACAGCTTCTTTTAATACTTTTAAACGATTTTTTTCCGCTTGAGTTAAATTAGCTAAATTAGCACCACCTTTAGCTACGAGATCAGCAATATCGTTGTATAATTGGTTTTGTAATTTTTTTTGTTTAACTATTTCTCTTTCAACAATTAATACTTGATTAGCCTTACCTAAATAAGCACCTATGCTACTAGTAGCTTCTTTATTAGATTTCTCAAATTGATCAAGGAATTTTTGCATTTCCCCAAAGTTCATATCAGCCATTATCCTTTAACATTTATTTCCACATTATCTTCTATTAAAAATATACTTTTTATATCTTTTTTAACCCCGAAATATAGGTCACCCCTATTAATACCATTCTCTTTAAAATCGTCTTTAATATGCATTATAAATGATGATGATGATTTACTAACATAACCTTTTGGGGTTATAGAAATATAAACACCATTATTATTACTATCTAAAATACTACCTAAATAATCAGAATTTTCTTTTAACTCTGATTTACTTTTTTTATCGATTACATCTGGACCTAAATAGGTTAATTTAAATGTTTTACCGACAGTGCTATAAGATTGTTTATTTTTAATATTTGACCTAACTTTTCTTAAAACGTTAAACATTTCTTCAGAACTAGCTTTATCATTTCTTTTCATGATAAAATCCATTAATGAAGGAGATTTAGTTAACATTTTTTTCATGGTTGGGTCTTTAGCCATAATATTAAATATCTCTTGATCGGACAGACTATCATCCTCTTCTTCTGGTTGGTCTTTAGCTTTAGTTTTACTAATATTTAAATCAATAATATTAACAATATTAATTATTTTATCACCTTGATCTCTAATCAACATCCGTAAATAAATCCCACTTATTTTACTATTATTTATTTTTCTTATGAAAAGTAATTTAGTTTTATTAAAAAAGGCTTCAACACCGATTAAATCAGAATATCTAGACTCATCTGGGCCAGTGATTGACTGAACAATACATTTTACGTGATTACTAGAGTCAACACTAATGATATCGATAATTAATTTACTTAAGGTGTCGTTATCAATCAGTTCATCATCATCACCACTTAAAAAAGCTGTTTCTAATTCAATAGAGCTACCTTTAGTTATTGTGTTAAGTTCTTTTTTAATCTCTGTGTAAATATCTTCAAGCTGATCAAATTTTTCTGGTGTATGACTTGGTTGTGCGGTTTTAATGTTATAAATTTCATCATATCCTCGATGTATAATTATTCTAACAACATCTTTTAATTTACCTCTCACACCTATCTGGTTATTATTATATGCGTTATAAGAAAATTCTTCTTTATCTAAAGAATTTTTATGTATGATATATTGATTTCCATTCAGTTGACCAACTGCGCCATATGAAGTAATTGAAGTTATTTTCAAATCAGTAAGAGTTTTTTTAGTTATTACTGAAATTCTATCACCTGTTTTTAAATTTTGGAAAATATTTGAAAATGTTACTTTTTTTGGATTATTTTTAGGCATATTTTGGTTTATTATAAATAGTTATTTAAATTAAAAAATCCCTAACTATTAATTAGGGATTATATTATTATTTATTTGTGTTTTTAACGCGTCACCAGACATAGTTCTTTTTCTAGAACCTTTACCACCATTTACGGTTGTTGACGCTTCTTCAGCTTCTTCATCTTGCTTGTCTTTAGCGTTTTTAGCTAAACCAATAAAAAAACGTCTTTCATAAGTTGGCATTTTCATAGCTTCAGAATAAGATATATCTAAATACTTAAAACAAATATAAATCTCTTCTAAAAACCCAGCTTTATATTTCGACGTCAGGCCAAAAAAATGATAAGTTAATGGGAAGAAATGTTGAAATGGACTCACCCCCTGGAGTCCTTACGGTTAAGTTCATATCTACCCCGCTTTCATTATCTGAAACATATTTTTTAAACGCTTTTGAATCACCAATTAACATTGAATCAACAAATTTAGAAACGAATTTAGGGTCCGAATTTCCATCCACTGATTTAATTTGTCTTTTTAAAACATGCGTAATTGTATCAACAAATTCAGCTCCTTTAACTTCAACTATTTTTTGAGTATAATCATTAGCATCTTCAATATCACCAACAGTTAGAAATTTGAATTTAAGTTCATTTTTACTAATTGGTGTCGTGAAATTAAATAAACCATCTTTATCTGGATCTAAAGTTAATTTTTTCATTTTCAATTTTGATAAATCGATAATTGTTTCAAAATAATCTTTTTCTTTTGGATCGTAAACAGAAATAGGATAGTTATGGCCATAACCAGTTGAACGTAACCAGATCATAATAGCATCTCTATCACCAGTATGTAAATCACGATATCTAAGATTTGGGTTTAATATTTTTCTATTCATTAAAATTTCTAAAAAACGCCCACTTTGGATAAGGTTAGGGTTTGATAAAATATTCTCATCGGAAGCATTAAGAAAAGATACTACTAAGTTTTTCTTTTTAAAACCATAAAGTTTGCAATCTGAAGGTAAAGGAATCACATCAGACAATGTATCATACTGAGGCTCCTCTAATGGACTATAATCAATAACGCTATCATCAAAAATAGTCGTTGTATCAACGTTTTTAAGAATTTCTTTTTTAATCACAGTTTCAACTGTTTTAGGTTCATCATCATAAATAATCTCACCTTTCTTTTTATCGCCGTAACCCTCAGCTAACTCAGGTCTAACAATTGTTGGTTTCATTTGATCCATTAATTTTTTACGATCAGCTTCATTTTCGAAACTCATTTTAGCTATTTGCTCTAAAATAGCATTTTTAGTGGCGATTTGTTCTTCAGTTTTTTTATTCATTTCTTCAGCCGCTAAAGAGACTCCGCTAGTTTGTGGCATTTCAGGTTCTAACTTACCTTCTTCTCTCAGTTGTTTTTGAATTAAATCCGATGTTTCATTAGCTTGTTTAATAATATCTAAATTAAAAACATCTGGTTTTTTATTATTTTCACTCATAGTTTAATCTTTATTAATAATGTAATTAAAATTTTTTAATAATAAATATTTAATTTTTAATTTTTTAATAATAAAAATTATATACATTTGCATTTAAAATATTTATTATGGCGAAATTAATTTCCCTAGCTCAGGGTGAAAACGAGCAAACAATGAGTTCTATTCAGTTGGTGGAAATAATTAATGAGTATCGTAAAATAGAAGGGAATTACACAATTTTAATCCATTCAGATTTTATGAAAAAGATTGTAAAAGAGTTAAATGGAGGTGAAGGAAATTTTTCCTCCACCTATTTAGATAAATCTAATAGACAAACGAAATGTTATAAACTCCCAAAATATGAGTGTATGTTAATGCTCATGAGTGAAAGTAGAACTGTAAGAAAAGGTGTGTTAGATAGGTTGAGTGAATTAGAATTAAATCAAAATAAACCCACCTATGAAAATAAACCAAGCTATCAAATAGAAAATCCAATTAATCGAGCAAAAGCCTGGATTTTAGAATATGAACAAAAAGCTATATTAATTGAAGAAAAAACCTTATTAAGTGAAGAAAACGTTGTGTTAATTGAAGAAAATAGTAAATTACAAGAGAAATCTGATTTTATGGATGTTTGTTGTAATACCGACAGCCTTTTTTCAATGGAAGAAACGGCTAAAATCTTAAAATTAGGGTTTGGGCGTAATACTATGTTAAAAGAATTACGTAACCTAAAAATACTTTTATCTTCTAACACGCCTGGTCAAGCATATATAAATGCTGGGTATTTTAAAGTGATGGAGAATTTAATTAACATAGGTAGTTTCAATAGAGTAGTCTCAACTACTTACGCGACTCATAAAGGTTTGGAGTATCTTGGTAAAATTTTTAAAGAAAAAAACCTTAGACTAATCTAAGGTTTTGTATTTTTAATTATTAGAAAATTAATAATGCTCTATCAAATCTTAAACTAATCTGAACATCCGCCAAAGAGTCATCATCCATAGATAAATCACCAAAGTTTGCTTTAGTAATCATAGTTCCTTGAAGAACCCATTTTTCAACTACTACACCATTCGGATCAAGCATTTCGATTTCTACATCTTTTTTATAACCAGCGGCGTAACCTTGTCTACCAGTAGCTGATTCAGAATGTAAACGAACCCATTCCATTACAGCTTGAGCAGTTGATGGTCCGATACCATCTCTCAAAGTAACGTCGATCGGTTCCCATGTGAAACGACCAATTACCCAAGTAGAGGTATTTAATAATTGAATTTCAGTTTCATTTTGTGTTATTGTTGGTCTTGCTGCCGATACTAACCAAAATTCTTGAATACCTAATTCAGCTGGAAATCTAAACAACCATCTGTTCTTTCTTTTTGGTTCGTAAGTAGTGGGCATTTTTGAAAGTAAATCCGCCATAGTTTTAAAGTTTTTGTTTTAATTTTAATTATTAGTTAGTACTTCTATCATTACAACATTTAGTACTGTTGTTAATAAATAGAAACAAAAAATAAAAAAAGCATTAAATATTTATTTTTTAAATAAAAAAAAATCCCTTATTTTATTAAGGGATTTTTTATATTAAATATTATCGAAATTTGCTCCAGTATTAGTGATTCCAAACTCCAAAGTTATAAATTCAAGTGATTTAGTCGGTTTAATTAATATTCTACCAACCAATTCATTTCTATCCATTGATTCAGGGCTTCGGTCAACTTCAACTTTAAATGCAGTTAAACCTCTCTCAGATCTAATGTTTTCTAAAATTGGATTAACCAACGATAAAAACTTATTTCTAACTATATCGTCATTTTGGTCGAATAATAATTTTAATGAAACTGCTGAAATTAATTTTCTTGTTTGTAAAAGTAAACGTCTTACATTTATCTTATTTAAAGCTGTTTCTTTAACTTGTAGAGTATTATTACCCCAGATTTTAACACCTTCAGAAGCAAATGTAGCAACTGGGTTAATTCTGCCACCTAATAAAATGTCTCTATCACTTAAGGTCAATTTTTTAACCGCTCTGTTTGCATCAACATCACCTCTTTGAATACCCGCAACGGAATACCAAGGGAATGAAATATTATCAGTTATAGCAATGTTTTTAATTAAATCTCTAGTAACTGGTAATTCAATTAACACATTATTCTCAGTGTCATTAACTTGTACCCATGGCCAGAATGTTGCAGTATAATTACTATCAATTCCACTATCTTCCAATGCATCAACAGCTTCTTGAGGTGTCTTAACATTTGGTGTTGTTGTAATATATAATGAATCAGCTCTTTGAATTTCAATCATTTCAATTGTTTCAGTGATCAAATTTGAATTTCTTTGTAAATCAATACCAGGCGTTGCAAAAACATTGATATTAACTGCTTCAGGGTTAGAAAAAGTATTTATACCTTCTAAATAAGCGTAGTAATCTGAATTAGTACCTTGAGTACCATCTTCTTGAGTTCTAGCCACAAGGTTATTAATATTTAATTTAGTTACATTGTAACCATCTTCAGTTAAAAATTTATTAACTGAGAAATTATTATCATTTGTTCTATAATCTCTATAAACATCCCATCCGTCAAAACCACCGTAAGCTACAAAAGTAAATTTTCTAGCAAATAATTGTTCCATTTCAGTATTCAATAAACTTTCTTCAGTTTTAAAATCAGTTGAACCAACTTCAAATTTAAATTGTGTTGAATCAGTACCATTGTAAATTACCGCAGTAGTTGCGTTTTTATCCATGTGGAAACCTTTATTAATCCCAGTTACATTATCAATACCTTTAAATTGTAAAAAACTATTATCAATACCAGTTACTGAAGATAAACCTAAATAAACTTTTCTTTTATTTTCTAAAACACTATATTTCGTTTTGTACGCCATATTAGGGGCTTGAATCCCAACTGAAGTCATTCTTGTTGGTACGCCTAACACACCAGCTGGTATCGCTTCAGAAGTATTATCAGTTGAATCTAACTCTAATAAAACGTATTTTGATCTTGATTCATAATCACCGTCGATTGTACCAATTTTTCTACCAATAAAATCAGAAGAAGATGGGTTCATAGAACATCTAGAAAAACGTTCTAAGATAACTGGATTAGCGTCAGAATCAGAAAATGCTCTAATCTGAACATCAAAAGTTTTAGATTCTAAATTAATATTAGCGATTGAAAACTTAATCTCTGTGTTCGCTGAATTACCATCAGAAATAGTAATCAATTTAAACAGTTTTAATACTTTATTATCAATTAACTCAGAAACAACAAACGGAGTTTGTGCTGGAGAATACTCTTGTTTATAATTAGAAAAATTGGTCCCATGATAATTTAAAGCTGTTTTAACACCTTTAACTTTACCACTAGTAATTAGATTTTTTAATGTATTATTATAAATTTCCTCAACAAATATATTTGTTTTAGCATCTTTCTCATTAACCCCTAATACTTTAGAGATATAATTTTTCTTTCTTGGGTCAAAAGAAACCAAGTGAGAGAAAGTAACACCTGAAGTTTGTGTTACACCACTTAAAGTAAAATCACCATAAGGGTCAAATTCAGCATCCATAGCATCTAATACAACATCACCAGAATTATCGATGTCAAAATCCAATCCACCTGAAGTATATTTTCCTCTTGATCTTAATGTAGCGATAACCATTCCTTCAACATCAGCAAAACTTGTAGCGGTATATTTAGTAACAGCTAAATTAGAAACAGTAACAGTTCTAACATCACCAGCTACAGCATGTCCCGTAACATTACCAGTAAAAGAAATTCCTTTAAACGTATTAGTACCATTTTTATAAAAAGCGATATCGTTTTGATTGAAAGTTGCACCAGAACTAGTTATTCCTAATAAATTAATTTCTAACGCATCTTCTTGATAAAATTCATCAACATCGGTATTAGTAATATTAGAAATCGTATTACCACTAATACTAATTTTATAGGTCATTGTTAATCCACTAGTTGGTGGTAAAGCAACTATTGTTGACTCATCAACATTAGCATCTAAACTTAATGACCATGATAAACCAGCATCATAGCCAGATAAACCTAAAACTCTAGTAACAAATAATTGGTTCGATTTTGTTAAATAAGGTTTAGCGATATATGGTAACTCATATTGTGGGTAAAATCCACCGTAACCATTATTTATTTTTTTTGGGTTAAGACCACCGAAAAATTTTCTGAATTCGTCATAATCCGAAATAAAGATAGGTTGGAAAGCTGGACCTTTAGTAGTTTCCCCAACTAAACCTAACGTTGTTACTCCAATTTGTTTAGTAACAAAACTCAAATCTTTTTCCGAAGTGTAAACACCCGCACTAACGTGTACTCTGTTTTGTGTCATATAATTAATATTTAAATTTTAATATTTTATTTATTAATAAATATAAATTAAAAACTCAAAAGTTGATATTTATTCACCAATTCGTTATATTATTGGTTAATTATTTTAGTTTACGTTTCTCTCTACCAACCTCTACTTCTGTTATAACTAAACTTCGATTAATCGCTGGAACAACTTCAAAATCATTTTCATCTAAAATATGGCCTTGAACCAACATTTCAAATACTTCAATAAACATTCTTCTATTTTCAAAATCAGTTAATGTGCTTTCATCAATAACACTAACTAATTTAATCGGTATTGGTCTACCTTTAACGTTCATAAATTTCTGAATAGCATTAAAAGTGATATGAATCTTAGAATTTAGAATGTTTAAATCAGTAACTCTATTAGCGAAAAACCTAATTTCAAAAGTTAAATCAACAGCTGTTGGTTGTGGAACCTTATACATATCTATACCTTTAAACCCATTTTTAAATGTAGGTACTTCTAAATAAGTGAAATTCTGTCTACCTGGAATATTATAAAAACCATTTTGGTTAGTACCTGGTTGTACATCTGGTTTTCTTATAATAGTAATAAATGGTAGTTTAACATCTTTAAATTCATCTGAGAATTCCCAAGTTTTTGAAAACTCTGACCATCTCTGTGAAGTTAAAAAAATAACTGGAACAGCAGTTTCATCAACAATAATTTTTAAATCATTTTTAACGAAATCGATAAACCCAACATCAAGATCTTCCAATCCAACTCCAGATGGTAAGAATCCATTGTTACCATCGATACCATCAGCCCATTCTTGAGCTAATTGATTACCAACAGAACTTAATTTTATTTTTATATTTTTTTTAAAACCTTGAGGCATAATTTTTAATTTTTAAATTCCAGAAAACTCGTTAGCGTCAATAGGGGCGCAAACAATTGTTCTATAAAATGGTTTGTAACCCAGCATGGTATGACCATTATCATAATTTTTTAATCCATCATTAACAACTGTAAAATATCTTAAAGTATTTTCATCAACTTGATAACCAATATAATCCCCATAATTAATTTCCGTTTGTAATTCAACCAAATGTGCAATATAAATGATAAAAGACAATGTACCATCTTGTAAATATCTTAAACTACCATTATTCTGATTATACGTTTTATTTTCCGCTTTATTTATTAGTGGTAGTACATTGATTTCCATTGGCGGTAGAAAGTTAATTTTATCTTTTTTAGCTTCATTATAAATGTTACTAGATTGAGTTTTATTTAAATCAACTCTAAATAAGACTAATTTAAAATTATTATCTCCTTCAATAACTTCGCGACCCATTCTAACCTCTAATTGAAAATCTTTTTCGGAGAAGAATTTTGTCATTCTAGTTATTGGAATAATTGATCTAGCCATATAATATATTTACTAATAAATAT
>Ga0326734_1000470_pt1 | contig 11155 bp, 6 predicted proteins | sample 15_GP2_1315_FD_207944 | JGI IMG/M metagenome (GOLD analysis project Ga0326734, IMG submission 207944) | Glacier ice microbial communities from Ngari, Tibet, China - 15_GP2_131.5 | ecosystem: Environmental > Aquatic > Freshwater > Ice > Glacier | place: China: Ngari, Tibet | collected 2018-07-18
CACCGGGCACAGCGCCTCGTCATGGTTGTCGTCCTCGTCGCCGTTCAGGTCGGAGGCCTGCGTGCCGTGGCCTGCGTACTGGAAAACAAGCACATCGCCAGGCCGGCTTTCCTCCACCAGCCTGTTTAACTCGCGTTCCAGCGTGGCGCGGTTCGCATCGGCGTCGACCAGTAGCCGGGTCTCGAAACCCATGCCGACCAGTGCGCGTTCCCAATGTCGAGCATCGTTGACGCAGCCGGCCAGCTGGTGCTCCGGAGCCGGATACGCGTCAATGCCGACGCACAGCGCCGTGCGCCGGCCTGCTACTGGCGCTGTACCGGAAAAAGGGGCTGGAAAGGCAGATGCTGCTGGCGGTGTCCATGCGGCCGAGGCCTGCATGGCGGCAGGCGGCGCGGCGTGGGAGGCGTAAGAGGCGCTGGCAGGTGCCGGTTGCTGCGCGTCCAAGAAGTCAAAGTCGGCGGGCCAGTCCACCTCTTCCGTCCAGGGCCTGGAGGCTGCCCGCGTGGCGGGATAGGCCGTGATTTCTGCGGCGTCGGGCAGGTCGAGCACCCGCCGCACGATGCTGTTCAGGGTTGGCGCATCGTCGTCGAAGCCGCCGTGCGACAGCGACAGGCTGGCGTTGCGGCCGGTGTCTGTCTGCGTGGGCGACCAGACGACTGCCGAAGGCGTCTGCGTTGCGCCCGACAGGCCGAACAGTTTTTTCAGGGCCGCATCGCCGCGCACGCTTTCCTCCAGCCCGAGGATGGGCGTGGCGCGGCTGTCTTCCAGGGCATTGAAGATCAGGTAAAGCAGCGATTTGCGGTAAATTTGGGCGCAGTTGTCCTTGCGTTCAAAGTCCCGGCGCATGGTGAACAAGGCCAGCGATTCGGTGGCAAGGTCCGGTCCGATCTGTGTCAAAAGATGCTGCTTGAAGGTGTCGACACGCACCGCCGGCGCCAGGAAGTGCGCCGTCTTGAACGTCGGCACCCCCATTTTTCGCGCCAGCGGCAAAAAATAGGTGTGGAAAATCGAGCCCGCGCTGTGGCCGACCGCATGCAGTTCGACCCGGCCCGGGTGCGCGTCGCAAAACGCCTTGAGCTTGGCGGCCACATAGTGCGCGCCACCGCCCACGGCGCCGCTGGCCGCAGGCTCGTCCATGGCGTGTTCGGCGCTCGCTTTCATGCCGCCCCAGATGCGCGGCCCCTGCAACACGCGCGCGCCTATCTCGATCAGCGGGTCGGTGGTGAAGTCGGCCAGGTCCCGCCGCAGGGCGCGGCTTCCCTTTTGCGCCCGGCCCAGCAACTGGCCAATGGTTTCGAACAGCCCGGTTTCCCAGATGAAATAGACCGGGTAGATGTTGTTGCGGCGCCACCAGCCGATGTGCTTGTGGGCAATCTGCAAGCCGCTGGCTTCGGACACCAGGCCGCCGTGCGCATAGAACAGCAGGCGCAGGCGCTGGTCCGGGCGAAGATCTTTCACGGCCTGCGGCAGATGCTGCTCAAAGATGGCATCCACGTCCTCTGGCGTCGAAGCGGCTTCGCCTTCGCCCGACAGCCTGCCGCTTCGCAGGTTGACCATGTGCGGCCGCAGGGCGCTCAACGTTGCCGCGCCCAGGCCCGAGTCGCGGCTTTGGGACGCGTCTGGCAAGCGGCTTGCGCCTTGGCTGAAGCCAGTGGTGTCATGCTCCTCGTGCGTGAGTTCGGCATTGCCCGGTTCGGCAGCGTTGTCGGTGATGCGCGTCAGCGAGCGAATGGATTCTGCAATGGCCCGGTCGGTTTCTCTTGCCAGCGGGTGCTGCCCGGCCGGTTCGCGCGCAGCCTTGGCCTCCAGTTCCTGTCTGGCCTGCTCAACCTCGTCCAGGATGTCGTCATAAACCAGCGTGCCGCCGGGACACGACTTGGGCGACATGGCATTGTGAAAGCGCAGGCTGCTGGCCGGCAGGCGAAAGCGGGATTGCACCATGGCCACGACCTGCAGGGCAGTTTCCTTTTGCGCGCCGCCAAAGGGGTCGCGGCCGGGGTCGAAGTCGCCGATCATCTCGAACATGAACGGGCCGAACGCCTTGTTGCCGTTGTGCCCGGCGGCGCTGGCCGGCGGCAGGTTCCAGTTGCGCCCCAGCCAGATCATTCCTTGGGGATCGATGGTGATGTGCTGGGCAATGTCGCTCCAGCCGTTGACCTGCGTGTGGTGGCGCCACATGGAAACGATGGTGTCGTGGCCCCGGAAATCCTGATGCCGGGGCCGCCAGGTGTGGTGCATGTGCACCGCGTCAATCTTGCGGGTAAAAGGGAATTTCTGGAGAAGCTGCTCGAACTGCTCCGGCAACAAATGCTGGAAAGTAGGTGTTGGCATGACGCGCCCCTTGTGACAAGTAGGCGTTCACTCTATACCTGCCAAAAAGCAGTTTCAAGCTGTGCGGCAAGCCTTTTGGGTAGGCGGTGAGAGCTTGGCTGAGGCGCTTGGCTTGGCTGGGGCGCTTGAAGGCCCCTCCAGCCGGTCAATTCACCTCGGCAATCAGCTCGATTTCCACACACGCGCCCAGCGGGATCTGCGCCACGCCAAAGGCGCTGCGGGCATGCTTGCCCGCATCGCCGAACACTTCGCCCAGCAGTTCGCTGCAGCCGTTGGTCACCAGGTGGTGTTCGGTGAAGTCGCCCGTGGAATTGACCAGGCCCATGACCTTGACGATGCGCTTGATGTTCGCCAAATCGCCCACGGCCGCATGCAGCGTGCCGATCAGGTCGATGGCGATCAGGCGGGCCGCCAGCTTGCCTTCGTCCGTGGTCACGTTCCTGCCTAGCTGGCCAACGATGACCTGGCCATTTCTCCTGGCCAAATGGCCGCTCAGGAACACCAGCTTGCCGGTTTGCACAAACGGCAGGTAGGCGGCGGCCGGGACGGACACTTCAGGCAGGGTGATGTTGAGGGACTTGAGCTTGTCGTAGATGGAAGGGGTGCTGGTGGTCATGGGGGTGTTGTTCGTAAAGGTAAGAAAAGCAAATAAGCGATCGAGCATGAACGAAGCCATACCGACCTGGCGGAAAGCACGGGACACGCGGGCCGGTCTGCAGCGTGAAAATTCAAGTCAAACACAGTGATTGCGCAATGAATAAAAGCGTTGCGTGCTATAAAAAACAAAGCACTCGAGGCCTTGGTGCTTGCCCATATTAACGCACCGCGCCATGGGCCTTGAAAGGCGGTAAGCTCTACCATAGACTGGCTTTTTCCAAGCTGGCACGGCCTTTTCCAGCAGCCAAGAAAGACCCGCATGAACGCCTCCAGGCTCACCTGCCGCGCCAGCACCGGGCCGCAACTGACCGGCTTTGTCGCTGGCGTGGCCTTGCAATTGCAGCAACCTGCGCTGTGGCATGCCTCGGGTTATGCCGCACTGATGGCACTTGCATTTGCCTTGGTACTGGCCGCGAGGAAGCTGGCAAAACGCAGGCAGGGTGGTGTTTTCCGGGGCAAGGGCTGGCTGCTGTTCGCCATGGCTGTCCTGCTGGGTTTCGGCTTGACAGGCGGGCGCGCCCTTCATTTCCAGGCCAGCGCGCTGGACCCGTTGCTCGAAGGACGCGCCATTGCCGTGACCGGCACCGTGCTGGCCATGCCGCAGATCAGCGAGGAAGGCGTGCGGTTTCGCCTGGCCATCGATTCGGCCCGGATCGACGGCCGCGACGTGGTGCTGCCGCCGCAAATCATGCTGGGCTGGTATGCGGGTTTCGCGCCGCGCGAGACCAAAGGCGCAGGGATGAAGGGCGCAGAGGCCGTGGATACGGCGCTGGAATTGCAGCGCAAGCCGCAACCCCTGCGCGCCGGCGAGCGCTGGCAGATGAGCGTGCGGCTCAAGGCGCCGCATGGCAACAGCAACCCGCATGGCTTCGACTACGAACTCTGGCTTTGGGAGCAGGGCATTCAGGCCACCGGCTACGTGCGCGCCGGACCGGGCGATGCGCCGCCCGCCATGCTTTCAAGTCACTGGAGCCATCCGGTGGAGCGTGCCCGCCAGTCGGTGCGTGAAGCGATTTACCGGCAGGTGGACAACCGGCAGCTGGCCGGTGTGCTGGCCGCGCTGGTGGTGGGCGACCAGAACGCAATCGAGCGCGCCGACTGGGACGTGTTCCGCGCCACCGGCGTAGCGCATTTGATGAGCATTTCCGGGCTGCACATCACCATGTTTGCCTGGGCCGCTTCCCTGTTGATCGGCAAGCTGTGGCGGCGTTCGGCCCGGCTGGCGCCCCGCCTGTGCCTGGCCTTGCCGGCCGCCAGCGCCGGTGCCTTGGGCGGCTTGCTGCTGGCCACCTTGTACGCCTTGTTTTCAGGCTGGGGCGTTCCGGCCCAGCGCACGATCTGGATGCTGGCGACCGTCGTGCTGCTGCGCCAAAGCGGCCGGCGGTGGCCCTGGGGGCAGACCTGGCTGCTGGCCATGGCGGTGGTGGTTCTGCTCGATCCGTGGGCCTTGATGCAGGCCGGATTCTGGTTGTCCTTTGTAGCGGTTGGCGTGCTATTTGCTACTGATTCAGGAGCAGATAATGGAGGCCATGCAAGCGCGGAAGCTGGTTTTCAATCAAGATTTCTGCCTGGGTGGCTGGCCAGGCCCGCATCCAGCCTGCTGCGCTCGGCACGCGAGCAGTGGGTCGTGACGCTGGCGCTCACGCCCTTGTCGCTGCTGCTGTTCAACCAGGTTTCGCTGGTCGGCCTGCTGGCCAATGCGCTGGCCATTCCATGGGTCACCCTGCTGGTCACGCCGCTTGCCATGCTGGGCGCTCTCTATGCACCAGTGTGGAGCCTGGCTGCCTGGACGGCCGGGCTGTTGACCGGGTTCTTGCAACTGCTGGCCGGGTGGTCGCTGGCCTCGGTGAGCGTGGCGGCGGCACCTTTATGGTGCGCCGTGGCCGGTGTGCTGGGCGGCGGCCTCATGGCGATGCGCCTGCCTTGGCCGTGGCGCCTGCTCGGCATGCCGCTGCTGCTTCCTGTCATGCTGTGGCAGCCTGCCCCGGTGGCGCCCGGCCAGTTCGAATTACTCGGGGCTGACATTGGCCAGGGAAATGCCGTGCTGGTGCGCACCGCCACGCATGCGCTGCTGTATGACACGGGGCCCCGATTTTTCCGGGACAGCGATGCCGGTCACCGGGTGCTGGTGCCGCTGCTGCGGGCGCTGGGCGTACGCCTTGACATGCTGGTCCTCAGCCACCGCGACAGTGACCACACCGGCGGCGCACCCGCTGTGCTGGCGATGCAGCCGCAGGCCCGGCTTCTGGCTTCGATCGAGGACGGCCACGAACTGCAAGCCCTGCGCCCGGCCACCCGGTGCGTGGCCGGCCAGCGCTGGGTCTGGGACGGGGTTGATTTCGAGGTGCTGCATCCGGCGGCTGGCGACTACGAGACTTCAAACAAATCGAACGCCATGAGCTGCGTGCTGCGCATTTCCAACGGCGTCCAGACGGCCTTGCTGGCCGGCGACATTGAAGCGCCGCAGGAGGCCCGGCTGGTGGCCGGCGATCCGGCCCAGCTGAAGGCTGACTTTCTGCTGGTGCCGCACCACGGCAGCAAGACCTCGTCAAGCCCGTTCTTTCTGGACGCGGTGCAGCCCCGTCTGGCGCTGGCGCAGGCGGGTTACCGCAACCGCTTCGGCCATCCGGTCGCTTTGGTGGCAGCGCGGTATGACGAACGCGGCATCCGGCTGGTGCGCTCGCCGGCATGCGGCGCGGCGACCTGGAAAAGCCTGGAACCTGCGGAAATCCGCTGCCAGCGCCAAGCTGAACCGCATTACTGGCAGCCCGCGCACGTGCTTTAAATATGCGGATTCATGCACTCGTATGGCGCATAACTTGCTAAGCTACGGCGAGGTATTTACCGATTCCCAACCCAGACGGAAATTCAAGCTTATGAGCCTACCGATGTTTGACGAGATGAATGCCAGCACGACCAGCGTGCGCAAACATTACCAGGGCTACCAGCGCTGGCTGGCCCGGCAGCCGGGCGAGGTCATGCAGGCGCGGCGCGCTGAAGCAGAGATGATTTTTCGCCGGGTCGGCATCACCTTTGCCGTGTATGGCGACAAGGACGAGGACGGTTCGGGCAGCGAGCGCCTGATCCCGTTCGACCTGATTCCCCGCATCATTCCGGCGCACGAATGGGCGACGATGGAAAAAGGCCTGATCCAGCGGGTCACCGCGCTCAACCGCTTCATCCACGATGTCTACCATGGCCAGGAAATCATCAAGGCGGGCATCATTCCGTCGGAGCAGATTTTCCAGAATTCGCAGTTTCGCCCGGAGATGATCGGCGTCAACGTGCCCGGCAACATTTACTCGCACATCAGCGGCATCGACATCGTGCGCGCCCCCAATGCCCAGGGCGAGGGCGAATATTACGTGCTCGAAGATAACCTGCGGGTGCCCAGCGGCGTGAGCTACATGCTGGAAGACCGCAAGATGATGATGCGGCTGTTCCCCGAGCTGTTCAGCAAGAACCGGGTCGCCCCGGTCGAGCATTACCCCGACCTGCTGCTGGAAACCCTGCGCGCCATGGCGCCGCCGGCCACCGCCGAGCCGACCGTGGTGGTGCTGACGCCCGGCATGCACAACTCGGCCTATTTCGAGCATGCCTTCCTGGCTCAGCAAATGGGCGTCGAGCTGGTCGAGGGCCTGGACCTGTTCGTGAAAGACAACTTTGTCTACATGCGCACCACGCGCGGGCCCAAGCGCGTCGATGTGATCTACCGCCGGGTTGACGACGACTTTCTGGACCCGCTGGCCTTTCGCCCGAATTCCACTCTGGGCTGCGCCGGCCTGCTCAACGTGTACCGCAGCGGCAATGTCGCCATCTGCAACGCCATCGGCACCGGCGTGGCCGACGACAAGTCGATCTATCCCTACGTGCCGCAGATGATCGAGTTCTACCTGGGCGAAAAGCCGGTTCTCAAGAACGTGCCGACCTTCATGTGCCGCAACGCCGACGACCTGAAGTACACCCTGGCCAACCTGAAGGATCTGGTGGTCAAGGAGGTCCATGGCGCCGGCGGCTACGGCATGCTGGTGGGGCCGGCCGCGTCCCAGGTTGAAATCGAGGACTTCCGGCGCGCCATCATTGCCAATCCGTCGGGCTACATTGCCCAGCCCACGCTGAGCCTGTCGACCTGCCCGACCTATGTGGACAGCGGCGTGGCCCCGCGCCACATCGACCTGCGGCCCTTTGTGCTCAGCGGCAAGACAGTGCAGATGGTGCCGGGCGGACTGACGCGGGTGGCCCTGAAAGACGGCTCGCTGGTGGTCAACTCATCCCAGGGTGGCGGCACCAAGGACACCTGGATTCTGGAGGCGGATTCTTCGGCTTTCATGCCGCTGGGATCGCAAACCCAGTCGCAAACCCAGTCCCAGTCGCAATCAACTCCCGTCGCCGAAGGAGCCTGAGCATGCTGTCACGCACCGCCGATCACCTGTTCTGGATGTCCCGCTACACCGAACGCGCCGAAAACACCGCCCGCCTGCTGGACGTGAACTACCAGACCTCGCTGCTGCCGCAATCGACCGCCGACGTGCAGACCGGCTGGCGCGGCCTGCTCAGCATCAGCGAGCTGAAACCTGCCTATGCCGCCCACTATGGCGAGAGCATCAATGCCCAGGATGTGATGGACTTCATGGTCCGGGATGAAAAAAACCCGTCGAGCATTGTTTCGTGCCTGCGCAACGCCCGTGAAAACGCCCGCGCCGTGCGCGGCACGCTGACCACCGAAGTCTGGGAAACCCAGAACCAGACCTACCTGGAAGTGATCCGCATGCTGAAGAGCGGCGACTTCGAGCGCGACCCGGGCAAGTTCTTCGAATGGGTCAAGTTTCGCTCGCACCTGTCGCGCGGCGTCACCTCGGGCACCATGCTGCAGGACGAGGCGTATCACTTCTTGCGCGTGGGCACTTTTTTGGAGCGCGCCGACAACACTGCCCGGCTGGTGGACGTGAAGTTCCATGCCATCCAGAGCGATTTCCCGAACGTGGCCGGCGAGGAAGAGCAAGCGCATGATTTTTACCACTGGAGCGCTATTTTGCGCAGCGTGTCGGCCTTCGAGGTCTACCGCAAGGTCTATCGCGACGTCATCAAGCCCGAGCGCGTGGCCGAACTGCTGATTTTGCGTCCGGACATGCCGCGCTCGCTGCTGGCGTGCCTGAACGAACTCATCATGAACCTGTCGATGGTCACCAGCGACCCGCTCAGCGAAACCCAGCGCCGCGCCGGCAAGCTGCGCTCGGACCTGCAGTACGCCCGCATCGACGAGATTTTGTCGGCCGGCCTGCATGCATTTTTGATGCAGTTCCTGGACCGCGTCAATGAACTGGGCGCGCACATCAGCCGGGAGTTCCTGGTTCCGGTGACCCGTTGAACACAATGCGCGCTGGCTCAACTGCAAAGGCCTGGCGATGAAGCTGCACATCCAGCACACCACCGACTACCGCTACACCGAGCCGCTGCGCTATGCGCTCCAGACGCTGTGGCTCACGCCGCTGAGCGGGCCGTCGCAGACGGTGGACTTCTGGAGCCTGGGCGCGCCCGAAGAGCTGTTTGCCCAGACCGATGCCTTTGGCAACAGCATCCATTCGTATACCTTTGTGGGCGAGCTGTCCGACAACGTGCGCTGGAGCCTGGTCAACGCGGCCGGCACAGTCGAAACCCTGGGCATTGCCGAATTCAACGATGCGCCCGGCATGCCGCTGCCCCAGTTGTACCTGCGCGAGTCGCCGCTGGCCCGGCCGCACCCCAGCCTGGCCGAGTTTGGCCGCCGCTTCATGGACCCGCCGGGGCCTGGCGGAAAAGTCGATTTGCAAGCTGTATTGGCCTTGGCCGCAGGCGTTGCAGGTGCTGTAAGCTATCAAAAAAATAGCACCAGCGTTACCACCACGGCGCTGCAGGCGTTCGAGGCCGGCGCCGGCGTGTGCCAGGACCAGGCGCATGTGATGGTGGCCATCTGCCGCAGCCTGGGGCTCCCGGCGCGCTATGTCAGCGGCTATTTCTACGCTGCCAACGAGCCCGACCTGGCCAGCCACGCCTGGGCCGATGTCTGTCTGGACGTGGGCGGGCGGCGCTGGGCCAGCATCGACGTGACCCACCGCTGCCCGATTGACGAGCGCCATGTGCGCCTGGCTATGGGCACCGACTACAGCGCCTGCCCGCCGATCAAGGGCGTGCGGCACGGTGGCGGCGAGGAATCCATGACCGTCAGCATCACCATCGAGCCGACCTGAACCTGGCGTTCACCGTACCGGCTCCCTTCAGGCACAGCTGACGCCGCCTGAATTTTTCTAGGCGTTCAGCGTGACCCGCACCCGGCCGCGCACCTGGCCGGCCAGCAGGCGCGGGGCCAGTGCGGCCACCGCGTTCAGGGGAATGGTTTCGGTATTGGCTTCAAGCAGATTGGCTGGCAGTTCCCGCGCCAGCCGCTCCCAGGCCGTCAAGCGCAGGGCCATGGGCGCCTGCACACTGTCCACGCCCGCCAGGGTGATGCTTCGCAGGATGAACGGCGCCACGCTGGTCGGCAGGTCCATACCCTGCGCCAGGCCGCAGGCCGCGACGGTGCCGCCGTATTTGAGGCTGGCGCAGATGTTGGCCAGCGTGTGGCTGCCCACGCTGTCCACGGCGGCGGCCCAGCGCTCTTTTTGCAGCGGCTTGCCCGGCGCGCTCAGGGTGGCGCGGTCGATCAGCGCGGCCGCGCCGAGCTGCTTCAGGTGGCCGGCTTCGGCCAGGCGGCCGGTCGAGGCATGCACCTCGAAGCCCAGGCGCGCGAGCAGGGCGACGGCGATGCTGCCGACGCCGCCGTTCGCCCCCGTCACCAGCACCGGACCGGCCGCAGGCGTGACGCCCCGGTCCTGCAAGGCCATGACGCACAGCATCGCGGTGTAGCCGGCCGTGCCGATGGCCATGGCCTGCCGGGCGTCCATGCCGCCGGGCATGGGCACCAGCCAGTCGGCCTGGACCCGTGCCTTTTGCGCCAGGCCGCCCCAGTGGTTTTCGCCGACGCCCCAGCCGTTGAGCAGCACCGCGTCGCCGGGCTTGAAGCGGGCATCGCGGCTGTCCAGCACGGTGCCGGCGAAGTCGATGCCCGGCACCATCGGGAACTTGCGCACCACCGGCGACGTGCCGGTGATCGCCAGGGCATCCTTGTAGTTGACGGTCGAATAGGACACATCGACCAGCACCTCGCCCTCGGGCAACTGGGCCTCGTCCAGGGCGGTGATTTCCGCCAGCGTGGCGCCTTCCGAATTCTTGCTCAGCAGCAGGGCTTGAAACATGTGATTTCCCTTGTGGTCGTTGTTCAAAGGCGGCATGGCCGCCCAGCATCGTACAGCGCCACTGACGGTACGGGGCCTGATTCTGTTTCCTGCGGTTGCATTTGCAGCCGCCGGTTTCACGGTGCAACTCCCCGCATAATTCTGCTGTTCCGCGCATGCGCGGACTGCCTTTGAATTCGGGACCTTCGCCCCGAGAAAAATCCCCGAAAAAGTTGAGCCTTGATGAGCTATTTGCAGAACGAACCCCTGGCCATGGACGGTGCGACAGCACCCGCGACCGTTGCCGCCCTTGAAGAAAAAATCCGGATCGACATCGAGGCCGACGTTACGACCGGCTATGCCGCGATCCAGAATGCCGTGCCGGTGGTGCGCGCGCTTCGCCTGACCAACCTGCAGCCGGACGCCGTCGACAACCTGGTGGTGACGGTTGCGTGCAGCCCGGCCTTTGCCCGGGGCCTGACGCTGCGTTTTGACCGGCTGGCGGCTGGCGAAACCCGGCGCATCTCGCCGCTGGACCTGCTCCCGGACCATGATTTTTTAGCCGACCTGAAGGAGTCGGTCAATGCCGCCGTGCGCATTGTGGCCGAAGCCGGTGGTGTGGCCCTGGCCAGCGCCAGCCGCTCCGTGCAGGTGCTGGCCTACGACCAGTGGGCCGGCACGCGCGCGCTGCCCGAGTTGCTGGCGGCGTTTTGCATGCCCAACCATCCGGCGGTCGATGGCCTGATCGGCAAGGCCTCGAAACTGCTGCGCGCCGCCCATCCCGAGCTGTCGATGAACGGCTACCAGTCGAAAAGCCGCGATGCCGTCTGGAAGCAGGTGTCCAGCCTCTACAGCACGATCGCCGCCGAGGGCATCGAGTATACCGAGCCGCCCGCCTCGTTCGGCTCGGACGGCCA
>Ga0326734_1000471_pt1 | contig 11147 bp, 8 predicted proteins | sample 15_GP2_1315_FD_207944 | JGI IMG/M metagenome (GOLD analysis project Ga0326734, IMG submission 207944) | Glacier ice microbial communities from Ngari, Tibet, China - 15_GP2_131.5 | ecosystem: Environmental > Aquatic > Freshwater > Ice > Glacier | place: China: Ngari, Tibet | collected 2018-07-18
GGTAACCATGCTACCTGCGTCTGAGTTCATGGGTCATTTGGACTATTGGCGGTCTGAATCGAGATCAAGACACTCGGGTTTTTGATTTTTCAGCATCCAGCCAAAAGTGAGCATTTCAAACGTGCTCGGCTGGACCCTAACTGGTCTGCTTCCCTTGCCGGGATGTTTCTGTTCAGTTTCATCAAAAACCGTCATGGAGCAGTTGCCAGCGGTTTGGCATTCGCCTGTAAAAAATCCCGTCGTTTTTAACTCAAGGCTAAATGCATGCAATCTTATCGTTCGACATCGCAGCTTCGCCAGGCTGGAGTTCTACTTGTTGTAGCGCTCCTGCTGTGCTTGGGCGCGCTGTGGAACGGACAGGCTTTTTTCTACCCTGACACGCCCACTTACCTGCGCGGCGCTGAAATGGGCGCAAGCCGCGTGCTCGGTCCGGCTGCGGTGAAACCATGGTTGCCCCAGGCCGACAGTGCCTTGGGCGCGTCTAATCCGGATGCCAATGAGCCCCCGAAAAGAATGAAGCCAGTGACCTCGATTGAGGACAAGGTGGTGCTGGCCGGGCGTTCGGTGTACTACGGCGTGCTTGTGTATGCCGGTTTTCTGGCCGGAAAAATGTGGTTGACGGTGGCGGTTCAAGCCCTGGCGGTCGCTTATGTGCTGCAGCTGTTGATGGGTCAGGTGTGGGGGTTCAAAGGCCTGCAGACCATCGGTATCGCAGCCGCATTGAGTTTGCTGACTCCGCTGGGGGTGTACACCGGGTTTTTAATGCCCGATGTATTTGCGCCCTTGGTTATTTTGTGCATGGGCATGCTCATGGTGTACTGGCAGCAATTGGACCGAAGCCAGCGCTGGCTGCTTTCTCTCATCTTGCTTTTCGGGCTATGCGCGCATGCCAGTCATGTGGCGCTGGCTGCATTGCTGCTGGTGGTGGCGCTGGCAGCGCGCTGGCTAAGCAGCCGGTGGCGCGGCCTGTCGGTGGCGGCGTTGGCGGTGACGGCCAGTTGCATTGTCGGGGCGGTCGCGGCGGAATGGGTTTTCAGCAAGGCGGTCACGGTGGCGGTCGGTGCGCCGCCCATGCGCTTGCCGCATCCCATGGCGCGGTTGATTGATCTGGGGCCGGGCACTGCATACCTGAAAAAGCATTGCCCTGAGTCGGGATTTGCCGCTTGCGCGTATTTGCAAAACTACCCCACCATCTGGGACGATTTTCTGTTTTCGACCGACCCGGCCAGGGGCGCTTTTGCCCTGGCCGATGTAGCCACCAAACGGCGCCTTTCCGATGAGCAGCTGCGCTTTGTCGGCGAAGTAATTCGGTTCGATCCAGTGGGCGTTGCCAGCGGTATCAGTGCTGATGTGCTGCGTCAACTGCTTAATTTTCGAGTAGACATCACTGCTTATGGCAAACGCGGACTCGCGATGTTTGAGGGCAGGGTGCCGGACAGCATTTTTGCAGACATGCAAGCCAGCCGAGCTGCGTCGCAGCAAGCGCCGCTGAACAACTGGCTGACGATGTCCACCTATGCCATGGTGCTGGCGTCGCTGCTGGTGCTGGTCGTGGGTAATTTGCGCACTCGCAGCACTGCATTGCAGCCAACTGATCTACCCCATCGGTTGTTTATCAATTTTGTCTGGGTTGCCCTGGCAGGCGTGGTGGCCAATGCGGTGATTTGCGCAACCCTGGCCTCGTCCATGGACCGTTTTCAGGCCCGTGTGATCTGGCTGGTGCCTTTCTTAGCGCTGGCCGCCATAGTGCGCGCCTATGCCTACCCTGCTCTGGCCAACCGCCCCAAAAACATTTCCGTGCCTTCCGCCGCGTCGTCGCTGCAAAGAGGCAATTCCTAACTATTCACTTCTCTGGAGAACAGCAAAAGCATGTGCTTTTCTCCCTCTTATTTTTCACTTCAAGGAGCCCTCCAATGAGCGTTGCCCAACCGTTTCCCAAGAACGCGTCTGAACCGACAACCCAGGCCCGCTGGACCGATTATTTGCAAATGGCCCGGCTGGACCACATGACCAAGCACATTTTTATCGTGCCGGGTCTGGTGCTGGCTTACGTGCTGCGTGACCCGCCTTTGGCCGATGCCTGGTGGTCAATCTTGCTGGGTTTTATCAGCGCAGTGTTGATTGCTTCGTCCAACTATTTGATCAATGAATGGCTGGACCGGGAATTCGATGCGTTCCACCCAGACAAGTCTGGCCGGCCAGCGGCCCACATGAAGATGTCGCCAGTGCCGGTGTACACCGCCTATGCCGCGTGCAGTGTGATCGGCCTGGGCCTTGCCTACTTTATTGGCCCGGTGTTTCTTGTCGTGAGTGTGCTGTTCTGGATTTCGGGCGTGGTGTACAACGTCAAGCCAATTCGGTCCAAGGATAAGGCTTACCTGGATGTGCTGTCTGAATCCATTAACAACCCCATTCGATTGATGCTGGGCTGGGCCATGATCGAGCATTCGACTGTTGCGCCGGTGTCGTTGCTGCTGGCTTACTGGATGGGCGGCGCGTTTTTGATGGGTGCCAAGCGCTTGTCTGAATACCGTGAAATTTCCGCAGGTCCCGGCGTGGCGGTTCTGCATCGCTACCGCCGGTCGTTTCAGCACTACACCGAAGAGCGGCTAACCATTTCCTGCTTTGCATATGCGCTGTCGGCTACCTTTTTGATGGGTATTTTTCTTATCAAGTACCGAATCGAGTATGTGCTGGCGTTTCCGTTCATCATCATGCTTTTTGCCCATTACCTGAAGCTGTCGCTGCGCAGTGGTTCGGTGGCGCAAAAGCCCGAAAAATTGTTTCGGGAAAAAAGCCTGATGGGGATTAGCTCGGCTACTGTGCTGGCGCTGGCGGTTTTGAGCTTTGTGGACCTGCCCATCCTGCATGGCCTGAGCGAGCCCCATTTTCTGACGGTGCAAAACACGTCCAGCGTCATTCCGGCGCGTTGATGCGGGTGTTTGCGAGCGACCGGGCTGGGCGGGGCCGCTTGTCGGCCGATGGTTCATGAGCAAGGTTTCATTTCCGCCGAAATCGTTTGGAGAACTGGTTGAATTCCTAAGCGGATCAATTGGTGTCTTCACGGTGGGCGAATTCGTCCTGACTGCCTTGTTTATTACCCTGGCATTCATCGCGCCGCGCTTGGGCAGCAATGCGTTTGAGCATATCGAGTGCCGCTTTGCCGGCTTGTCTCAACAGCCGGGACGGCAGATTTTGCTGGTGGGCCTGCTCGCCATTGCGTTGCGCGCGCTTATGCTGCCCTGGCTGGGCGCTCCCGTTGCTTTTATTTTCGATGAAACCAGCATGATCCTTCAGGGCCAGACCATGGTGCTGGGGCGTCTGGCCAATCCGACTCACCTGTTTTGGCAGCATTTCGAAACCTATTATGTCAATCAGGTGCCCAGCTATGCATCGATGTATTTTCCGGGCCGGGGTGCTCCACTTGCCGCCGGCCTGCTGATTGCCGATAACGCTTGGGTCGGCGTGTGGCTGAGCATGGTGCTGATGTGCATGGCCGCCACCTGGATGCTGCAGGGGTGGGTGTCAATGCCGATGGCGTTGCTCGGAGGGGTGCTGATCACGCTCAGGCTGGCCATTTTCAGCGGCTGGATCAACACTTACTTTGGCGGCGCATTCACCGCACTGGGGGCGATGCTGGTGTTGGGCGCGCTGCCGCGTATTCTTAAAGAGCCGCGCTGGCAGGGCGGTCTGCTGATGGGTTTGGGCGCCGTTATTTTGATGACAAGCAGGCCTTACGAGGGAGCGCTCTTGTGCATTCCAGTGGCTGTGGCGCTGCTTGCCAGCCTGGTAAAGCGTCGCTGGAGCGAAGCCGGGCCGGTGATATTGAGGGTGGTGCTTCCGGTTGTGCTGATGGTGGGGGCAGGTGGTGCGTTTTTGCTCCAGTACAACCTTGCCACAACCGGTGACCGCTTCAAGGCTCCCTATGATCTGAACCGGGACACCTACGCGATTGCGCCTGCTTTCCTGATTTCTCCGCCGGTAAAGTCCTTGAACCAGGGGCCGGCTCACTTCAGGAAATACTTTGTAGAAGAGGCCAGCCGCTACCGCTTCCGGGACTCTCCAATTTTGTGGCTGCGCAGCGGCTTGGCAAAGGTTTTCCACACTTGGAACTTTTACGTCGGGGCCATTTTGTCGATTGCCTTTTTTGCTGGGCTCTGGACGGCCAGGCGCGAGTATTTTCTGTGGGGTGCCCCGGTATTTTTCTTTGCGGGCTATGTTCTGGAAACCTGGAACTTTCCGCAGTACACCGCGCCGCTTTTTCCACTGCTGCTGATTTTGACGATGCGCGGTTTTGACTGGCTGCGCACCCGCGATCCTGTGAGGCAGCCAGCGGGTCTGTTTCTGGCCCGCGCCATGCCCGTGGCGACTCTGGCCATGCTTGCGCTGCCGGTTGTTGCTGTGGTGTCGGGAGCTTCATTCATGGACAGCAAGTCCCTGCAAGCGGTGTGCTGCACCGTCAACTTTGACAAGCTGCGGCCGGTGCTGCAAACGCAGCTCTTGCAAAGCCCAGGACGTGATTTGGTGCTGGTGAAAAATGGTCCGCACAATCCGATTGTTTATGAAATAGTTTCAAATGACGCGGACATCGACAATTCCGAAATTGTCTGGGCGCATCGGCTGAGTGCTGAAAAAGATGCCCAGCTTATGAGCTATTTTGCAGATCGCCGAGTGTGGGAGTTTGAATGGCTTGCCCCGAAAACCGCCTCAAGCGGCAGCCCTGACGATGGCGATGGTGATGGTGATGAAGGCGAGCTGCCTTACCGTCTCACGCCGCTTGTGACGGTACCTGCGAAATGATGCGAAACGCTGTACACAATCAACAAACAAGCGTCAGCAGCCCTGGCGCTTTGCCCACACGCTTGCCAACAGCTGCTTCACCCTGCTTTGCTGCCGGAGAAAATAATTGAGTCCCTTGCTGAACTGGAAAGACATCGACCTGGTGGTGTTTGATGTCGATGGAACGCTGTACGACCAAAAACGTCTGCGCCTGGTCATGCTGCGCCGTTTGCTGGCGGCCAGCTGGAAAAGCCGCAGTTTGGACACATTGCAAACATTGCGCACCTTTCGCCATGTGCGCGAAATGCTTGGCGATCATCCCGAGCCCGACTTTATGCGCCTGCAATACGCCCGGACTGCCAGTCGCCACCACAAAACTGAAGAAGAAGTGCGCGCATTGACCACCGAATGGATGGAACGCCAGCCCTTGGCTTTTTTAGCCGGTTGCCGTTATCCGCATCTGGACAGTTTGTTTGCCGGTTTACGCAGTGCGGGCAAGCAAATTGCGGTGTTTTCAGACTATCCGGCCACCGACAAGCTGGCGGCTTTGGGACTGCAGGCCGCGCCGGTGGTGTGCGCCACCGATGCAGACATTGCCCGGCTCAAGCCCGACCCGTTCGGTCTGCTGACAATTCTTCAGCGAACAGACATGCCAGCGCAGCGCACGCTGATGGTGGGCGACCGCGTTGACCGCGATGGCATTGCCGCCCGCCAGGCCGGTGTGCGCGCCTTGATCCGGTCAAGCAAGCCGCATCCGGACTTTGATACTTTTCGCGCTTATGACGACCCGGTGTTTCAGCCGATGCTGGCGCAGGTGGCTGCCCGGACAAGCGCCGCATGACTGCCTTGCGCACGCCGGCGCTGGCCCGCCAGGCGCTAGGCTATTTGCTGGTGGGCGGCCTGGCCGCGGTGGTGGACATTGGCCTGTTTCACCTGCTGGTCACCAAGCTTGACGGAGTGCTGCTGCCGGCAATTTTCAGTTTCATGGTGGCAGCGGTGGTCAATTATTCGCTGTCATCGGTGTGGGTGTACCGGCGGCAATGGCGGTCGGTAAGCCGGGCGACAAAATTTTTGCTGTTTGCGCTGGTGGGCTTGTGCATCAATGCCGGCGTCACTTGGTGGTTGGCGCAGATGTTTCCAATTGCGCCCACGCTGGCCAAAATTGGCGGTGTCGGCGTGGCCTTTATTGCCAATTTTTTAATGAACACTTTCATCGTTTTCCGCGCTGAAGATGAATGAGAAAAATCTTTGACGCATTCGCAAGGTAGGTCACGGCGTGACCGTGTAGTTCAGCGTCATGCGGCCACCGTCAACCACCACAATCTCGCCGGTGATGTAGCTGGCTGCGTCGCTGGCTAAAAAAGCCACGGTATCGGCAATTTCTGACGGTTCGCCCAGACGGCGCATTGGGGTACGGCTCATGATTCGAGCTTTTGCCTCAATGCTAGTCAGAACGGCCTTAGCGGCCAGTTCGGTGGCAATTGTTCCGGGCGCGACGGCGTTTACCCGAATCCCGTGGTCAGCCAGCGAAAGCGCCATCACCCGCGTCAACTGGTTGATGCCGCCCTTGCTGACGTTGTAGCTGGCAATCGTCGGGATCGCCAACATGCTGTTGACCGAACTCATATTGACAATGCTGCCTTTGCCCACCTTCGCCATTTCGCGCGCTACCGCCTGACCCGTCAAAAACGCACCCTTGAGGTTGACACGCAGCACCGCATCAAATTCTTCTTCACTCATGTCAAGAAAATCGGCTGCTTTGAAAATGCCGGCGTTGTTCACCAGCACATCGATGTGGCCATGGGCCGCCAGGGTCTGCGCGACCAAGGCATCGACCTGCGCTTTGTCGCCCACATCGCAATGCACAAACAAACCGCCCACGTCGGCCGTCAGCGCTGCGCCGCGCGCATCGTCAATGTCGGCAATCACAACCCGCGCATTCTCACGCGCAAAGCGGCGAATGCAGGCCTCGCCGATGCCCTGCGCGCCGCCAGTGACGATGCAGACACGGCCTGCCAGGCCGAAGTTGATGGTGGATGAAAGGGTGTTCATGCCCGCATGGTAGCTGCGCTCAGTGCGCGCAAGGCTGGCTGTTAAACCGCGAACAGCGACCTGGCTGGTGGTTGCTGCGATGGGTGAGTTCAGCATCAATGGACTTTGATCGACAACGCCACTGAAACTTTATTAAAGCTTGACGAGTGCCAATCATTCTGTTCAAGCGCCTAGTGACCCTGCGCACCTTCACCGCACGCCAACTTTGGCGGTCTTGCCTATTGTGCAGTCTGCTTAACCGATGGCGCTATTATTTATATAGCATTATACGCATGTGGGATATGCGAAAAACGGGTTTTTGATCTAAAAGTTTGCTGAAAATGCAAAAACGCCCGACAGCCTTAAGGACTGTCGGGCGATACGGGTTCAGTGGCGGTTGACGGACTGACTTGATCAGTCAGTCCGTCGGCCAACTGCCGGACCAGGTCTTAACGGCCGCCAAACGAGCCAGAACCACCCGGCCTGCGGGGGCCGTTGCTTCGACCCCCAGCGCCGCCCGCGCCACCGCCGCCAGTGCGGGGTCCACCTCGGAAATTATTGCGGTTGCCAGTGGGCTGTCCGGATGACGGGAAGCCGGACGAGGCGTGGCTTGCGGGCTGCTGGTTGTCAAAGTCGCTATTGCGCGACTCGGCACCTGGCTGGCGCGGTGCTGATGACGCATTTCTGGGCTGACCATAAGGTGCCTGGCCGCCTTGCGAATAGCCAGCGTTGCCAGAATTGCCGCGTGGCTGAGCGGGTCCACGGCGTTCGGCATGGCCGCCACCATTGCCCGAAAAGCTGCCGCCATTACCGCCATGGCCGCCACGGCCAGCGCCGGAGCTGTTGCCTGCGGGAGCGCGAGGACCGCGTCCTCCCGCGCCGGCATTACCAGCATTGGCAGCATTACCACCCCGCGAAGGTTGCGCATTCTTGGTGTCACGGATGCGGGTCATCATTTCACCGCGCGCAGCCTTGGCAGCGGCCTGCATCACATCGCGGCTGGGTGGTTTGCCCAAGCCGCCCCAGATGGTCTGGCGGCCCATGGCCAACGGCTCGGCTTTTTCGCCCGACTCAGCTTCAAATCCGGGAACGACAACGCATTCGATGTTTTGCTTGGTAAAGCGCTCAATGTCCTGCATGAAGCCTTCTTCATCCAGGCACACCAGGCTCACCGCTTCACCACTGTTGCCGGCGCGGCCAGTGCGGCCAATGCGGTGCACATAGTCTTCGCTGACGTTCGGGATTTCGTAGTTCACGACATGCGGCAACTCGTCAATGTCAATGCCTCGGGCGGCAATGTCGGTCGCTACCAGCGCGCGAATCTCGCCATTTTTAAAGCCCTGCAATGCCTGCGTCCGGGCAGTCTGGCTTTTGTTGCCATGCAGTGCCATGGCCGGAATGCCGGCCTTGGTCAGGTGGTCGGCCACATTGTTGGCGCCAAATTTGGTCCGGGTGAACACCAGCACCTGGCTCCAGTTGTGCTCATTGATGATGTGCGTCAGCAGTGCTTTTTTCTTGGCCCGGCCAACCGGGTGAATGGTCTGGGTGATGCGCTGCACCGTGGTGTTGCGCGGCGTGACCTGAATTGATACCGGACTGCGCAGCAAGCCATTGGCTAGGTCGCGAATTTCATCGCTGAAAGTGGCACTGAACAGCAGCACCTGCTTTTGCTTTGGAATCAGCGCCAGCACTTTTTTAATGTCGTGAATAAAGCCCATGTCCAGCATGCGATCGGCTTCGTCCAAAATTAGGATTTGCACTTGGCTCAGGTCCAGCGTGCCCTGACCAGCATGGTCCAGCAGGCGACCGGGGGTGGCAACCAAAATGTCTACGCCACGGCGCAGCTTGTCAATTTGCGCGCCCATGCCCACACCACCAAACATCACCATCGACGTGAGGTCCAGGTATTTGCCGTAGGAGCGAACACTTTCCTCCACCTGCGCTGCAAGTTCGCGGGTCGGCGTCATGATGAGCGCGCGCACGCCATTGACGCCGCGCCGGTTGGTCACGCGCGGCTCGGTCGACAAGCGCTGCAGCAGCGGCAGCGTGAAAGCTGCGGTTTTGCCGGTACCAGTCTGGGCCCCGCCCAGCAAATCACTGCCGGCGAGCACAGCCGGAATGGCTTGTGCTTGAATTGGCGTGGGTGTGTCGTAGCCCTGCTCAAGCACGGCTTTTAAGATGGCCGGGGCCAGATTTAAATCTTCAAATTTCATGGATGGTTGCACCGCTGGGATGCTCAAGATCGGCCTGTTGGGCGCCTTTGTTTGAAGGCAACCCGCCAGTCATAGGCAGATGGGATCAGGAAGTCGGGCTAGAAAACATCGCAAAAAGGATGGAACTCCATGGCTGCGGTGTGCCCAAATATCGGAAGCAACTGGAGCCCCGCGACCGCCGCATTGTTGCATGGAACGATAATTGGCGGATCAAAGCCCGCAAAAGGTTTGGTGTGCAGCAGTCAAGCATTTGGACAAGCATGTGGTTCAAGCTGCCAAGTTGTATTGCACATCGCCGTTTAGCGTGGCTGCAATTTTTCTTACCTGTTTTTATTTACCAAGAGTGATCTGATGGCCCAGTACGTATTCACCATGAACAAGGTCGGCAAAATCGTGCCGCCCAAACGGCAGATATTGAAGGATGTATCCCTGAGCTTTTTCCCGGGCGCCAAGATCGGGGTGCTCGGCGTCAACGGCTCCGGCAAGTCGACCTTGCTCAAAATCATGGCCGGGCTGGATAAGGAAATTGAGGGCGAAGCGATGCCAATGCCCGGCCTCAACATCGGGTATTTGCCGCAGGAACCCAAGCTTGACGCTGAGCACACTGTGCGCGAGAGTGTTGAAGCCAGCATGGGGGCAGTGTTTTCTGCCAAAGCGCAGCTGGAAGCGGTCTATGTTGCCTATGGCGAACCCGATGCCGACTTTGATGCGTTGGCCACCGAGCAGGCTAGGCTGGAAGCCATCATTGCCACCGCCGGGACCGACTCGGAGCATCAGCTTGAAATTGCCGCCGATGCGCTGCGCCTGCCGCCTTGGGACGCCAAGATTGGCGTGCTGTCGGGCGGTGAAAAGCGCCGTGTCGCCTTGTGCAGCATGCTGCTGTCCAAGCCCGACATGCTGCTGCTTGACGAGCCGACCAACCACCTGGACGCCGAATCAGTCGACTGGCTGGAGCAGTTTTTGCAGCGCTATCCCGGCACCGTGGTGGCCATTACCCACGACCGCTATTTTCTTGACAACGCCGCCGAATGGATTTTGGAACTTGACCGGGGCCATGGCATTCCCTGGAAAGGCAACTACAGCTCCTGGCTGAGTCAAAAGGGCGACCGCCTGGCGCTTGAGCAAAAAGGCGAAGAAGCCCGGGCCAAGGCTTTGAAGAAAGAACTCGAATGGTCGCGCCAGAATCCCAAGGCACGTCAGGCCAAAAGCAAGTCTCGCCTGGCAAGGTTTGAAGAATTGTCAGATTTCGAGTACCAAAAACGGGTCGAAACCAATGAAATTTTCATTCCGGTAGCCGAGCGGCTGGGCAGTCAGGTGATTGAGTTTCACAACGTCACCAAGTCATTTGGCGACCGGGTGTTGATTGACAACCTGAGCTTTACCGTTCCGGCGGGCGCTATTGTTGGCATCATTGGCCCCAACGGTGCCGGCAAATCGACGCTGTTCAAGCTGATAGCCGGCAAGGAAAAACCAGATTCCGGTGAAGTGGTGATTGGCTCGACCGTTCGCATGGCTTTCGTCGACCAGCACCGCGATGATTTGGCGAATGAAAAAACCGTTTGGGAGGATGTTTCGGGCGGCCTGGACATTTTGAATGTCGGCAAGTTCCAGATGCCCAGCCGCGCTTACTGCGGGCGATTTAACTTCAACGGCGGCGACCAGCAAAAGCGCGTGGGAACGCTGTCGGGCGGCGAGCGCGGACGCTTGCACCTGGCCAAGACATTGATCGCCGGGGGCAATGTGTTGATGCTCGATGAGCCGTCGAACGACCTGGATGTGGAAACCTTGCGCGCGCTGGAAGACGCGCTGCTTGAATTTGCCGGCTCCATCATGGTCATCAGCCACGACCGCTGGTTTCTGGACCGTATCGCCACGCACATCTTGGCCGCCGAGGGCGACAGCCAGTGGACCTTTTTTGACGGCAACTATCAGGAATACGAAGCCGACAAGAAAAAGCGCCTGGGTGAAGAAGGCGCCAAACCCAAGCGGATGCGCTTTAAGGATATCAAGTAGTGCCCCCACGGTCGCTCACTGCGTGTAGCTTCCTGCCCCCCGGGGGGGCCGCTGCGCCTGCGGTCTGGCAAAGCCAGTCCCGCGGCCCCTGCTGGTGGGGGCGGGTAGGGC
>Ga0326734_1000472_pt1 | contig 11110 bp, 10 predicted proteins | sample 15_GP2_1315_FD_207944 | JGI IMG/M metagenome (GOLD analysis project Ga0326734, IMG submission 207944) | Glacier ice microbial communities from Ngari, Tibet, China - 15_GP2_131.5 | ecosystem: Environmental > Aquatic > Freshwater > Ice > Glacier | place: China: Ngari, Tibet | collected 2018-07-18
TTTGGCTAGTATGTTCGGTGTTGATAAAATGCACATCTTTGCTCCAACTTCGGTAAAGAAATACATGGGCAGCGGGAAGCTGGACAAAGTGGGTGTAAAAGATGCTTTAATTCTCAGGCCGGAATTACCACAAAGCATACTGGATATACTTGCAGACCCAGAGTCTGTATCAAAGGCAGGGAAGCTTGCGAAGCCTCTCGATGATATGTGCGATTCGGCTGCAATTGCTTTATTTCTTTATCATCAAATGACAAACTGACAAACCTGCTTATTAGTTACATGATTCCACATTTCAATTCAAGCAACAAGCTTCCAGTCAATCCAATCGAACCGGTATATGGTTCGCTGACGACAACAAAGTTTGATTTTGAGGATTCTGAACTAATTACAAAGGCCGAAGAAGAACTGTTTAGTGATTGCATCGAGAGTATCAAGGGAGACGTTATTACATTTTGTCACACCGTTAATGAAAAAGGGGAAGTGTTTCCAAATTATCTACTTAACAAAGTAGGAAACAACCCATTCAAACTTACTGTAGAGTTTAACGACAGGAATAGTAACACCATCCTTGCTCTCACCAAGAAGGTACAATTTGATCAGTACATCAACGAGTTTGATTTTGATTATTCACATCAGGGTCAGCTGAAAAGTGCAATTGTTTCTATTAAAAAATATCAAAATCCTATCAACGGACTCACAGTTTTACATTCGTAGCTGATATATAGTAGTCACCAATTGCAAAGGATGACATTGACAATTCCCTAAAGGCCTTTAAAAGAGTTAACAAACCAATCAAACCAACCAATTTCACAATTTTTATTATGTTCGAAGATCTCTTCAACCTTGAAGCAACCGATTTCATTGCTCCAGTAGCAGCCAAAGGCTCTACAGAAATCTACAAGCCTAGCCCTGCTAAAGGTAAGGATAACATCTACACGGCGACCATCCGTTTCATTCCAAACTGGCAGGCTCCTAAAACCAAGAGCCGTATCACTAAGAACTACATTTGGGCTGATATGCCAGGCGGACAAGGTCGTGAATTCGGCTGTGCAACTTCCACTGGTTCTAAGAACTCTCCTATCTCGGATCAGTTCTTCCTCTACTGGAATAAATTCAAGAAGAGCAAGAATGTTACTGACGAGGACATCATGAAGAAATTCAGCCGCCAGAGCAAGACTTATTCACTCATCGAAGTTGTTGAGGATAAGAATCAGCCTGACTTGAATGGCAAGATCATGGTCTATGCATTCCCTCCTGCAATTGGTAAGCTGATTGACAAGGAATTGCAAGGTGATGAAGATGCTAGCGAAGATCCTATCAATGCGTATGACTTGTTCGAAGGTCGCCACTTCTTGCTGAAGATCACCAAGAAAGGTGAATGGAACAACTACGATGATTGCAAATTCAAAGGTAAAGGTACCCCAATTGTTATCGACGGTAAGCCCCTCCAAAAGACTAAAGAAGGTCTTCAGCTTGTTGGAGAATACCTCAAGACAAATTCACCTGACTTGCTCAAGTTTGAATTCAAAGCCTGGGATGATGAAACTACTGAAGCGTTCGACGAGTATGTCCGTTCAGTTGTTAACCCTGGCGCTGCTGGATCTGCCTATGCAACTGCTTCTATGGATTCTCTTCCTGACTTGGATTTAGATGTTCCGGTTTCGACCAAAGCACCTGCTAAGAAAGCTGCTGTTAAAGTTCCAGCTGCAAGTGATGACGAAGACCTGTACGGTGGCCTGTAAGCCAGATATTTTAAGTTAATAAAAAGGAGGGAATCAGTTCCCTCCTTTTTAGTTTTACCAGAGTGAACGATATGATACTGGATAATATTCAAGACGAAAATCTATTTGACCTCTTGGTCGCCAAAGCTGAACGTCCCACCAATGCAACATTGGAATCAAGGGTTTCTCAGATACTCACCAACACTTTTCAGGAATACAACAAGCGAATGATCATGAAGGCCAACGGCCGATTGAACTTTGCATGCCCGTATTGTGGAGACTCTACCAGAGATGATAGGAAGAAACGTGGTAACCTCTACACAGAGACCCTGCGTTATCTTTGCTTCAACGGTGGCTGTGAGAAGAGCGTCACGTTTGACACGATGCTCAGTGACTTTAACATCGTTGTTTCGGAATCAGAGAAGGCTGCATACATCCAGTACGCAGTCAAAGGTTCCAAGCGTTCAACCCGTAAGCTGACCTTCGAAGAAGTGGCCTCGGAATTAAATCTGAAGCCATGTCTTATTCCACGAAGCAGGTTCATGTCAAAGATGGGCCTACGAGAAGTTAAGAACGTGGAAATTGTCACGAAATATCTGAACAAACGCTGTCAGCCTATCGGTCCTCAATTTGCAGTAGGACGTAATGAGGATTTGTTCATCCTCAATCTAGATACAAGTGGGGAGTATGTTGCCTCTCTACAGATCCGTCCTCGTAACAAGACGATGAAGTACCTCACCTTCACGGGTGAACACATGTGGACAAAGCTGATGAAGGAACCATTCCCAGGTGGTCCAAAGGAAGATGCACTGACCAAATTCTTTGGCATATTTGCAGCAGACCTTGATGGAATGGTAACTCTGTTTGAAGGTCCTCTGGACTCAATGTTGTTTCCTAATTCATGTGGACTCTTGTCCGTAAAAAATCCATGGCCGTTTGATTGCCTACGTAGATACTTCCTAGATGATGATGAAGCGGGTCGTAAGAAAAGCCTACAACTGATGAAAGCTGGTGAAAGTTGTTTTATGTGGGAGGCATATAAGAGAGACAAAGACCTCACCTTCTACAAGATAAAGGATTACAACGACCTTGTAGTACTAGCAAAAGAAAAAGATATAGATTTATCAGATGTCCAGAATTACTTTTCCAATGGCGTGCTTGACATTCTTGGACTTTAACGTACCAGATCTACTTCCAGAAGACTTAGGAAAGATTAAAGGTGCGGTTCTCGTGCCAGAGTCTCTAGTCCTTGATTTGATTGATGAACCTCAATTTGAATTGAGTCCTCATCCAGAAAAGAAGGTGGTATCTGAGCCTGTGGTGATTGTCATACCGACAAAAGTTCACAAGAAAGAAACAAAGAAAAAGGGACTATTTTGACAGAATTTGCAACGGAACAGTTATTCGACCTGGAACCAACCACACCCGCTTTACCTCTAACATTCGAGGAGAAATTGAAGGCTGAACGTTCTAGGTGGCGAATCAAGATCGTGGCAATGGCCACGGGAATGAAGAAGATTGAGCACCTGTCAACAATTCAGATTGACTTGTACACGAATCGTCAGATTCTACAGGAAGCCCTGCACACAAGGCTTGCAGAGATTTCGGATTTAAACAAGATAGTAAAGGAAATATCAAAGACTGTCAAGGATCAATATCTCACAGAAGTTAAAACTCCAAATGCGTCTGAGTTAAAGCGAAGACAGGATGAATTGCTCTGGAAAGAATTGCATGACATTGAGTTGCTGAAGAACCAGACAGACTATCTTAATGAATCTGTAAAGACTGTTGACAATATGATTTACGGAATCAGGCATAGAATTAATCTAGAGGACTATAAACGCAACTAACATTAGGATGTCACAACGATCTGTACCACTTTTTACAACCTCAACCCCAGCCACACCGGTTGAGGTTGTTGTACGTAAAAAGAAGATACGGATTGAACAGCCAGTCGTGGAATGTGGTATCAAAACTATCACTATTCCTTCGTGGATAAATACACACGAAACAAACGAACCTGGAATAGTGATTTTTAATGTTAGCAGGTGTAAGCAATGGTTGATACTCGACGAAACCTCCATTGCGTCTGCACAAGAACGTCGGCAGCTACAAGTCTGCATGTCAAGAAAGATAAAGAACCCGCAGTTCAATCCTCTCGTAAAGAGGAAACTCTGGGATGGTTCTATAAACTTCTTGCACAAAAACAAATTCATTGCAATCGGACTCTGGAAAGAGTTGATCGAGATTGGCAAGCAGTTTAATCTGGATATACAGATAAAGGGACTGAGTGTTATACTGGACAAGCAGCTCACATTAGATGAGTTTGCTGCAGTTGTCATGCCCCACTTTGAGGGAAGGACACTGAAAGGTAAAAAACTCGAACCACGTCCATACCAGGTTGAAGCTGCATGGAACTTCGTACGCTTCAGATACAGTGTGGCAGACCTTGCAACGAATGCTGGTAAGACCCTCATCGTATTCTTGGTGATTCTGTACCTGAAGAAGACCAATCAGTTGAAAAACTTCCTCATGATTGTTCCCAAGGTTACCCTGGTTGACCAGGGTGCTGAAGACTTCTTTGACTATGGCATCAAGGACCTCAGCCTACGTGTTGGAGCTGTGTATGGTGGAAGCACCGAGCTTCGTGATGCAGAGGTTGTAATCGGAACATTCACTTCTCTGGCAAACCGTCCAGAGGAATACTTCAATAGGTTTGATGTGTTGTGTGTTGACGAAGCTCACCAGACCACGACAGCTTCTCACAAGAAGATCATCGGACATTGCAAACAGTTGAACGTCAAATTCGGTCTGACTGGTACTCTTATCGACCAGAACTCTGCAGACTACTGGACTATCCTCAGTCTGTTAGGTCCTGTCTGCATGCAAGTCGATCCAGCCTTCCTTGCACAGGAAGGATTCTCAACACCACTTGATATCAGGATCATCATCATGAATTACCTTCATGAAGACCTGCGGCACAGACTCAAAGAGGTTAGAAACAACATCGACAAAAACCTTGCCTTCAATACCGAGAAGAAGATTGTCACACAGAACCAGGCTCGCTTTGAGTACGTTGTGGACATGGTAAGCAAAGTCACAAAGAACAGTCTAGTACTATTTTCAAGCGTGGCTGAGGGCTACGGAAAGCGCATCTATGATGAACTGAGAAGCCGGTGCATGGGCAAAGAAATCTTCTACATTGATGGTGATACGGATGATTCACTACGTGAAATCTACAAGACCAAACTGAAGGAAGAAGGAGATAACAAGATCCTTGTTGCAACCTTCGGAACCTACTCAACTGGTATTTCCATCTCGAACCTGCATAATGTATTCCTCGTTGAAAGCTACAAGAGTGAAATTATCATTGGCCAGTCTATTGGTCGTATGATGAGAACTCAGGAAGGTAAATCAAGAGCGATTGTCATTGACTTTGTTGATGATTTCCGTACAAAGGAAGATAAGATGTCCGCTATGATCACACTGCGAGACATGAAGAAACATCGGCCTAACTACCTCTACTCCCACGGGATGGAACGTATGGCCTACTACAAGAGAAAAGAACACAAGCACAAAATATACCAAGTCACATACTAATCATGCAATCATTCGAAAGAATTACCCTGTACAAAAAGGGAACAAAAGGAGAAACAAGAATCTGGCACATTGATGTTGCTGAAGGCAAAGACGGAGAAGGTATTATTACCTCTGAGTCTGGTTCTATCGAAGGCAAGAAGGTAACTTCTGTTGAGAAGATTCTTGAAGGGAAGAACCAAGGCAAAGCCAATGGAACAAATCCATTTGAACAGGCAGTACTTGAGGCTGAAAGTAAATCAAGATTGAAGATGAAGGAAGGATATGTTATCAGCATAGACCTACTTCAGGAAGCTGGAACAAAAGGTTCTGGAAAGAAAGGCTGCATGCTAGCCCAGTGCTACGATCCTACTGGGGCTAAGAAAGGTTCCAAGACATTGGCTCAACTTCGCAAAGGGAAGAAGAACAGGTTTGTGGGTGTCCAGCGTAAGAAGGATGGTAATCGTGCCAACCTGGATGTCAAGATCAACCCAGGCCTTGATGAGGTAACGTTCTACTCTCGCAGCGGTGATAAGATGCCTTATGACTTTCCAAAGATCAAAGAATCCATTCTGAACACCATCCGTAACAATCCGTTTAACTTCAAGCAAGAAGAAGAATTTGTATTGGATGGTGAGATGTTCACCAGTGAAATATCGTTTAACAAGCTAAACGGTATCCTTCGTAAGAAGACCCTGACAGATGAGCATCGTGAAGTTCTCGATACTGTAAAGCTTCACTTATATGACGTATTTTCTGATGACTTCTATCCTGCTCGCCACGATTATATCATCCAGTTTGCCAGTGATATGATCCATGTTGAAGAGTACTACGTTGTTGAAGCTACAGATGACAACCTCTTGGAATATCTGCGTAAGTTTCTTGCTGAAGGTGAAGAAGGTGTGATGATTCGTGACCTTGATTCTCCATATCAGAATAAGCGTACATGGGATCTTTGCAAATACAAGGTAGATCAGACGGACGAATATAAGATTCTAGGTATCGAAAAGCATGCACTGCATGAAATGATCGGTGCATTCGTAATGGAAGCTCCGACTGGAAAGGTTGATCGTGACGGCAACTCTATCACTTCTTTTAAAGCAGGAACGACAGGATTGAGCCACCAGGAAAACAAAGAAATCTATGCTTCTATCATGAAAGCTAAAGCAGATGCTGGCAAGGATTTCCCACCAAATTGTGAATACATCGGCCAGAAAGGCATGGTTCGCTTTTTCGAATTCTCAGAATATGGCATTCCACGATTCCCTAAATTTGTAGGATTACGTTCAGACGTATAAACAAAAAAAACCCTCTCTATTTCTAGAGAGGGTTTTTTATTGCTATCTGTTTTTATTAATGTTCTTTACATTGACAACGTCTCTGTATGAAAGCCTGTTTTGTTTCTGTTTATTTGCAAGGACAATAATCTTCTTGAGTTCCTTGACCCCAGATCCATTGGTCTTGAATTTCCTTATTTCCTTCACTCCTGAATCAAGCAGGAAGCAAACATAACAGCGATTGACTAGTTTCACCTTTCGAACTAGTACGTTCTTCTTCAATGGACGACTGCAGTCTATGCAAGATTGGTGTTCACTAACTTCTAGAAAAGAAACTTTCTTCATATAAATGAATGTGTTTGTGGTACAATAGAATAACACAAGTGTGAGTGAAATAGTTCAACTGGTGTTATAATGTCTTCAAATATTTAAAGAACGAATTGTCATTCTTTACTAGAGCTTCTAAATCTGCTTCCTTCGGGTCCAGTTCTAGGAGCTCTTCTAGTGTGAGCCATTTGTGAAGTATTTCTGTCGACACATCAAATTCTTTATCGACCAATGCAATAAAATTATGATACGAAATATTGTCACTACTATGAAAAACAAAACTTGTAACTAACTCTACACCGTCTTCAAAGCCGGTAAAATGCTTGAAATTATGCATAGCTTCGTGTTTTAGCTCAGATATCATAGATGAATCGTGTTCAATCTCACCTTGGAGTGTTCCCCATTTGTTTGTTGCGCTATCCTGGACAACCAGGCAGCGTCTAGTTGATCTACTGATCGTCAGGATTCCTGATTTCTTGGCACCAACGTGACTATTTTTTGTGCGTACTATCTCGCTCTCGTTTAGATAGATTACAAACTCGTGGAAACTTTTTATCTTCTTCATATCTCTCTGTATGTTATAGGTATATAGAAAAACGAAGACACAAACAATGAATATAAAGACGCTAGGATTGAATGTAGGTGAGCATGTTTTTGTTCTTGAAAGACAAGAGCAAACTGCTACCGTTACTAAAACCTCCGACGGTGCTTGCATCCTACGCGGACCTGCTGCAGTGTTCGGTATTGAGAATAATAACGGCAGAATCTATGAAGAAGCTGAGTATCTCCCTCACCTCGAATACCTAAACAAAAAGATCTCTCGCAGAAAACTGCTAGGTGAGCTTGATCACCCTGAAGGATTTGACATTTCCATTGGAAATGTTTCTCACTTGATTGAGAAACTTGAAATGGACCCTAAGTCCAGGACTCTCAACATCCAGATTCGTCTTCTTGATACGCCTGCTGGTAAGATTGCCCGTGCTCTGGTAGATGCTGGTGTTCCTTTGAGCATCTCTTCTCGTGCTGCTGGTCAGGTTATGGAGAACAAGAAGGTGTTGATCAAAAAAATCTTCACATACGATCTTGTTTCTGATCCTGGTTTTGAAGAAGCTGAACTTTCGCGTATCAATGAAAGTGCTGCTGACGGTCTTAGAAAGATCACCCGCAAATCTGTTATCAATGATCTTCGCATGGTCGATGGTTCTGATAAATTTGTGAGCGTATATAGAGTGAACGAAAATTCCAAAGCGTTCAGTAAAGCAATCGAAGATACTACCACGAATACTATGGCCGATAATACACAATATGTTACTCTCCTTGAAATGGAGAAGTATTCTGCTCTCGTTAAGGAACAGATGGAGCAGATGAAGAAATTCCAAGGCGGCGCTAATTCAGCTGAGCTAAACGAACGTATTGCTGTTCTAGAGACTCAACTGACTCATGTAAGCAAGTTTGCTAATTACTTGGCAATCAAGTTAAACAAAACAATCAACCACGGTAATGAGATTACTGAAGGTCTCAACAAGAACATCAAGTATTCAAACTACTTGGGTACTAACCTTGAAAAGACCATCAAGCACACAGACCACGTTGCTGAAGGTGTCAACAACGCTATTAAGTTCACCAACTACCTTGCAGAAGGTCTTGACAAGACTCTACGTTATGCTGATAGTATCAGCGAAGGCGTCAACGAAGTTATCGACGAAACACTAAAGTTAAACGAACAGATTGCAAAATCCATTCAGTACACAGAAAGCATTGGTGAATCTTTGGACAGCGCTATCCAATACAGCGAACACATCAAAGAAGCTGTGGAACAAGTTGCACAAACTAAAATTAACGAAAGCGTAAAATTACGCAAGTTTTCTCCAAAAGTAAAGGTACATACTACACTGAACGAGAGTTCATCTGCAAAGATTGAAACCTCTGTTACAAAAGTTAATGACTATTCGAGTCTTAACGAATCAGTTGACACCATCATCGGCCAAGTTAAAAATCAGAAAACTACGCAAGTGAAAGAGCAGTTGAGTGCGCAAGCAATCGTACTGCTCTCCGATGCTCGCCGCCAGGAGTTCCTCTCCCTGGACGAGACCAAACAACAGAAGGTCTATGACTCTCTTTTTGAGAGTGGCTTCTCTACCGAAAAAGAGGTGGTAGCTGCAATGAAATACGTGATCAATGAGAATAAGGAACTTCCTAAATTCATTACACAGATGCCCAAGGAGTACAAATCTCTATGGGAATCCTGTTCTGAAGAGAAGCAAGCTAAGCTAATCGCTGAGTCTGCAACTTGGAATCTCCAAACCCCTTATCAGATCAAAAGTTTCTGGTCTAGCCGCAATTTCGGTACAAGCGTAGGTCTGCAAAGACTTACAGAAAGCGTACAGCACACCGTTACGCCTGCTGCACCAAAACTTGGATACGATAAAGATCTTATCAACAAGGTTGGCAATCAGTTGAAACGCCGCTAATACAATTTCAAAACAAACAAAAAACACATAGACCCCCACCACAATGGTACAAATGTTAAACGAAGCCGAGATTTTTGAAAACTGGGCTCCAATGATCACTGAGAAGACTAACATCTCTGATCCTACTAAATTGGATTGGCTTTCCAAGTATTGCCACTTCCACACCCTGAATGAAGGTTCCGTCAACGAAGGCGAAGCTTATCAGGGTCTGTCCAGCCTTAACGGTATGGGACAAATCAAGGCTCCCGGTCGTGGTTTCGATGGTTCAGGTGACAAGTTCCCCTCGCTCCTTCCCCTCGCTATCCAGGTTGCTGCTAACACCTTCGGTTTCGACATGGTGTCTGTTGTTCCTATGCAGAATGCTGCTGGTATCCTAACCTACCTAGATTACATCTATGCTGGTGGTAATCCTAACACCAAAGGTTCTAAGCCTGTTTACATCTCACTTGATGTTACTGGTGCCCTTGTTGCTGGTACTACTTACATGATCGGTGATCTTGGTGCTGACTTCGACGTAAACGATGCTAACGAAGCTGTAACGCTGAAGTATGTTGGTCGTTCACGCATGCAGAACCTTGCTATCTTCCAGGTTATCTCTCTTGGTGCTGACGTATCGATCGCTGAGGCTGTCGCTGCTGCTCATCTTGATGGTACTGCTGGTGTTGCTAAGGTTTACGCTGCTGATGGAACTACACAATCTGCTACCTTCAAAGGTGAAGTTGGTCTAGTATCCGCAATGGAGAACCACATCGAAGGCTTCACAGGTGGAGTTAACGCTGCTGGTAACCACCAGGGTCCTTACCTTGCTGCTGACGGTTCAACTGTTGAGCCTATGTCACGTGAAGAAGGTGAAGTTACCTTCCCTAACAAGATGGGTATGAAGACTTTCACCAAGATGGTTGAAGCTAAGACTTACCAAGTTGCTATCGGTGTAACTCAGGAGCAGATCGTTGACCTTCGTAAGGGCTTCGGTATCGACGTGTTGAAGATGGTTGAAAACGCTGCTTTGAACCAGCTTTCTCAGTCGATCAACAAGCACATCCTGAACCGTATCTTCTATCTTGGCCTGAAAAACCACGCTGCATTCACTGCATCGGAAGGTGGACAGTCGCTTGACCTGAACCTAACTGGTGCTGCTGTAAACGGCCAGCCAGGTATCGCTGCTGGTGCTTTCGAGAACCAGATGACTCTTCAGCGTCGTATCCTCAGTCGTATCCTTGCTGCTGCTAACGTGATCACCCAGCGTGGTCGTCGTGGTGCTGCAACTGGTGTTATTGTTGGACCTGCTTTGGCAACTGCTATCCAGGACATCTCTACCTTCCAGGCTGCACCAATGAGCAACACAGTTACCCAGAACGCTGGTCAGCTGTACCCAGTTGGTAAGTTGAACGGTGCTCTGACTGTCTACGTAGACCAGAACATGAAATGGACTGACTTCCGTGTATCGGTATTCCGTAAGGGAACTGACGACGAGCCAGGCTTGAAGTTCTGCCCATACATGATGGCTGATACTATCCAGACAATCTCTGAAGGTACTCTCACACCAATCGTAGCTGTTAAGTCACGTTACGCCTTGGTTGAAGCTGGTTTCTACCCAGAATCCATGTACTTGACCTTCAATGTTGCTGTTCCAGCTGGTGGATTGTGGTAAGCCACACCACTAGTAGAACATACTAGTAACGAAAAAGCCTCTCCAATATTTGGAGAGGCTTTTTCCGTTATAAAGGAATCCTAATTT
>Ga0326734_1000473_pt1 | contig 11100 bp, 14 predicted proteins | sample 15_GP2_1315_FD_207944 | JGI IMG/M metagenome (GOLD analysis project Ga0326734, IMG submission 207944) | Glacier ice microbial communities from Ngari, Tibet, China - 15_GP2_131.5 | ecosystem: Environmental > Aquatic > Freshwater > Ice > Glacier | place: China: Ngari, Tibet | collected 2018-07-18
TGATCATAAATATGGAACTAAATGGTCTTATGTTACAAAGTATCAAACTATAAAAGGAGAAAGTAGATTTTTAGTAAATAGAAACGATTCAACATTTCAAATTTTACCAGATTCAACTATTATAACAGATAATACGTATTCTGCTTCTTTAATTACAGGTATTCGTAAAATTAAAGGTAAAGAAGAAATCTTTGTTAAAAGCGAAGATCCAAATTTTGAAATAGTAGATCTACAGGGATATCAAGTACAAAGAAAAACTAAACACTTTGTTATAGGACCCCAAGTTGGTGTAGGTATAATAGGAAATAAAGTAGCTCCATATTTTGGAATAGGTATACAATATAAACTTTTTGAGTTTTAAGAAACTTAACCGTTTTAAGATAAATACTTTATATAACAAGAAACATAAAATGAATTCTCTTTTTTATCAATTAAATAATTATTTACTATTAGAATATTCTCTATATGATGAAAATTATCCAGTAGATTATAGCGCAGCATCTAATGGTTTTTATCGTATTAAAAATATAAAAACTAATGCATATCAAATTTTAAATCTTGATACTGCACCAAATACTAATGTTATTAGAGATAAATCTGTTGTAAAAATAGATAATAACTATTTTGCATATCTTGATAATACTCCAAGTATTAATTATTTAGATCTTAACCCTGATTTTAATTATACAAAATTAAATTCTACTAACATTGACATTAATTCATCAAATACATATAATTCTGATATAGATTTTGTAGCTCATCCAAAGTTAATAAAATATGATACTTTTAAGGTGCATCTTTTGCTAGGTTACGACTTTTCGGATACAGATGGTTTTATATTTGAACTTAATACACAATTACAAGATAATTCATTTTTAAATATAGCTTCAGTAGTTTATCAAAAAGCTGATAACTATGTGACACTAAATCCCAAAATGGTAATTCAAAATGGTAAAACTTATGGTTCTTATATACAGTTTTTAACACCATCTATAATTAGTCTTGTAAAAGATTCTAAATATTCAAATTATAATGTATTGAATAAAATTATTCCATCTGGTTCTAATTTTATATCAGTTAAAGAAAATTCACCTTTACAGTTTTCTTTACATACAATACAAAAAACTGAAGTTAAACCAATTGGTGCATCCAACTATAGTTTCTTTTCTACTCAATTGGAAAAGAAAATTGCATTACCTCAAAGTGATGAGCATCAGTTATTATCATGCTTAATCCAGGAGTCATCTGAAGGTGACTACCTTGAATATTTTGCAACTTATAATAATACCCTAATAGAAGATTATATATTGTACCTGATTAATTCTGGTGATAACTGGGTGATACAACATGATTTAACGGTTTCTGAACAAGTTGAGCACTCTTGGATTATTACTGATAGTAAAAGTTTGTTACAAACTACTAATTGGGATAATATATTTACGTTTAGACCTGTTTTAAAATATTCAAGTTCTTCAGTAGCGTATGCAATTGATTATACAATAAGATTGATTAATATTGATAGAAATACTTCTATTTATAAGAAATCTTCCATTACACTAACTAACCCAAAAAAATATGGAAGAAAGTTATTAACAATTGATTTATCTAGAAATCCTGCTAGATTAAATAAAGTTTATTTAAAAAATCAATCTCCTATTCAAATACAAAATGTACAATCTACTGGAGCAATTACAGTTGTTAATCAAACTGTACCAACATTTTATGAAAAATTTAATATTTATGTTGGCAATGAAGTAATTTATTTAGATCCAAATGGAAATTTTGTAACTCAGAGTACTGATGATAATTCACAGGTATATTCATTAGATTCTTTAAAAATTGAATTAGACCCATTTGATAATTGGTTTCTGTTTAGAATTTATCAAAAACAAAGAGGATCATATTCTCTATTAGATTTATCAGGTGCAGCAAATTACTATTTAATATTTAACGAATCAATTAAATTAGTTTCAATACCAGATAATTTAGCTAATAAAACAAGAGGAGAACTTTTATTTAAAGTTGATAAAAATAGTGCAAGTTATTTACTAAAAAATGGCTCTGGTAAATTCTATATTAATTCAGATTTAGGTAGTGAAAGTACTACAATTTATAGAGGTTTTTATTCTGGTACATCTTCAACTATATTAAAAAATGCATCAAACTCTATCGTTACTACAATAGCTAATAGTACAGCATCTATTAATGAGGTTAAACTAAATGCTAGTGTAGATATCTCTAATCAGGCTTCTCCAAATTTAACAGTTAAGGATACAAATACTGTACATATTCCTGGTAGTACAACAGATTCAGGTAATTCTTTAAAATCAATAACTCCAGCATCTTAATATGGGTATTTTAAATAGTAGATCATCTAATTTTATATTCAATTTTCCAAAAGACTGGTTTTATCCAGAGATACAAGAAAAATGGACCCCTTATTACAAAAAGCAGCCTTTACCATATGAGACAGCAGCAGATTTTATAAATGTGACTGTACAGTCTATTTCTTTTCCAGGATTTAATATGGAAGAAGTTTCTCAACAAAAGAAAGGCGGTAAAAGAATAGATTTTAAAAGTGCAAAGAATGTTAATGACCTATATGGAAATGAAGTAACAATTAACTTTGCTCATGTAGATGGATTCTTTAATTATTGGATGTTACAAGATAATATAAATTTATTTTTAAATTTTGATCAAACAGATTTATATCTACCAGATTTTACAATTAGAATTTTAGATAATGAAGGATTTATTATGACTTCTATTTTCATGAAAGAAATTTTATTTAAATCTTTTTCAGAGCTAGAACTATCGTATACAAATAATTCATTTGATTTTAAATCTTTTTCAGTTACTTTTAGTTACAATAATTTAGAGATTAAATTAGAAGCAGCAGAGAAATCGATACAACTTGGTAGAGTCTTCTGAGAAGATCTAAATTTATTACTTAAACTAAACAAATAAGAACATACTAAATATTCATTAAAAGGTTCTTTTGATAGAATCTATAGCTCACCGTACTAGTATGTTCTTAAAGTGATACAAAATCTAAATTAGCTAATAGAACATTTAGTAATTATATTAGAATCTAATTGAAAATTAATTCGATCAAATCTTAGATCAGATGTTGTTATATAATTTGTTTCATCTCGTCTAATAATTCTATATGTGTATCCATTATTTTCACATATAGTTCTACCTTCTTCTAGAGTTTTTCCTATTAATGATTTAAGGATTTCATTACTCCCATTTCTATCTCTTACCATATAATTTTTTGTAAATATAATCAAAAAAGATAAATAAATATCATATAACTATGGAACTTATACCTAACTTTAAAGAGTTTAAAACTCAAAAATTACTTGAATCACTTTCATTGTCAAATACGGATGAAGAGAAAATTGAAATAATGTCAGAATTATTTTATGATGAACTAAAAGATTCAAATGAAATTATTGATGAAGGTATAATTTCATCAATAATTGGTGGAGGAGCTGGCTTCTTCTTCGGGCCTATTATAGGAAAAGTTATTATTAAATCATTAGGTGTAGAAAAAGGTATATTATATGATCTTTTTGCATCTAATCTCGTAGGTGCAGCTATTGGAGCCGCACTAGCAAAACATTTAACAAATAAGTAATTAATATGCAAATATTTGATCAGGATTTTTCAATGATAGAAGTATCAATTTATATATTCATATTAATAATATGCATCTTTGTTATGTATAAATCATTTGGTATAGTTAGAGATATATTTTCTAATATTTTTAGAGGAATTAAAAGTTTAGTTGTTTGGATTAAGCCTTCATTTGAGGGAGAAAAAGGTTCTGCTTCATCAAGAAGACTCACAGCTTTTACTGTAATGGGAATGTATATGTATAGTAGAATAATATTTACATCTAAAATAACAGATCCGTATTGGTTATTATTAGGTTCAATAACAGATGCAATTTTTGTACTCGTACTTTTTGGTATAGTTACTGTCCAGCAAGTACTTGCACTTAAAGATGAAATTAAGTATATACAGAAAAAAGATGCAATTGTATCAGGATTAAATGATATGGCTTCAACTGACGGAGCTTCAAATTTAGATACAAATGAAATTAAGTAACGAGAGCGATGGACTAAATAGTGGAGAGATGTCTAAAACTTATGTAATTCTTCCACATCCAGATGATAAGATTTTCAAATATGTTAAATCAGAATTTAAACCTATATCGATAGAATTACAATCTTATAAAAATTTTAAAGCTAATTTTAAAGCCTATAAAAATAGATAATACAATTCTCATGCCTCTCATTGAAGCACACTTGAGAAGTTTTCTTATAATAACATTTTTCCAACAAAATAGGCATCTACTAAATCTGTTAAAGGTGACAATATTTCACCTTTTTTATTCATAAAAGTAGACCAATTATCTTTAACTATTTTTGCTAATTCAATATTTTCCCATATAAAAGATTCTAACATTTGCATTTTATTGGCATTACCTTTTCCTGTCGCAAATAATTTAACAGAACTTGGGGAATATACACTAAATTTAGAATCACTAACTTTTCTAATAATAGTACTTCTTAAAATTCCTGTTAAAATTGCAATATCAACTTTAGAATTTCCTGGAGATGCATAACTCATACCTTCCATTGCAATAATATCAGATTCTTTTATTATAGTATCTAAATGATTTGATATTGAAATATCACAAAGTATTTTATTAACTTCTGTAGCAGAATAATTAAGTACTTTTTCTATTTGGCCTTTCTTTTTACCTTTTTCGATTATTTCATCATGTGTAACTTTGCCAAGTTTTTCAGTAGAATAAAATAAAACGCCAGCATTCTTTAACATTTCAATATGAGGAAGTTTTAAGAATTTTTCTGGCTTATCTACTCTAAATAAAGAATAGAATTGTATTTTATTATTTGTAAATTGTACAATACCAGTTGAATTTAGTGATATATCAATTCCAATCTTAGATCCATTTTCCATATTGTATTTATCAACATAAAATATTTGTCAAAAAATGTAATATTTACCAATTTTTTAGATAAATAATAAAAGAACATTAGAACAATTAATAACATTTTCAATTAAAATTCTAGATAAAAAGAAACTTGTTAGAACATCTGTTTAAAAATTCTATAACAAAAACAAACAAAGAAAAAACAATGAGTACAAACAATCAAAATGACGCGTTTAACGATCTATTCAGTTTAGATTCTGCAGATTTCGTAAAAAAACAAACTTCAAAAACAATTGAAGTATTTGCTCCCAAAGCAAAAGAAGGTAAAGATAATGTATACAAAGCAATTATCAGATTTGTAGCTTGGCACAAATCACCAAAACAAAGCCACGTTGAAAAGTATATTGCTTGGATGGAAAATCCAATGACAAATGAAGGATTTTATGTAGATTGTCCATCTTCAGTTGGTAAAAAATCAGTTATACAAGATACATTTTTTAAATTGTATAAATCTGAAGATATTATGGAGAAAAATCTTGCTAAACAAAAATTCTCTCGTAAAGAAACTCACTACGCACTAGTTCAAATTATCAAAGATCCAAATAAACCAGAAAATGTTGGTAAAATTATGGTCTTTAAATTTCCTAAACAAATTTGGACCATTATCGCATCTGAATTAGAACCAGAAGTTGGAGTTGCAATGAATCCATTTAATCCAATGAAAGCAAAAGATTTCTTATTAAATATTTACGAAAAAGGTGTATATAATGCATATGATCAATCTAAATTTGTAGGTGAAAATAAAGCAATAGATTTCCAATTAGATGGAATAAATAATACCTATGATGGCTCTGATGACTCTAAAGCAAATTTTGTTTCTTGGTTAGAAAAAAATTCTCCTAATTTAGATAATTATAGATTTAAAGAATGGGATGAAGAAACAACTAAAAAAGTTGTAGATATTATTTCTTTAGTTGTACCTTCCCAAAAGATGGTATCTGAAGTATTAGTAGCTAACCAATTGAGTCAATATTCTAATTCAAAGCCTAAAGCTGTAAAAGAAGAATCTATAGATGAAGATTATACAGATTTATTATCAAGTGCAAAATCTGGTAATGCGTCAAATAATACACAGGCATCTATACCAACTAATACAGGTTCTGATATGTACGATGATCTTTAAGATCTAAAATATGATGGAATTTAAATTAAATAACGATTTACTACAAGAAACTTCTGATAATTCAGAAGTTTCTTTGTTAGATTGGAAACGTTTCCAATCAATTATCCATAAAATCTTAATTAAAAGATTTGAAAATGAGCCACAAATAAAACAAAGAGTTGATTTAAAACATGATAGATTAAACTTTTCCTGTCCATATTGTGGAGATAGTCATGAAAATTCCAAGAAAAAGAGAGGTAATTTGTATTTTGCAAATGCTAGATATAAATGTTATAATAGTGCAGAATGTCCTAAAGTAACATTAACTCAATTATTAAAAGATTTTGGTGCAGGTTCAGAAATTAGTTTGAGTGAAGTTTCTACTATTTATAGAATAGAAACTACTCGTCCAAAAAAAATATTTAATGCTGGTTTTAGTTCTATTTTATTAAATATAAATCAGATAAAAGAATACGGGTTTGAATATAATGATTTTATTAATAAATTTAATTTAATGCCGTTGACTTCAAATATTAGAAAATGGTTAGAAGATAGAAAACAAATTATTGATAATAAATATGCAATAGATAAAGAAATGAATTTGTGGATTATGCATATTGTTGAAGATCATGTAGTCGGAGCCCAAAGTAGATCTTTTAAAAAAAATGCATTAGCAAAGTATTTAAGTAAATCTTTACATCAATTGTATGATGTAGTAAATAGAGAAATTCCTGAAACTGAAGAATTTAGACAATTAGATGAAGTATCATATTTCTTTGGATGGTTTTCTGTAGATACAAATTTACCTATTACAGTATTTGAAGGACCATTTGATTCTTTCTTATTTCCAAATTCTATTGCACAATGTTCATCAACAACCGAGATAGATACATCTATAGGTTATTTTAGATTCTTTTTTGATAATGATAGTGCAGGTAAAAGCGCAGCAATTAAAAAAATCAAAGAAGGCTATTCAGTTTTTATGTGGCAAAAATTTTTAACCGAAAATAAAAAAGATATAAATATTAAAGATTTAAATGATTTACAACTAATTTCCCCTACCGAAATTAAATTATTAGACAGTTATTTTACAGAATCAAAATTTGATATATATCATTTATGAAAAAGAAATTAAAAGGGGTTTATTTAAATTTAGATATGGAAACTAATTTAGAGCATAAATCTTTTAATATTGAAATAATTCCACCTAAGATCAAATCTTCTAATTTGGAACCTATTATTGATATTAACTTAAAAGATAAGAATAAAAACAAAAGAAAGTTATTTTAAACATATGGAAGATAATTCCGAAAAAGTAGATAAAATACAGGTTAAATTTGAAGAAGAGAGAAAATCTTGGAGTTCTATTATAGTTTCAATATCTGAGAGACAGCGTAAAGTTGATCAATTATCAGATGTTCTCGTAGATATACATTCTAATCGTCAACACCTTTTAGAATATACATACGAATTACATTCAGTTCTAAATAAACTAAATAAAAAATATTCTGTAGAAAAGGTAAATATCTTAAAAAGATTAACTGATGTTAATAAAATGGATGCTAATCAATTTAGATTTACAGATAAAGATAGAGATAAAATAATTGAAGCAGAACTGTCCGATCTTAAATTTAAACAATCTATTATAACAAGCCAAATGGATTTTTTAAGAGAATCTATTAAGACATTAGATAATATGGTTTGGAATATTAGACATATAATAGAATTACAACAGTTTAAAGCTGGTAAAATATAAAGAACATTTGTGATAAAATTTAGGGTACATCCGGGTAATAGTAAATTTTTACAATTAATACATACTGATACTGAATTAGAACTTCAACAAATAGAGGTATCCTTTAGAAGAAAATCTAAGGCTGCTAAATTTGACCCAAGAGTTAAGAAAGGTTTTTGGGATGGATATTTTAATTATTTTGAGAAAAATTGTGTTCCTATTGGATTATGGGATAAAGTAGTTGGACTAAAAAAATTCGGTTTAGATGTTCAAATTGAAGGACTAAACGATTTATTTAATTTAGAAATGACAAATGATCTTGTTAAGAGTCATCTTATAGAGACTTTAGCAGTTTTACAAGAAAGAACTGGTAAAATTCCATACGACTATCAAATAGAGGCCATCACAAATATTCTTAAATGGGTTTTTTGTAGTGAAGAACTTGCAACTTCTGCAGGTAAAACTCTTATTTTATATCTTATAATATCTTATTTAAATAATACAGGTTTTTTAAATAAAATTCTCATTGTAGTACCAAATACAAATTTAGTTATTCAAACTGCCGAGGAATTTATAGCCTATGGCGCAAATGAATTTGGGCTAAAAATTAAAATGATCTATGGCGGCCAAGATGAAAATATTGGAGATGCTAATATTATTATTGGAACTTATCAATCACTGACTAAGAAAGATGCAAACTTTTTTAAAGATGTAAATGCTATAACTATAGATGAGTGTTTTCATCCAGATTCATTAGTTTCAATGTCAGATGGGTCTCAGAAAAAAATATCAGAAATATCAATAGGAGAAAAAGTTTTAACGAGAAATGAAATCAACAATAATATTAAATATGGTGAAGTTGATTTTGTTTATGAAAATTTATCTCAAAATCAAATGTATCAATTAGAAACAATTGATGGCAGAATATTAAAAGTAACAGGAAATCATAAAGTATTTACTAAACGAGGTTGGATCCAAGTAGAAAATTTAACATTAGATGATGAAATTTATGAAATTTAAAAAATATGTACTTAATTTAATTCAACAAAACTATTTTAATAAAATCAATGATGCTATAATAAAATGTGATATTGTGACAGAATACTGTCCATATTGTGATTTTATAGTTAAATCTAAAGATGTTAAATTTTCTAGGTATCATCATGTAAAAGGTTGTAATAACAACCCAAATAAAGAGGACACTATAAAAACTAAAATAGATTATATTTCCAAAAATTTCCCTGTTTTATTTAATAAAGATATATTATTTGAAGAATATTGTATTAATAAATTAAAATATCACCATTTTAGAAATAAATATGGTATTTATTATTCTCATTTAGTATTATTACTAAAATATTTTAACATTGAAAAACTTACAAATACTACATTGTATAATACAGAAAGGATATTAAATGATATAAGAAGATTATTTAATACATTTTCTATAAGACTTTTAGATGGTCAACCTGATTCTGCAAAAATTATGGATATATATACAAAATATAAATATAAAGAAACATCTAATTATATTAAATTAAAATCTATTGCAAAAATAGAAAGGCCTGATAAAGTTTATAATTTAAGAATTAAAGAAGATAATCAACATAACTATTTTGTTGAAGGATTAAATGTTTCAAATTGTCATTCAGTTGCTGCCTCGTCGGTAAAGAAAGTAATTAATTTATGTGCTAATGCAGTTTATAGATTTGGAGTTTCTGGTACAATTACAGATGACGATTCTGCTGAAGCTTGGACGGCACAGGCATTTTTAGGACCACAAGTTATGAAAGTATCTCCAGATTTCTTAATGAAAGAAGGCTATGCAACTCAGGTAAAAATAAAACAATTTCATCTAAATTATATTTCAGATGAAATTAGATCAAAGCTTGCACAACTTCGAAATAACAGAGATCAAGTAAGTGGTAGCAAATTACTAAACTTAGAAGAACAATTAGTAGTTGATAATGAAAAGAGATTTTACTTTGTCGTTAATTTAGCTCTTAAAACTACTAAAAATACTGTAATGTTATTCTCGAATGTAAAAGATAATTACGGTAAACGAATATATGATGAAATAAGAGAAAGGTCCTCTGAAAAGGAGGTATTTTATATATTTGGAGGTACTCCTGTTGAAAATCGAGACTATATTTTTAAAAAAATGGAAGAAGGAACAAATAAGATACTTGTTGCCAGTTTCGGAACAGTTTCTACAGGAATTTCAATTAAAAATATAGGAAACATTATTTTTCTAGAGTCTTATAAGTCATCTACTATTATTAAGCAATCTATAGGCAGAGGTATGAGATTGCATGGTGATAAAGAAGGCTTTACTGTCATAGATTTAGTTGATGATTTTAGAGCAGGCAAAACTCCGAATTACTTATGGGCTCACGGAAAAGAAAGATTAGCCATTTATAAAAGGGAAAATTTTCCAGTTGAAATATTTACAGTTAATTTATGATACAAATTATTTGTGGTTTAGATGAAGTCGGTAGAGGATCGTTATCTGGTCCTGTTGTAACTGCAGCAGTTATTTTAAATGAAGGTTATAATAATCCTATAATAACAGATTCAAAAAAATTAACCGCTAAAATTAGAGAATCCCTGTTTGATGAAATTTGCGAAAATTCTATCTTTTGTATTACTGAAAAATCAAATGGACATATAGATCAACATAATGTTACATATTCTACTATGTGTTCATTTGAAGAATCTGTATTAGGACTTTCGGTTAGACCTACACTATTAAAAGTTGATGGTAATTATTTTAAAACAAATTTACCAATCAAATATGAATGCATAGTAAAAGGAGATGCAAAAGAAAAGTGCATTGGAGCCGCGTCTATTATCGCAAAAGTCTATCGTGACAGACTAATGAAAAACTTGCATGTAGATTTCCCTGAATATAAATGGGATACTAATGTTGGTTATGGTACCAGGGCTCATATAGAAGCAATTAAAAATTATGGTTTAACTAAATATCATAGAAAGAGTTTTTGTCATGAAATGGAGTAAAACAAAAGAAGAAATTAGAGCTAATGATTCTTGGCAAGTACAAAGGGTATATTCAGAATTAGTTTTAGGTTTTGATAAATTAACTGATATAGGTCCTTCAATATCTATTTTTGGATCTGCTAGAATTAAATGTGATTCTATTTATTATAAAATGGCTGAAGAAATTTCAGAAATTTTATCAAATAAAGGATTTAATATTTTAACTGGCGGCGGACC
>Ga0326734_1000474_pt1 | contig 11085 bp, 10 predicted proteins | sample 15_GP2_1315_FD_207944 | JGI IMG/M metagenome (GOLD analysis project Ga0326734, IMG submission 207944) | Glacier ice microbial communities from Ngari, Tibet, China - 15_GP2_131.5 | ecosystem: Environmental > Aquatic > Freshwater > Ice > Glacier | place: China: Ngari, Tibet | collected 2018-07-18
CCGGCATGCTTGGCTCATCAATTAGATTTACTTTATTTTAGAAACTTGTCTTTTTCGGCAGCAATTTTTAAAGCATAAAAATTAAGTATAAGGGCTATGTAATTGTTTAATTTTTAGATAAATTGGTCGATAAAAAGGACGCTTATTGCGTCCTTTTTATATTGCCAAACGCATGCTTTTAACGTTGTTTGTTAGTTTGGCTGTTGCCACTGGATTGGCCACCCTTACGCCCAGCTTCACGGGCTTCTTCAGAAGTGAATTCATGGGCATTTCCACTTTGATGTGCAGCTTTTCCACCTTCTCTGGCTATTTCGCGTTGACGTTCAGGGTCCATCGCAGCGAATCCCCGTTCTGATTTGCCGCCTTGTTTGCCACGGCTCTTGCTGTCCTGATTGCTGTTGGCCATATCGCTATCTCCTAAGAATGTACGCATTATGGAATTAAAGTGACTTGCCTCAATAGCTTGTCACAGTATCATTTATACATTCGTTTTCATCAAATTTATCAGTATTAATCTGGTAATTTATGTAGGACAAAAGGAGGTGGGTGGTTTTTGCAGGCATCTGTTTGATGCTTGCTCGTTCTTATTTGCAGCTTCTACGCGAAAAATCCTTACATTTCCTGAGGCAGGTGTCTCATGCAGTGTGCAAAGACTCAGCCGCTAAATTTGCCATTGACTGACATTTAGCCGGTCCAATTTATTAAAGGAAAACTGATATGTACGCATTAACGCTAAAAACTGGCACTGCCGCGGCGCTTGCTTTGACTGCTGTGTTGGCACTGGCTGGTTGCAACAAAACGGCGGATAATTCAACGACTACGCCAGGGTCTTCTTCAACCAGCCCATCGTCTGGTACGTCTTCAGGCAGCAGTGGTTCAAGTTCTACGGGCACTGGCAGCACAGCCATGCCACCGGCGAGTGCGGCCAGCGGCACAGGACGTTAAAGTAAGTACTTGTTCCAGATGGTTTTATCTGGATGAAATATAAAAATCAGGCGCCCAGTGCTGTTGCAGCAGCCATCATCCCTTGGCTACTGGGCGCTGTTCGTCTTGACACCACTCACTCCAGCTTCCTGCATAAAGCGTTGTACGTCCCAATCCGGCGATCTCCATCGCTATTAAATTCGGCAACGCGCTGACGCCGCTCCCGCAATGGTGAATGACCGTTGCCGGATCACGTCGCCCTAAAAGTTCATCAAACTCTGCTTTCAGCTGCGCTGCTGGTTTGAATTTTCCATCTGGCATCATGTTCGAGGTAAAAGGCCGGTTGAGTGCCCCGGGTATATGACCTGCTACCGGGTCGACAGGCTCGACTTCGCCTTTAAATCGTGGAGTGGTCCGTGCGTCAACTAAAGTTTGAATCGGCCGGCCCAGCCCGTCCAATACCGTTGCTGAACTGACCAGTTGTGCCCGTTCCGGTGCTGTCAAAAAATTGGCCTGAAAGTGCGCTGGTTCCTCGCCGCTGTTAACGTCACAGCCTGCGGCTTGCCAGGCCTGCAGTCCTCCATCGAGCACCGCGACGTTTTCATGGCCTGCCCACTTGAGCATCCACCACAAGCGTCCACAGTAGTTGGCCTGGTTGCGGTCATATACAACCGCCTGCATTTCGTTGCCCATCCCAACGCTTGACAGCCAGGTGGCAAACTTTTCACGGTTGGGCAGTGGGTGGCGTCCACCTGAAGCCGGCGCATCTGCACCAGAAGCCGTGAGCACGCCGTGTGCGCCGGGAACACCATGGCGTGCGCTCAAAGCTGTTTCCAGGTCAGCGTAGATGGCGCCGGGAATATGCGATTGCAAATAGTGCTGGTGGCCCGCATGCGCCTGCATCAAGTCAAAACTGCAGTCAAATATGCGAAAGGGCTGGCTACTTTGCATCAGCGCTTGCAACTGTTCAACAGAAATCAAAGTGGTGAAGTTCGTCATCGCAAATCCTTGAATAAGTACAAATTCAATGTTCTTCGGCCGGCGAGTCAGGTGCTGTCCTGGCCCGCAGCACGGTAGCGGCAACAGCGCTGACAATGATGAGCGTCATGCCAGCCCAACCACTCAGGGGAATATTGTCATCAAAAAGAAGGGTGCTGTAGAGGGCGGCAAACACAATTCCCGAGTATTGCAGGTTGGCCACCATCAGGGTCCCGCCATTATTTTGCGACATTGAGTAGGCTTTTGTCATGGCCAGTTGGCCCAGCGATGCCAAAATGCCAATGGGCGGCAGCCACAGTGCGTGCTGCCAGTCCCACACGGAGGTTCCGGTGAGCGCCATGCCTGTCCCACCTGCCAATGCCGTGCCGACTGCAAAATAAAATACCGTGCGTATTTCGGGTTCGCCCAGGCGGGAAATGGCCATGACCTGCATGTAGGCAAAAGCTGCGCCGAGCCCGGACAGCAGGCCGATCAGGCCGGCGAAGCTTTGGCTATTGTCCATGGCCGGTCGCAGCAGCATGACCACGCCGGAAAAGCTGGCCAAGATGGCCAGCACCAGTGGTCCCTGGTTGGGGCCTTTTTTGCCTGGCTTGCCCAGCATGAGCGCACCGCCTACCAAAAAAGCGGCAATCCACACGCCACTCATGTAGTTGAGCGTCATGGCCGTGGCCAGTGGCAGGTGGGCAATGGCATAGAACCAGGCCGACAAGGACATGACGCCGATCACGCTGCGCCAGGCATGCATGGCCGGGTGGCTGGTACGCAGCGAGGTGCCGCTGATCTGTGCGTACACCGCCATGAAAAGAATGCTCAACACGCCCCGGTAAAACACCAGTTCGGTGCTGCTGAAATGTGCCGAGGCGAACTTCACACAAACCCCCATCGTTGCAAACATGAGCGAGGAAAACAGCATCCAGCCAGCTTGCATCGGGTCTTTCAGGAAATTATGCGTGAAAAGTGTATATTGCGCACGCGCCGTATACACATGCAGCTATTGAAAACATAGTAGTTAAAAGCTTGAAGCTGGTCTGAATCAAATTGTCTGTGTGGTTTTGCTGGCGCCCATTTCACGGCGGTACCACTCATGGAAATGTTGCATGCCGTCTTCCATCGGGCTTTGGTAAGGGCCGAATTCATTGTCGCCTCGCTGCATGAGCGCTTTGCGGCCGGCATCCATGCGCAGTGCCAGTTCATCGTCCTCGATGCAGGTTTCCATGTAGGCAGCCTGCTGCGCTTCGATGAAGTCGCGCTCGAAGGCGCAGATTTCTTCGGGGTAGAAAAATTCGACCACATTAAGGGTTTTGTCAGGACCCTGCGGATGCAGTGAACTCACGATCAGCGTGTGTGGGTACCACTCGATCATGATGTGTGGATAACAGGTCAGCCAGATCGCGCCGTATTTGGGCGAAACGCCCTGACGGTACTGAAGCACGACGTCATGCCACTGTTTATACACATCGGTGCCGGGTTTGCCAAGCTTGTCGGATACGCCCACGGTCTGCATTGAATAGTTCGAAGCCAGTTCCCAGCGCAGGTCGTCGGTAGTCACAAAGCCGCCCAGTCCGGGATGAAAGGGGCCAACATGGTAGTCCTCCAGGTACACCTCAATGAAGGTTTTCCAGTTGTAATTGCACTCGTGGATATGCACCTTGTCGAGCTGAAAGCCAGAGAAATCCAAATCAGCCATATGGCCGAGCGCTGCCATGTCTGCGCCCATGTCGCGGCCATTGTCTTCAAAAACCAGACCGTTCCAGGTTGTGGTTTTGTAGCGGTTCAGGTTCAGGCAGGGATCAACCTCGAAGTGCGGCGCGCCTATCAGTTCGCCCGAGGTGTTGTAGGTCCAGCGGTGCAGCGGGCAGACGATGTTGCTGCCTGTATTGCCACGCCCTTGCAACATGGTGGACTGGCGGTGGCGGCAGACGTTCGAGATCAGTTCAATGCCCGAAGCATTCCTCACCAGCGCACGGCCGTCGCCTTCGTGGGGCAGGGTGTAGTAGTCGCCCAGGTTGGGCACAGCAAGTTCGTGGCCCAGGTAACGCGGTCCGGGCGCAAACAGTTTTTGTTGTTCGCGCTGGTAGAGCCCAGCGTCAAAATAGCTGGAAATGGGGAGCTGGCTGGTGGCTTGCAACAGCCGAAGGCTTTTATCGGGCATCAATATCTTTCAACAGGCTGCCGCGGCCGGGTGGGGTGCGGTGTGAATGCCAGGTGAACAAGCAAGAAAGAATACGGCTGGCTGGCCAGGAAGTGTGGCCAAGTTTTGGTATCAAGAATGGTTGTCGAGTGTACCCGCGCCGACTTCCTACACCGATCCACCGGCAGGGGGCTCGATAATGAAGTCCTTGCCTGGCTAAAAAGGCATCCGTGCCAAAACATGGCATGCCTTTAAAATCAGGCGTAACCCTTCCCAATCTACATGGCTAAAAGTTCCGCTTCAACTTCTGCTTCTTCTGCCTCTTCTGTCGCTCCGGATGCCAAAAGCAGCGCTGTGCCATTGCCGGCCTTGCCTGCCACTTATGAAGCTGCCTTGCAGGAACTCGAGGGTTTGGTCGGCAGCCTTGAATCAAGCCAGCTGCCCCTGGACCAGTTATTGACCGTTTACCAGCGCGGCGCGCAATTGCTTCAATTTTGCCGCGACCGGCTTGAAGCCGTCGAAACCCAGATCAAGGTATTGGAAGGCAATGAACTCAAGCCCTGGACCCAGGCATGATGTCCATCTGGGCGCCTCAAGCCTTTAATACCTGTAATCAACGCCAATACCACTCCAGTGCAAGAGATACCCGATTTGAATGCTCCAGAACCTTTTCCTTTGTTTGACCTGGACGCCTGGAGCGCCAGGCAACTGGCTGCGATTGAGCAGGCCTTGTCCCGCTGGGTCGCCCATCCAGCGGATGCGCTTGCGCCTGCCGGCCTGGGTGATGCCATGCGCTATGCGGTGCTTGGCGGCGGCAAGCGCCTGCGCCCCTTGCTGGTCATGGCAGCTTGCGATGCGGTCAACGGCCATTTTCCGCTGGCCATGCGTGCGGCCTGCGCAGTTGAATTGATCCATGCGTATTCGCTGGTGCATGACGACATGCCCTGCATGGACAACGACGTATTGCGGCGTGGCAAGCCCACGGTACATGTCAAGTTTGGTGAAGCGGGTGCATTGCTGGCTGGCGATGCGCTGCAGGCGCTGGCATTTGAGCTGCTGACACCTGATGATGTGTCTTTTCCTTCAAGCATGCAAGCGAGCTTGTGCCGTTTGCTGGCCCGCGCTGCAGGCTGCCACGGCATGGCTGGAGGGCAGGCGATTGATCTGGCCAGTGTCAGCTTGTCCCTCAATTCCAAACAATTGCATGAAATGCACCGCCTTAAAACCGGTGCATTGCTACAGGCCAGCGTGGTGATGGGCGCCGCTTGCGGCGTCACTTCGCCCGCGTCACTTGATGCGCTAAGCCACTACGGGGCGGCTGTGGGACTGGCATTTCAGGTCGTTGACGACATACTGGATGTGACATCCGACGCGGCTACCCTCGGCAAGACCGCCGGCAAGGATGCGGCCCAGGACAAGCCCACGTTTGTTTCGCTGATGGGGCTTGAAGGTTCCAAAGCTTACGCGCAGCAGCTGCTGGCGCAGGCCCTGGCCAGCCTGGAGTCCAGCCAGCTTGAAAATACGCACGCCTTGCGGGCGCTGGCTGACATGCTGGTCAATCGGCAGCACTAGTCCAGGCCCGGACTTGCCCTTAACCAAACACACCACAATGTACTCATTGCTTGAAACCATCAACAGCCCGGCTGACTTGCGCAAGCTTTCCCGCACGCAACTTAAAACGCTGGCCGATCAACTGCGTGCTTATGTGCTTGACAGTGTTTCAAAAACCGGCGGTCATTTAAGCTCCAATCTGGGTACGGTCGAGCTGACTGTCGCGCTGCACTATGTTTTCAATACACCCGATGACCGTCTGGTCTGGGACGTAGGCCACCAGACCTACCCGCATAAAATTTTGACTGGACGGCGCGAACGCATGGCTAGCCTGCGCCAGTTTGGCGGCTTGTCGGGCTTTCCGCGCCGTGACGAGAGCAACTACGACACCTTCGGCACTGCGCATTCATCAACCTCGATTTCAGCGGCACTGGGCATGGCGCTGGCGTCTCAGTTCAAGGGGGAAGCCCGCAACGCAGTGGCCATCATCGGTGATGGCTCGATGAGCGCCGGCATGGCTTTCGAAGCGTTGAACAATGCCGGTGTGCATGACGACAGCCGCCTTCTGGTCGTGCTCAACGACAACGACATGAGCATCAGCCCACCAGTCGGGGCGTTGAACCGCCACTTGGCGCAGTTGATGAGCGGGCGTTTCTACGCGTCAGCCAAGCAGGTTGGCAAGCAGGTTCTGCGCGTCGCCCCGCCACTGCTGGAACTGGCCCGGCGGCTGGAATCCCATGCCAAGGGCATGGTGGTGCCAGCTACGCTATTTGAAAACTTCGGCTTTAACTACATCGGACCGATCGACGGCCATGACCTGGAATCGCTCATTCCAACGATGGAAAACATCAGGCATTTGCTGGCGACTGGCGCAGGGCCGCAGTTCCTGCACGTTGTCACCCGAAAAGGCCAGGGCTACAAGCTGGCCGAAGCCGATCCGATTGCCTACCACGGACCTGGCAAGTTCGACCCGTCACTGGGTCTCCAAAAATCCACTTCCCCTGCCAAGCAAACCTTTACCCAGGTATTTGGCCGCTGGCTATGCGACATGGCCGAGCATGACCCCCGGCTGGTTGGCATAACGCCTGCCATGCGCGAAGGCTCGGGCATGGTCGAATTTCACCAGCGTTTCCCCAAGAGATACCACGATGTCGGCATTGCCGAGCAGCATGCAGTGACTTTTGCGGCTGGCATGGCCTGCGAAGGCCTCAAGCCGGTAGTAGCCATCTACTCAACCTTTCTGCAGCGTGGCTACGACCAGTTGGTCCACGACGTGGCGTTGCAAAACCTGCCTGTGGTGTTTGCGCTGGACCGAGCCGGTTTGGTTGGGGCTGATGGCGCGACCCATGCCGGTGCCTATGACATTCCGTTTTTGCGCTGCATTCCCAACATGAGCATTGCCTGCCCGGCCGATGAAAACGAGTGCCGCAAACTGCTGACCACCGCGTTCGAGCAAGACTCGCCTGTGGCCGTACGTTATCCGCGTGGTGCAGGAGCGGGGATAGAGCCTGAAGCAGGCTTGCAATCATTGCCCTTTGGCAGGGGAGAAATTCGCCGCGAAGGGAGCAGCATTGCAATACTGGCCTTTGGCACGCTGCTGCACCCGGCGCTGCAGGCGGCTGAAAAACTCGGTGCGACTGTTGTCAACATGCGCTGGGCCAAGCCTTTAGACACTGAACTGCTGCTGAAAATCGCCGCAAGCCATGACGCCTTGGTAACCCTTGAGGAGGGCGCCATCATGGGCGGCGCCGGCAGTGGCGTAGGTGAAGCGCTTCAAGCCGCCGGCATTGTCAAGCCAGTGCTCCATCTGGGCTTGAAAGATGAATTCATTGAACACGGCGACCCGGCGCATTTACTGGCTTTGCAAGGCCTGGATGCAGGCGGAATAGAAGCGTCAATCCGTGCCCATTACAGCAGCCTCGAGCCGGGTGATTTTCTGGCCAAGGTTGTGCTCAAAGCAGTAGCTTGAAAAAATTTCAGCCTGTGTGTTCTGGCCATGAGCTACTGCCAATCAGGCGCCGGTTTGCATCCACACTTGGTGGCTTGGTCTACGGGTAAGAACGGGGCCGAGCCTGGACAAAAACTGACAAAATACCGGTGCGCCGCTACTGTGACCCTTGTTTTTGGCGGCACCAGCACTTCAGTCAACTGAAAAGCGTGTGGCCAAGCGCCGCCAAAACAGGCAATCGTCAATTTTTTACAAAGAGAGCACTTATGGATCGTCGATCACTCATTAAAAATGCTGGTATTGCCAGTGTGCTGGCTGCCGGCATGGCACCTGCAGTGCATGCCCAAGCTTCAATTCGCTGGCGCCTCGCTTCAAGTTTCCCAAAATCGCTGGACACCATCTTTGGAACTGCCGAAGTGTTTGCCAAGAAGGTCAGCGACATGACCAGCGGAAAATTCCAGATTTCAGTGCATGCCGGCGGTGAACTGATGCCTGCGTTCGGGGTGGTGGATGGCGTGCAGAATGCTTCGGTTGAAATGGCCCACACGGCACCTTACTACTACTATGGCAAAGACCCGACGTTTTGTCTTGGCTGCGCAGTGCCCTTTGGCTTGAACACCCGCCAGATGAACGCCTGGATGTACGAAGGCAACGGCTTGAAGCTGATGCGCGAGTTTTATGCCAAGTACAACATCATCAATTTCCCAGGCGGCAATACCGGTGCCCAAATGGGTGGCTGGTTCCGCAAGGAAATTAAGTCGGTGGCCGATCTGAAGGGCCTGAAGTTTCGCACCAACCCTTTCGCTGGCAGGGTATTGGAGCCATTTGGCGTGATTCCGCAGTCTATTCCTGGCGCCGACTTGTACCCGGCGCTTGAAAAAGGCACGCTGGATGCGTTGGAATGGGTTGGCCCTTATGACGACCAGAAACTCGGTTTCAACAAAGTGGCGCCGTACTACTACTACCCTGGCTGGTGGGAAGGCGGCCCTCAACTGGACTTCTACATCAACAACAAGGCGTGGGAAAGCCTGCCGGCAGAGTACAAAGCTGTGGTTGAAACGGCGGCTGCTTATGCCAATATCACCATGACCGCCAAGTACGATGCCCGCAATCCGGTTGCCTTGAAACAACTGGTTGGCTCCGGCACCAAGCTGCGTCCCTTCTCGCAAGACGTCATGAACGCCGCGTTCAAGTCGGCCCAGAGCATTTATGCAGACCTGAACAACACCAATCCCGAATGGAAAAAAGTCTATTCTGACTATTCCAAGTTTTTGGCTGACCAAAATGCGTGGTTCCGCTTCACCGAAGGCACTTTTGACCGCTTCATGCAGTCGCAAAAGTTGTAAACACTGACCGGCAGTGATGTCAGACCGTTGCCCAGAATACTGCGAACCAGTGCTGTGCATCGGTCCAGCAATGCACTTGGCCAAAGCCAGCCTGCCGCAGCAGGTTTGTCATGCTTTCCTGGGTGTACTTGTACGAGCTTTCGGTATGAATCCGTTCGCCTGTTCGGAAATGGCGTGAATGTCCGGGCCAGGTGACCATCAGGTCGCAGCGTGCTTGCAGATGCATTTCAATGCGCGACTTTGCGGTGTTGAAGAGCGCGACATGCTGCCATTGGCGAACATCGAAATCTGCTGCCAGCAACGTATTCACGTTGCGCAGCAGGTTCTTGTTGAATGACGCTGTGACCCCCAGCGTATCGTCGTAAGCGGCTTCCAGCAAATACTTGTTCTTGACCAAGTCAATGCCCAACAGCAGACCCTGCGCTTTTCCCTGACTTGGGTCAGCCATGTTCCGTAAAAATGCCAAGGCTTGCGCGGGATGAAAATTGCCCAGGCTGGAACCGGGATAAAAATACACCCTGTCATGCGCCTGGACTTCATTTGGCATAAGCAAGCCGGATGAAAAATCCATCCCGACGCCCACGATGTCGAGTTCTGGAAAACTGTTTTGCAACTGACCCGCGGCGTCTTCTAAAAAATCTGCCGAGATATCGACTGGCACATATTGGCTTGGTTTGATCACTGGAATCAACGCCGCCGCCTTGGCGCAGTTGCCTGCGCCCAAGTCAATCAAGCACGGGCGGTGGAGTCCGTTTTGCGCCAATGCACCGGCAATTTGCGCAGAAGCAGCCTGAAAAATGCCGGCTTCAGTGCGCGTTGGGTAGTACTCATCCAGCGCCGTGATGGCTTCAAACAGCCTGGAGCCTAAAGTGTTGTAGAAAAACTTTGGAGAAATGGCCGCGGCCTTGGCCAACAATCCTTCTGTGAGTTCAGAAGCCGTGCTGCCATTTTCAGAATCTTTTTGTGTTTCGTTGGCGTGCAGGTTGATGAAGCGAGGGGACAGCGCCAATGGGGTGGCAAATGGCAGGTCAAAACGTTTCAAAGTAGTACCTTAGCAGGTTGTTCAGACAGCGTTTGATTTGAAGACGGTTTTACCACGGCCGTTGTCAGGCGATCACTTTTTCGAGCACTGGAAGCAGGCTCTCCAATACGTGGTCTTCCAATGCCAAATTCACTGCGGCACACAGTGGCACAATACTTTGCAGACAACTCAACGCTTGTCTAAATCTTTTGTCAATGCTTTTTGCTGCAGAAGCCGTCAATGTTTTTAGCAGCAGTGTCAACAGCATGGATGCTTTGCAAGCTCATAAAAACGTATTAGGTGGCATCTTGGTATCCACTGGCTCCCTGACCCCTTGAAACTGGATAAGATAATTCCATGTCGCGCTACAACACCCCCTTTGAAATTCACGTCCATGGCGAAGTGCCCTTGCGTGCCGATGTCACTTTTGACCAGGTGCAGGAGGCGCTCAAGCCCTTGTGGAAATACGCTGGTTCCAAATCGCTGGCGACCGGTGCTGCCAGTGTGTATGAAGAAGAGCCTGGCATTCGCTTTGAAAACGGCAAGCATTTGCTGCAGATGTGCTGGACAGTGCCGGGTGGCGACGATTTTCGACAGTCGCTGGACGAAATGTGCATGGGCCTGAACGACCTGGCTGAGGTTGGCGCGCCGATTGAAGTCACTTTCTACGACGCCGACTTCGATGAGGAGGAAGAGGGCGGCGAAGACGACGAAGCGCGTGATGACTTCGTCATTTACTTTGTCGGTCCCACGCCGGCCGCCATCATGCAGGTGCAGCGCGACCTGCTGGTTCAAGACCTGATTGGCCTGATGGAGCGGCACTTTGACGGCTCCGAGCTTGGTGAAGTCGTCGAAGCGGTTGACAAGCTGTTCGGCCGCCGTTTTGATGAGCTGGTCAATTCCATGCAGCTCGGCCGGCCGCCGCGCGGTTCGGGCGGATCGCAAGGCGGATCCGGCCATGGAAGCGGCGGGCGCAAACCCCGCCACCTGCACTGAACCGGTTTATTGGCTCAGTACTGATGGTTTTTCGGGTCATCGAGTCATTCCAGTGATTGGTGCAACATCATCATTAACGGCGTACATATGGGCTGCGCAAATGCCCGGACTCGTTTTGTAAAGTTCAGCCCAGCTCCAGCGCTTGATAAACACGAAGCGCCGCATAGGC
>Ga0326734_1000475_pt1 | contig 11071 bp, 9 predicted proteins | sample 15_GP2_1315_FD_207944 | JGI IMG/M metagenome (GOLD analysis project Ga0326734, IMG submission 207944) | Glacier ice microbial communities from Ngari, Tibet, China - 15_GP2_131.5 | ecosystem: Environmental > Aquatic > Freshwater > Ice > Glacier | place: China: Ngari, Tibet | collected 2018-07-18
CCGTCTCTCCAACTGAATCCTTCAATTGATAACCTGAAACAAAGAGTGCATTTGAATCTATTGTTGTATGGGTAGCCGCAGTATCAAAAGCAAGTTTAAATCTATAATTTCCAATCCAAGCAATTATTATAATAACGTCTCCTTCATCTTCTGGGACATCAAACTTTGTTAATTTTATAATCTACGCATTAAGCCAAGTCGTCGCATTTTCTTTATTTCACCTGTAAATTCAAGCGTTATTTTATCATAACCTGCTGTTCTGTCCCTTCCTAAATAAAACACCTCTTTTTTATCTTTTGAATGGTACAAAATATACCCTCCAAGAATGTGCAACCTATTTTCGTCAGTAACAGGATTGCCTAATAAAAGCCACTCATCTGGATACAACAATTTGGCTTCTTCAAATGAAACATAAATATTTTCCATGATTAGCTCATTTTAGAATTGATAAATCTTCTCTTCAATTAAAGCCTGCAAATATTCTTTAATTGCCACAATTTCAAACTTATCAATTACATCTTGGGCGAAGGCTAAGGTCAATAATGCTCGGGCTGAATCTTTCGAAATTCCACGGGCTTGCATATAAAAAAGTGCATCGTCGTTCAATTGTCCTACGGTTGTACCGTGTGAACATTTCACATCATCCGCCCAAATTTCTAATTGCGGTTTAGTGTTCATCGAAGCATCTTCTGATAATAAGACGTTTTTACAAGATTGAAAAGCATTCGTTTTCTGAGCATCTTGTCTTACGAAAATCTTACCATTAAATACGCCAGTTGATTTTCCTTTTAAAATGCCTTTATATAATTCGTTTGAATTGGAATTAGGTTTTGCATGATCAACAACAGTGTGATTATCAATATGCTGTTTGCCATTTGGAATATATAAACCGTACATATTTGCCTCGGCATATTCACCGTCTATCTTGATATTCAGATTGTTACGCACAAATCCACCATTAGCTGTTACTGTATTTGCCGTGAAAACGGATTTATCAGCTTGCAAAACCGAGGTCGTGCCGATGTGGTATGATTTATCCGATTCGTTCTGAACTTTGTAATAATGTACGTTGGCTTCTTCTCCAACGATAAACTCCGTAACGGCATTGGTAAACGAAGCATTTTCTCCAAAAGAACGATAAGCTTCGGCAATCTGAACCTCCGAACGCTTACCAACTACGATAAGGTTTCTTGGTTGAGAAGCCACATTCAGCGTTCGAGCATCACTGATAAAACGCAAGATAATTGGCTGGATAACTACTTTATTATCAGGCACATGGACAAATATTCCATTCTGTGCAAAGGCAGTATTGAGTGCTGTGAAAGCATTGTCTTGGTAATCTGAATATTTATTAAAATATTGTTCAACTAATTCGGATTGCGTTTTGGCAGCTTCCGCAAAAGTCAGAATTTGCAATTCAGATTCGGGACTTACAATGGTTGAAAGTTCATCATTATAAATTCCGTTAATAAAATATAAAATATTACCTTCAAGATTCGGAATGGGCATTTCTTCTAAATCTTTTGCTGAAAAATTGGTTACCGCATTAAAATTAAATGCTTGATTAACCAAGTTTTTAACATTAGAATATTTCCATTCTTCGTGTCTAATAGTGGGGAAACCCAATTTATCAAAACGCTCCAAAGCCTGCTGACGAACCAAATGCACGGCAGATTTTGCTTCGCCATTCATGCGTCCTTCGGCAGTTTTGAAATCTGCAATTAATTGAATTTTTAAGTCTGTATTGTTCATGGTAAAATTCGGTGGAAATTATTGACCACCATACAAATTTATATACTTTAACAGTGCCTATTTTATGACATCAAACGTCTCCTTAATTCATTAATGTCGTTGGTGGATTGACGTTTTATGTTTTTGATTTCAATATAATATCTAACAAAAATATATAGTCGAATACGAATTCTAAGTTTTGATGTTACAATATTTTAAAATCTAAACAGTTTCACCTAACTCCTCTTTAATCCAATCATAACCTCTTTCTTCCAACTCCAAAGCTAATTCTTTTGTACCTGATTTCACGATGCGTCCTTTATATAGAACATGAACAAAATCTGGGACAATAAAATCTAATAAACGTTGGTAGTGAGTAATAACAATCGTAGCATTATCAGGTGATTTCAATTTATTAACTCCCTCAGCCACAATACGCAAAGCATCAATATCAAGCCCTGAATCTGTTTCATCTAAAATGGCTAATTTTGGATTTAAAACCGCCATTTGAAAGATTTCGTTACGCTTTTTTTCACCACCCGAAAATCCTTCATTCAATGAACGATTCAATAAAGATTGGTCGATATTTACAATCTTCATCTTCTCCTTAAACATCTTCAAAAACTGCACCGCATCCATTGTCTCTTCACCACGGTATTTACGCATTTCATTTACAGCCGTTTTCAAGAAATTTGTCGTCGAAACACCTGGGATTTCTATGGGATATTGAAACGCCAAAAAGACTCCTTTTGCAGCACGTTCTTCGGGAGCTAATTCTAATAAATCTTCACCTTCAAATTCAACTGTTCCATTCGTAACTTCGTAAGTATCACGACCTGCCAAAACAGATGCTAATGTACTTTTACCCGCACCGTTTGGTCCCATAATAGCATGAACTTCGCCCGCTTTTACCTCCAAGTTTAAACCTTTCAGAATCTCTTTTTCTCCAATTTTCGCCTGTAAATTGCTGATTTTTAACATTGTATTGTATTATTTGTATTTTTGTGATTTTTACTATTACAAAATTACGTTTTCCACTTTTGCTATCCAAGTGTTTAATTAGAACAACTCTAAGTAATGAAAAAAAGTTTCTGTATTGTACTTTTCTTAGAATTGGATTTGCCACATGTTTAGTCTATGCGACTCAGTCTATGCGACTCAGTCTGAATTTGGATTCGTAGAATTTATGGATTGATTGGGTTCAGTAAATATAATTAATCTGGGAAACTCAAAATCAGTTGGATTGGTAATCCCATAAATCCACTAATCCCATGAATTCAAATTCAGACAGAAAATTAGACAATTTTACCCTAAAACTTGACTTTACCAATTTAAAATTCCTAATTGCGAAAAATCAAAATTCTATTAATAATCCAATGCAAAATTCTATTTTTGTTTCTTCGGAAGTAAGCACACTCCAACGTCTTTTAATTCATAGTCCAGACAGCGGACTTGGCAAAGTTGTTCCTTCAAAAGCCCAAGATTGGTTGTTTGAAGATATTATTCACCTCGACACAATGCGGAGGAAGGAGTATGATTTATACGTAAAAACACTACTCTATTTCCTTGACCCTGAGAAGATTAAAGGGAAATTAGCTGAAATAGATGCTGATTATGACCGTAAATTTTTTAAGCCCGACAGTCCAGAATATTTCAATTCTGATAAAGTTATTGAACTCCAAAAATTATTATCTGATATACTCGAAAATGATTTAACTCGCATGAAATTGGTTGCAGCAGCTTGTGCGATTGAAAAAGAATGGTACACAACCCACGATGAATTATTCAACCTTCCGCCCACAGAATTAGCTAAAACCTTGATTTCGGGTTCAACGCCTTCTGGTGAAATGCTTTTCCCACCAATCCCAAACTTTATTTTTACCCGTGATATTGGCATTACGATTAATGATCATATTTTATTAAATCGTCCTAAAAAACAGGCTCGTACCCGTGAGGCTTTGTTGGTACAGTACATTTTTTATAATCATGACATTTTTAAAGAAATTCGTCAAAATTTAATTGAGATTCCTGATAATGAAACGTTATTTTTGTTACCCGAAGAGCAAGCCGAAGAAGCCCAATCAACGCTGGAAGGTGGCGATGTGATGATGGTAGCTAAAAATCATTTGTTAATCGGAATCTCCGAAAGAACAACTATTTATGCCGCAAAACAAGTCATCAAAATCTTATTTGCTAAGAAAATTGTTAATAAAGTTACGCTCATAAAAATTCCGAATAAACGTGATTATATGCACATTGATACGGTCTTTACGCAGATAAAAAGGGGTGTTTGGGTATTGTTAGGAACGTTGGCAAAACCGCAAGTAAACGCCGAAGACGAAGCCTTGATTAATGCTGGTTTATTGAAGTCAAAAAAATCAGAAGAAGTACATATTGTACAATTTAGAAGAGGACAAGAAAATGACTTGCGAGTGATTGAAAGTTTAGAAGAGTTATTAACGGAAATATCAATCTATGATCTTGATTGTCAGCCGCTTGACGTGAAATTTATTTATTCTGGAAATAATGAATTTCCTTACGGAGCAAGAGAACAGTGGACGGATTCATGTAATCTTTTGGCAATAAAAGAAGGGGTTGTAATTGGTTACGATCGCAACGATAAAACTCTCGAAGCCTTTAAAAATGCAGGATTTGAAGCCGTAAAAATGGAAGATTTATTACAAGATTTTGAGAATGGTATCAAAAATCCAGAGACGATGACAGACACTTTTATTATGTTACCTTCGGCAGAACTTTCAAGGGCAAGAGGCGGTTCACATTGTATGTCAATGCCAATATTGCGTTCAGAATTTTGATGTTCGATGTTCGATTTTCGTTGTTCGGAACTCGATACTTGTCCGTCAACATACAATACCAAACATCGAAAAATTAACATCAAACCTCGAAAAAAATGCGTTCACAAACAACATCCAATATCCTCATGATTCGTCCAGTTAATTTTGGATTTAACCAAGAAACTGCCGAATCGAATACCTTTCAAAATGCTGAATTTGGAGAGCAAAATAAAGCACAATCTCAACAAGAAGCTCTTAGAGAATTTGATGAGATGGTCGAACAACTACGAAAATCGGGCGTGAATATCATTGTAATTGATGATACGGTTGAACCCCATACGCCTGACTCAATTTTTCCAAATAATTGGGTATCTTTCCACGGTAACGGCTCGTTAATTACTTACCCGATGCAGGCAGAAAATCGCCGTTTGGAGCGTCGGGAAAATATTATCGAACAAATTTCAGCATTATTTTATGTTAATCGTAAAGTAGATTTATCGCATTTTGAAAAAGAAAATAAATTCTTGGAAGGCACGGGTTCTATGGTGCTTGACCGCAAATTTAAGATTGCTTATGCGTGTCTATCTCCACGGACAAACGTAGATGTTTTAAAGGAATTTTCCGCTCAAATGAATTATGAAATTGTAACCTTCAATGCCGTTGATGGTGATGGCAGACAGATTTATCACACCAATGTGATTATGTGCATTGGCGACATGTTTGCGGTGATATGTTTGGAAGCAATTCCAGATTTAGATGAGAAATTAATGGTTAGAAATTCGTTGGAACAATCGGGCAAAAGAGTGGTCGAGATTACATTGGAACAGATGAATAAATTTGCTGGAAATATGTTAGAAATAAAGAGTAAGACTGGACAAAAAATGTTAGTAATGTCAAGTTCTGCATTCCATTCATTAACGCCAAAACAAATTGATATTCTGGATGATTATTGCACGATTCATCATTTTAATTTATCCATGATTGAGGGAAATGGCGGCGGTTCAGCCCGTTGCATGATGGCAGAGATTCATTTGCCTTTGAAGTAATTTTCGTTAATGTTTTGTTAAACTATCGGTGTACTTTATTTCGAAAAGTTACTTTAAAATAGTTTATTCGTTCAAAAAAGTTTGACTACTTGATTTGCCTTTTGGGATAAATAATATTCCTAATTTCAATCCGTTAGATAAACAATACTAAAAATTTAGAGATTACGAACATATATTGTTTGAAGCACATTTTTTGGCAGTCAAGCATTTTTTAAGTAAATTTGGCAAGAAAAATGATAAATTAACCCAAATAATCAGACTGACTTTACCATTATTTAAGCGTTTTAGTAGTAGATTTTTTTTAGCCACTTGATTGAAAATGAGACCATTCACGCTCAAATCTTGAATTTGTGTTTGTTTAATTTTTATGACAAAGTGCATTTTCAAAGTTTCAATCACTAAAAATTGTTTTTCACAACACAACCCATGAAAAAAAGTTTTTTATTATCCTTGTTAGCTACATTGCTAATCTCAACTGCTTCTTTTGCTCAACAATCATTTGCCGATTTAATGGAATATGGCGTTAAGCAAAGTAATTTAGGTAATCATGCCTCAGCACAATCTGCATTTTCACAAGCCATTGCCTTGAAACCAGATGATGCTGCTGCTCATTATAATAGAGCCGTAACAAAAGCAAATCTCAAAGATAATCGTGGAGCCATTAATGATTTTGATAAAGCCCTTGAACTAAATCCAAGATATTCAGATGCTTTTGCAGGACGTGGACAAAGTAAGGCTCGTCAAGACGACCACAAAGGTGCTTTGCAAGATTATAACAGTTGCATTGCCCTTGACCCTGTCAGTGCAAACACTTATTTCCTACGTGGACAGAGCAAATCGAGATTGGAAAACTTCAAAGGTGCTTTGTCTGATTTCAACAAGTCACTCGACTTAACACCAGATAATGCCCAAGGTTACACGGCAAGAGGAATTGTAAAGCAAAAATTAGAAGATTTTAGAGGTAGCTTAGATGATTTTACGAAAGCCATTGAAATTAGTCCAAAACGTTCTTCTTCGTATGCAGGAAGAGGATTAAGTAAAATGAAAATGGGCGATTTTAAAGGATCAATTGCAGATTATGGCAAGGCTTTGGAACTTACTCCCGAAGATGCTGAATCATTGTATTTTAGAGGATATTGCAAAAGCCAAATGGAAGATTATCAAGGTGCTTTAATTGATTTTGATCGTGCTTTGGGACAAGAACCTGAAAATGCAATGGCATATTATGGAAGAGGTTTTGCTAAAAGCAAATTAGGCAATACAAAATCTGCCATTGAAGATTTTACCAAAGCAATATCTATTGGAAACATTGAAAATAATAAAGTTGTGTTCTCAGGTGCTATTACAAAACAGGTTTTGGACGAATTGAGAAATAATGTTCAAGAGCGTTTGAAAATGGCAGAAATGTCACCTGAACGTTCAGAGGTTTATTATAATCGTGGACTTTCAAAAGCACGGAATGGAGATACAAAAACTGCTATTGAAGACTACAATAAGGCAATTGCTTTAAATCCAACGTATTCAGAGGCGTACTTCACTAGAGGAATGTTGAAGTCGCAAACGGGTGATCAACGTGGAGCAATTCAGGATTGTACCAACGCTATTAAATTGAATCCAAAATATGCAGAAGCATATTACGTAAGAGGAATTATTCGTCACGCTTTGGGTGACACTGACGGTTGCAATGACCTAAGTAAATCAGGAGAATTAGGATATACGCCAGCTTATTCGGTGATTAGAGATTACTGTAATTAGTGATTAGTTATTGATTACTTGAATAAAAATGGGCTACTCTTGTAAAAGAATAGCCCATTTTTATTATCTATTTGAAGTAACTGATAACCAGTAACAAATAACTAATTTACTCAAATCTCAAATGCTTCACAGATTCGCCTGATGTGGCTAATTCTATCAATGAATCAATGCCAATTTGAAGATGTTTTTGCACATAATTGGTTGTTACTTTCTTATCACTATCCTCCGTTTTTACACCATCGGGAGTCATGGGATTATCCGAAACCAATAATAAAGCTCCGTGTGGAATTTTATTAGCAAAACCAACCGTAAAAATTGTGGCAGTTTCCATGTCAATTGCCATGGCTCTAATATCTTGCAAATAAGTTTTAAAATCCTCATCATGCTCCCAAACTCGACGATTGGTGGTATAAACTAAGCCCGTCCAATAATCTAATTCATGTTTTTTAATCATTGAAGAAACTGAACGTTGCAAACGAAACGAAGGCAAAGCGGGGACTTCTTTGGGCATATATTCATCGGATGTACCTTCTCCACGCACAGCGGCAATGGGAATAATCAAATCTCCCAAAGTCAAATTCTTTTTTAAACCGCCACATTTTCCTAAGAACAAAACCGCCTTTGGTTCGATAGCAGAAAGCAAATCCATAACTGTTGCCGCCATCGGAGACCCCATTCCAAAGTTGATTATGGTTATATTATTTGCCGTTGCTGTTTGCATAGGGCGGTCGGAACCGAAAACTTGTACTTCAAACTGGTCGGCAAACATTTTAACGTAATTGGCAAAATTTGTCAATAAAATATACTGCCCAAAATCCTCTAATGCCACTCCTGTGTAACGTGGAAGCCAATTATCCACAATTGCTTGTTTTGTTTTCATGTGTTTTGTTTTATTGTTGAGCAGTATTTTGTGTTAATTGTCAGTAAACATTTTAGCGTTTTAACCATGAATTAACTTTCATTCGTTATTTTTGAATTATCAAAAATATCTATATTATGGAATTACTCAATCTTCCTTCTTATGACCACAAATTAAAGAAAATCAATGACAAATTGTGTATCTGGGATATTATCCGTAAAAAATATATTGTCCTGACTCCCGAAGAATGGGTACGCCAGCACTTTGTTCATCATCTGATTAATGACCACAATTACCCAAAAAGTTTAATAAAATTAGAGAGCAGTCTGAACTATAATCAATTAATGAAACGCACTGACATTCAAGTATTTGACCGTGAAGGATGTCTTTTTATGATTGTTGAATGCAAGGCTCCCTACCTTAAACTTTCGGAGAGTGTTTTTGCTCAGGCGGCTCAATATAACAAAATTTTAAAGGCAAAATATTTAACCATTGCCAACGGAATGATTTTTCATTGTTGTAAAGCTGATTGGGAATTGCAACAAATAGATTTTACAGAAAATTTACCGATATTTTTATAAGTACCTTTGTCAAATAAACAACCCACATCATGTCTAAAAAACTCATTCCTTTTCTTTTATTATTTTTTGTAATTGCTTCATTATCAGCCCAAAAGAAAAAATCCACTGTCTCATTTGAAGCCTCTAATGCTGATAAACCTAAATTAGTTGTTGGTATTGTGGTTGACCAAATGCGGTATGATTTCTTATATCGGTATTCAGAAAAATATTCGTCAGGAGGTTTCAAACGCTTAATGAACGAAGGTTTTAATTGTCGTAATAATCACTACGATTATGCTCCTACGGTTACAGCCGCTGGTCATGCCGCTATTTTTACGGGTTCAATTCCTGCGATTAGTGGAATAATTGGCAATGAATGGTTTAATCAAAAAACGGGTAAATCGGTTTACTGTGTGGAGGATTCTTCCGTTAGAACGGTCGGTTCAGACAGTAAAGCGGGCTTGATGTCTCCTAAGAATTTATTGGTTTCCACGATTACCGACCAGTTAAAAATTGCCAATAATTTTCAATCAAAAACCATTGGAATTGCCTTGAAAGACAGAGGTTCAATTTTGCCTGCGGGACATACTGCCAATGCTGCTTATTGGTTCGATTCAAAAAATGGAGCTTGGATTACTTCGTCTTATTACATGAATGATTTGCCACAATGGGTAAAAGATTTCAATAGCATGAAAATGCCTCAAAAATACATGGCAGAAGGTTGGAAAACACTTTTACCGATTGAAAAATATTCTGAAAGCACAGCAGATAATCAGGCTTATGAAGCAAAATTGTCTGGTGAAAAAACGGCTACTTTTCCCCACGAATTAGCGGCACAATCGGGGGTAAATTTATTGGAAGTTATCAGAACAACCCCTTTTGGAAATACCTTAACAAAAGATTTTGCTTTGGCAGCCATTCAGAGCGAAAACCTCGGGAAAAGCCCTAAAACGGACTTTCTAACGATAAGTTTCTCTTCTCCTGATTACGTTGGACACGCTTTTGGACCAAATTCTATTGAAGTGGAAGATACTTATTTACGTTTGGATAAAGACATTGAAGAAATATTAACAAGCCTTGACAATTCGTTGGGAAAAGGAAATTATTTAGTATTTCTAAGTGCCGACCATGGCGTTGCTGACGTTCCAGGATTTTGGCAAAGTCAGAAATTACCAGCGGGGGTTATGGATGCTACTATTTCAAGCCGAGAAGTAAAAACTGCCCTAAAAACTGCCTTCGGAGAAGGTGAATTTATCATTGCCGAAGATAATTCTCAGTTATATTTGAACGCAAATTTAATGGAAGAAAAAAAGATTTCTTATACTCAAATTTATGAAATTGTGAGAAAAACTTTGTTAAAAAGAGATGATGTTGCCGATGTTATTGATTTACACAATTTGGCGAATTCTACGCTACCAGATTATCAATTAAGTTACGTCAAAAACGGATTTAATCCACGCAGAAGTGGTGACATTATGTTGGTTCTGAACCCAAGTTGGTTTGCGGGTCGCAAGCAAGGAACTACGCACGGTTCTTTATACAGATATGATACGCACGTTCCTCTTTTGTTTTATGGTTGGAAAGTTAAATCTGGCGAAACAACGCTCAGAACCAATATTTCAGACATTTCACCAACGGTTGCGGATTTATTAAACATTTTAGAACCAAATGGAAGTGTAGGAAATGTGATTTCGGGTGTTAAGAAATAATTATTATCTTTACCAAACAATCGTTAGGTAAAATCATTTTTTATGCAAAAGCATCAAATAACCGTTCAAAAAACTGCCCATTACGTCACCATCGGAGAAATTAATGAACAAACTGAAAATGTTTGGTTTGTCGTTCATGGCTACGGACAATTAGCCGAATATTTTATCAAAAAATTTAAGGTTTTGGATGATGGGAAAACGGTCATTATTGCCCCAGAAGCCTTATCAAGATTTTACCTAAAAGAGTTCTCTGGAAGGGTTGGAACAACATGGATGACCAAGTATGAAAGGGAATCTGAAATAGCAGATTATATCAATTATTTGAATCATTTATATGAAAATGTTCTGCAAGGAGTAGATATCAATAAATTGAAAATCAATGTTTTAGGATTCTCGCAAGGCACAGCAACTGTTGCAAGATGGTGTATGAATGAAACCATAAAATATGATAGATTAATTCTCTGGGCGGGATATTTTGGCAATGGCATAGAAGACGTTATTGAGCCTAAGAAAATGACTAAAAAAGAAGTAATTTTGTGTTACGGAAAAGAAGATGAATTCTTGCTGAAGATTGATACGCAACAATACGAAATGGATATCCAAAAAGCGATTCCAC
>Ga0326734_1000476_pt1 | contig 11059 bp, 10 predicted proteins | sample 15_GP2_1315_FD_207944 | JGI IMG/M metagenome (GOLD analysis project Ga0326734, IMG submission 207944) | Glacier ice microbial communities from Ngari, Tibet, China - 15_GP2_131.5 | ecosystem: Environmental > Aquatic > Freshwater > Ice > Glacier | place: China: Ngari, Tibet | collected 2018-07-18
AAAACTACAAGGTTCCAACAAATTGAAAAATCTTCCCAAAATTTGTGTAATCCGATAAACTTTATATATTTGTGGTATCAATCCATTTCAAATATATAATATGAAAACCTTAGAAAAAATCCCACAGCAAGAAATTATCCTCCGAAACCATGTCACGGTAGTCGAAACAACAACTGATTATGATCTTTTTAAACCCTTAAACGGGAATAGAATGATCGATGAAAGCCTAATAAGACGACTAGTTAACTCATTCAGTAAGAGATACTTATTTTCACCAATACTAGTCAATGAATATTTCGAAATTGTTGACGGACAACATCGTTACGAAGCAGCCAAAGAATTAAATCTCCCCATTAATTACATATCTGTACCCGGATATGGGTTACATGAAATCCAAATTCTAAACAGTAACACCAAAAATTGGACAAAACTAGATTATTTGGATTCCTATTGTGAATTGAATATACCAGCATACTTGACAATGAGAGATTTTATGAGAGAATTTCCAGAATTCGGAATACGTGCCGTGGAAACACTCACTACCTTCAATTATTGGGGTGCAAATTACAACTATAAAATAAATAGGGATAGAAAAGAGAGTAAACAGAAAAATAAAGTTAATGTGAGAACCAGAAGATTCGAGGAAGGACTCTTGGAAATACCCGATATCGAAAAGTCATATAAATACGCCAGAATGATTCTCGAATATAGGGAATTCTTCACAGGATATTATAGACACTCATTCGTGCATACGATGGTAGGTCTATTTGATGACGAAAGATTCAAACACGAAGATTTTATCGAGAAAGTAAGAATGCAGCCAACTAGCTTAGTGACCTGTGTTACAACCGAACAATATAGAGCTTTAATCGAAAATATTTACAACTATAAACTGAAGAATAAAGTCAATCTCCGGTTCTAATAAAATAGTTTTTAAGGAAGCCCTTACATAGAAATGTGTAGGGGTTTTTTATTTATAAAAATTTTTTATATTTATCGGGTTTCAGATGTAAAAATTTTTTATATTTGCATCAGAAATAAATATAGATGAAATTAGAAGAATATTTAGCAAAAGATGTGAATGAAGGAAGTTCTACCTTATTGGAACATTCAAAATATGTGAGTAAAGTAGCTGTGTTGGTAGCTAAAATGACCTTAAGTAACCCTGATAGTGATTTGATTAAAGCTGTAGAGATAGCCGGATTACTACATGATGTGGGGAAAATGACTGATTATTTTCAAAATTTTACTAGAGGTAAAGATACACCTAAAAAATATAAACTACCTTATTTACATCAAGAGATAGGTTGGGCATTTTTAGAATTAAATCTAGATTTAGGTGACTGTAAATTAAAAGAACTGGTTTTAGATGCAATTTATTGGCACCACAACTTACCACATCAAAGGAAATTAGGATTTAATTATAGTAATGTCATAATGGAAAGTGTTAAACCTCAAGAAAATAAAAACATGGTTCTATTTACGAAACACGTTTTAGATAATCAAGAGGTAATAAATGAAAGAGAATGGAGTGATACACAAACACCATATTTTTATAACCCGAAATTTGATGATACTCATGACCCGAAAGTTACCGATTATAGAAAACAGTTTGTTCGCTACTGTTTGATGATTGCCGACAGAAATGTATCAGCAATTACTAATAAAGACGATTTACCTACAGTTGACTTCAATAGGATGTTCAATAATATGCTTTTAAGAAAAAGTGTTGTAGATGTCCCACAAACGTTATATGGTAACAGTGATAGATGGAAAGAACAAAAATCTTTGGTAGAAGATGTGACGAGTAACACTGCATTGGTGAAAGCCCCGGCAGGTTTCGGTAAAACATTAGTAGGTTTATTATGGAATTTTAAACGTGATAGAAAACTCTTATGGGTTTGCCCTAGAAATTCGGTGGCTGCAACCGTTTATTTATCAATTTTAGAAGAGTTGAAAGTAATGAATATTAACATGAAGGTTGAATTATTCTTTACTAATGAATATCAGGATTCTAACTATCTCGAACCGTCTAAATTTAAATCAGAAATAATTGTAACTAATATTGATAATTATCTTGCAGCTAATATTGACACTAATAAAACTGATGGTCTATTTTATATAAATAATTTTGATGTTGTTTTTGATGAGTACCATGAATTAGTAGACCAAGGCGCATATTTCTCATTATTTTTGAATAATATGAAAACTAGGCACCGTCTTACAAATGCTAGAACACTCTTATTATCAGCAACACCAATACCATTAGAACATATTTGGGATGCAAAAGATATGTACACACAGATATTACCAAAAAACGGACATTGTACACCTGCACACCAAAATAAATATGATATTTCTATAGTAACAGAACTTCCAGAAAGAAAATTAGATACGGTTCATTTCTTTAACTCTGTTAAAGGGGCACAAAAGTTTGCGATTGAACGCAACAGGGATTGGATAATGCACAGTAAATTCCTTACACCAAAAAGGGATATCGATTTTGAGAAAGTACATTTAATATATGGTAAAAATGGCATCAATATGGAACATCTCAAGGTTAATCTGGTAGCAACTCCGGTTCTTCAAGCCAGTTTTGATGTTTCCTTTTCACATGGTAACGAATCCGTAAAGTCACCAGAAGACACTTTACAACGCATTGGTAGGGTTGATAGATGGGGCAACGCCTCTGAAAGAAGTTTTACAATCATTAAATCTAAAGATAAAAGTGAACAAACCACAATAGGAAAGCAATATAATAAAGGTTTAAGTGATATGTGGTTTGAAGAGTTAGAAAAACTGAATGGGGGAAAATTCACTTTATCGGAAATTTATGATGTATATAACAATTTCACAAATACTAATTTAAAGGCTATAAAATTTTATATTAGGGCTAGAATAAAAGAGAGTACCGACCATTTAAGTGAAATTTTCCCCAAGAAAAATGGTTTATCATTAGATGATGAGAAAAACTATATAGCAGGGGGTAATCGATTAAGAAGGACTAAGAACAAAGAAATTTATTTCATATGTAAAAAATTGGATGGTACAGGATATACTGATGTGTTTTCAACACAGATATATGTTTCATTAGATGTTGATTTCAAACGAGGTGATAAAGGCAATCTTTTAATATTAATGAAACGGAGAATTAAAAGTTTAATGAATGATTCTAGATTTGGTTTTAAGGATATGATAAATGGTAAAGGGAAGTATTGGGATAAGCTAACAATAGCTGAGATAGAATCTAAAGCTAGGTTTATGAAAACACCTTATATTAGAACTGATGTCTTCTATCATAATGAGTATGGAATAATTGATGAAAAAATGAAAAATGATTTGAATTTATAAATAATTTTTATATCTTTGTTTAACGAAAAATTATTAATTATATAAAGATGAAAAAAGCAAAAAGTATCCTATTCGAAGTGGAAATAGAAGGACAAGGAATTGTTAACTATGATAGTGTTAATCAAAAGAAGTTACTTGCTAAAACCAGATTGGGTAGCTCGATTGAATACAGGTTTAACAATACAACTTTTGCTAAAAAGAACTTATATGAAGGTGAAGAAGGGAAAATAGATTATAAAATCAAAATTTCATCCGACTGCTTGCGGAATGGTCTCTTTTCAAAAGATATGGTGGCACAAAGCCCAAACCTTATCCATCACAAGACATTTTTAATGACATTCTTAGGTTCGCCAGTATCAATCTTGCGTGGATACATGTTTTTCGGGACTTCCGAGGCTTATAAAAAGAAATCACCTATCACTATAGTTGATGCAGAGCAAACATGTAATGCTTTGTCAATAATTGAAACTTTTGCTAAAAGTGGAGAAAAAGCGATCGTTAAACCAGAAGAAGAGGCTGATGAAAAGGTAACCGAAGATAAAGGTGAAAAGGAAGATACAAAATCGGATAACACATTTTTCAAAAAAGAGACTATCGGTAATATCAAATACGCAACAAGAGGAAGTTTGAATTTAAATGAACTTCAGTTTGTAAGCGTTGATACGATCTATGATAGAATGGCTTTGAATCCTGATGATTTTCCATTATACAAATCGTTTCTGAATTCACAGATTTCTAACTTCAATAGCGAAATTGGGTATTACAAGATGGCTAATACCATCAGTGAAGTACCAGAACTTGGATTCCGGTTCTCTAATGAAAATGTTGTCAGCTTAACAAAGGAGTTCTTCAAACGCTTACAAAATCTGAGCATCAACCGAAATAGTGCTTACGCAAAAACTGCGAAGGTTCGATACAAGATAGTATATGACGTTGTGGAAGACACATTCGATAATCGTTCTGGATGGGTGGAAATCAACAACCTAAACACTGTTGATAAGATGAATTTCGATATGGAAGATGCGTATGTTGTGACTGACAGTGAAGAAGCAGTAAAGAATAGAGAAGACATCATCAAAGAAAGTAAAAAATTGATTGAAGGTGATAAGGTTAAGAAGGATGCTGCTAAAGTTAAAAGAGATGCCGATAAAGCTGCCAAGGCTGCCGCAAAATTAGAAGCTGAACAAAAACTTAAAGAAGCCCAAACCGAAGCAACTTTGTAATATGTCAGACAAATATCTTTTATTACAATTCAGGAACGCCAAGTTCTTCCCATTAAGTGCCAAGGGCAACTTTAAAACGAAAGATAAAACCTATGATATTATTCAAGGTAAACAAGAACGTCTGAATATGGAATTTTATGATGAACCTATCACATTATCACATATTTCAAACGTTCTCCATGTCTTATTTGGGCAAAGACCCGTATCATCTTTCAGGTATTCATCATATCAAGCTGATGAATACCTATTAAATAAAGCTAAAGATTCATTTCTAAGAATTGACACACCGAAATTAGATAAGGATAAGTATCACGTTGAGCAAATACAACTAAACAAAGCTGGCTATAATACATGGAATCGAACTATAACAGTATATTGGGGTAAAATCAAACTTATTCTCGGAGAAGAAAGGTATAAAGGTTTTTTGAAATTACTTAAAAAACATTATCAAATCACACCTATCAATACTACCTTCAATGAGGTTCTTCCACGTTTCACTATAGTAAATGAAAAAATGAAAGTGTGGAACTATGGTTCTAAAAAAGATAGAACTGTTGATGTACCAGCAGATTTACATGAAGATTTCTTAGCTTTTTATAAAATTATAGGCGATGAAGGGCTAACTTCATTCATTAAGTTGTTACATGGTAATCTTCCTGACATAAACAAAATAATCGGTAAATGTGCACAAACCACTTTTAGAGGTGTAGGAGAAATTTCTATTTTATCCGGGAGTATATTAGTCCCTGTTACGAATAGTGACTTGAAAGCCCTATATAATGCTACAGCCACTATCCTTGATGGGGGTCTAGTCCACATTCAGAGGATTATCGATGAAGAAGACTTAGACGAAGAATTATTCAATGACTTCATCCAAGTAAGTGAAATATCCACCAATAAATCATTCAAAACTTATGAGAGTAAAGATCAAACTAACACCGACCAACCAGACACTACCAATAGCTAATCAACATCTACTGAACGGGTATGTTCATAAATGCTTAGGTGAAAATAATAAATACCACGATACTAAAAGTGATTATTCAGTTTCCTCTCTCATGGGAGGTAAACTAGATATCGCAACCAGCCGTGTTCATTTTACTAATGGAGCCTATTTTACTGTTACTTCTTTAGACACAGAAATGATGAACATTCTAATCTTGGGTCTGTTGAATAATACTGAATTTGTGTCCGGTCTGAACTTCGCTGGTATAGACTTTATAGAAGAAAAATTTTATGACGGATGGAACCACTTTGCAACCCTGTCACCGTTCCTTATTAAACGCTATGCGGATAAAAAGAACTACAGTTTCGTCACACTAGATGAAGAAAACTTTCAAACTGAAGTAAAAGACTATCTGATCAAAAAAGTTTCCACTATCAACCCCAAACTAAACCTAACCAATTTTGATGTGGAAGTGAAAAGCCACTCAGGTCATAAAATCAAAAAAATTATGATCAAAAATGTGGTTAATAAAGCCAACCAATGCCAGATAAGTCTATTCTGTAATAAACAAGTGGCTGAACTCTTATATAACATTGGAATCGGGCAATCCACCGGAAGCGGTTTCGGTACCATCTACAAAACTGAAAATCACCTACTGTATAAGTAAACTGTTATAATAAGAGTATTTTAAGTTGGTCAAAATTGACTTAAAATACTCTCTTATAGTCACTTATACAGAGGTACATTGTTATTTATATCAGTTTGTAAGGAAATCACAACTTATCAGTAATTCTATTTTCAATTTGTGAAATTGTTATTTATATCAGTTTGTAAGGAAATCACAACTGCTTATGTAAGAACCAGAGGTCTAGGTAGATTGTTATTTATATCAGTTTGTAAGGAAATCACAACTCAATTACAGAGCATATAAAGCAGTATAACATTGTATTTATATCAGTTTGTACGGAAATCACAACGCTGAAAATAGTGCTTATGAATTGAAGAAATTGTTATTTATATCAGTTTGTATGGAAATCCCAACGGTGGAGTTGTACCTTCTTGCTGCGTACCAATTATTATTTATATCAATTTGTATGGGAATCACAACGTGGCGTAGGCTATTCAATATTAGTCAAGGATTGTTATTTATATCATTTTGTATGGAAATCACAACAATGCAGATACGTTAAATGCCATAATATTATTGTTATTTATATCAGTTTGTAAGGAAATCACAACTATGCAACCCAATCAGTGTAAGTTAATTCAATTGTTATTTATATCATTTCGTAGGGAAATCACAACTTATCCTTTGGAACAGGATATTAAGGTTTGATTGTTATTTATATCTGTTTGTATGGAAATCACAACGGTGGATATCCTTCAATATATTTTTCAAAATTGTCATTTATATCAGTTTGTATGGAAATCACAAGGGTGAAGAATTAAAATTACACTTAGAATCAATTGTTATTTATATCAATTTGTATGGAAATTAAAAACATCATGAACTCTTTGGAATTGGAAGTATCCTTCTTATTATATTATCTTATATGGAAATTACAACTCAATACCACCGGATTTAACAAAGTTTGGTCTTATTATTTATATCGTTTCGTAAAGAAATCACAACAAAAGTGACCTATGTGTTTTGGAAGCATACATTGTTATTATATTATTTTATATGAAAATCACAACTCGTAAACATAAACTGCACGAATCAGTCCTATTATATTTATATCATTTTGTATGGAAATCACAACCATAAATATGGGTCAAAGGGTCAAAAATTCTTGTTATTTATATAAGTCTGTAAGGAAATCAAAACTCACTAACATTGCCAGTCAATTTCTCATAATTCTTATTATATCATTTTGTAAGGAAATCACAACGCTAAATATGATGAACTAGTCTGTACAGTAATTGTTATTTATATCAGTTTGTAAGGAAATTACAACGCCATGTGTTCATGGAAATTACCTTTTTCAATATTATTTATATCAATTCATATGGAAATTAAAACCTTGATGAACCACTGAAAATACTACTTAATTATTATTTATATAATTTCGTATGGAAATTACAATTACTGAATTAAAGATGTTGATTGCGACAAGACTGTCACTTATGTTTATTCGTATAGAAATCACAATGTCATAGCGATGCTACCATGCCGATTAGCATTATTATTTATATCATTTCTATGGAAATCAAAAGATGCTAGTTAAAAATTGATTAAAGTAATAAATTATATTCTGTCGTGAGGGAATTATAAGTGACATAGGAAGTCTGCATTGAGTCTAAGATAAATATTATATAATTTCATATGGAAATCAAAAAACGTCAACGGCTATTGTCCCCACCTTTTCAATTATATCAATTTATATGGAAATTAAAACTTATAAATACACCAAAGGATTTCAATTAATTTATATCATTCCATACAGGAATTAAAATGAGGGTTGGTATTTAGGTAACCAAAAAGTAAGAAAAATTGTATAAGTCCAACGGGAATTAAAACATAAATTTTACTTTACGAAAGTAAGACCATCATTTATTTATATCAATTCAAAAGGAAATTAAAATATTATAGTTATTGATGTACTCGTCAATGACATTATTATTTATATTAAACTAAATGAGAATCAAACATTGCATATTAAAAATATTTAGAATATATTTGCATAACAATAAATAAAAACATGTATAAAGAATTCATTGAAGATATATTAAGTGAGTATTTTAGAGACTTCTATTTTGATAATACTGAAGTATTTGAAGATAATAATTACATTGTTATCTTAAACAAGAATATTCATTTCTTGGTTATTAAGATACATGACATACAAACAGACTTAGCTTGTATAACAATGACAAGTGGTAACGAAGAAGATAAACCCTTGAGATACAAAGTGATCTTGGAGAAATTATTAAGATCAAAATTCAATTTTTAAAAATAATTTCACTTTTTTGGGTCACCTTTTAAAGAATGAAGTATATATAGTATATTGCGGAGTAGAGAAGTGGACATATCTCGCTGGTCTCATAAGCCAGAAATCGCTAGTTCGAATCTAGCCTGTCGCTACAAATAAAAGACAACACTTGCCTTACACGGGAATCCGAGTCATGTTGGTTCGAATAAAATAGCTGAATAAGAACGTTATCTTTTATAAAGAAAAAATAAATTAAAATAATATTTGCATTTAGAAATAAATGTTGTATATTTGCAACAAGGAATTAAACAAAGAAAAAAAATAAATAAAACAATGAAAACTCTAGTCAACATATGGAACATCTTTACTAATGTCAATAAAGGCATTAAATGGGATAATAATACGCTGTTTATAGCGGATATTATCGCATTAGGGGATGAACGCATACTAAATGACTCAGGGAACTTAACGTTTTGTTAAAGATATCTTAAACAGATACACACAAACAACCCTGAGTCGCAAGATTCGGGGTTTTTTGTTTTAAAAGAAAAAATATATGACAATAGAAGAAATAGAGAAAATATTGGATAAACATCTCGAACCGATTAAAGAAGATTTACAAATAATCTCGAAAGATTTAAAAGAGATTGGAAGTGGAATGAAAAATATACTAAAAACGTTAGAAAAAATATTAAATAAATAAAAAATGCTCCTATTGGCAAATTGGAATAAGCCACCACACTTTCACTGTGGTCATGTACGGGTTCGAATCCCGTTGGGAGTACAAATATACAGGACTATAGTTTAAGGGTAGAATATGGGTCTCCAAAACCTTTGGTCATGGTTCGAATCCATGTGGTTCTGCAAATAAATAGGGGTGTAAATTAAGTGGTAAAACTTCGGCAAGCGCAAACCGAAGGATGGAGTTTTTCGAGTACTTCTACCCCTGCAAAAATCTTATCAGTTGGATAAGAGGTTCTTTGACGTATGAATAATAAATGCCTAGTTCGGATAGAGATCGATTCCACCATACTTGTAATATGGAATTTAAAAACACCGTTGGTTTGAATCCAACACTAGGCTCTAATTATTTCGAGTTTATTTTTAGTCTCTTTTTATACTTCAATGTATTTATAAAGATGAGATGGAGTAAAAGCGAAGAAATAAAAATAATTAAATTATTAACTGAAGAAAATAAAACATATAGTGAAATAGGTGAAGTTTTAAATAGAACTAGTAAGTCAATAAAACTAAAATTAAATAAATTAGGGTATAAACAAGAAGATTTTTATATAAAACCCTCTAATTATATTATTAAAAAATGTTTAAAGTGTTGCAAAGAGTATAATTCTTTAATAAAAGAGGGAAGGAAGTTTTGTTCACAGTCATGTTCCGCTTCATATAATAATATTAAAAATTATATAAAAAGAGAAGAAACAGAAAAATCAGAAAAACCTGTTAATAAATGCTTACTATGTAATAACAAATTGAAAAATGGTAAAAAATATTGCACCCAATTATGTCATACTAAACATATTAAACTAATTAGATTTTCATTAATAGAAAACGGTGATACTAGTCTGCCGTCAAGAAATTATAAAAATTATTTAATTGAGAAACATGGTAACCAATGTATGGACTGTGGATGGTGTAAAGTAAATCCTTATAGTAATACCATACCTGTAGAATTAGAACATATTGACGGTAACGCAGAAAATAATAATTTAGATAATTTAAAATTATTATGTCCTTCTTGCCATTCTTTAACACCTACTTATAGGGCTTTAAATATGGGTAATGGTAGATATAAAAGGATGGAGCGATATAATGAAGGTAAAAGTTCTTAAAAGAAAGGGGTGAAAATGAATAGATTAACGTATAGAGGATTTTATACTTTAACTGATTTTTCCAGCATTGATAATGTATATTATGGGAAAATAGAAAATATAAGTGATCTAGTAACGTGGGAATGTGATGCTTTCAATGACATAACATCAAGTTTTCATCAAGCAGTAGATGATTATATAAAAGTTTAATAAAATGGGGGATTAGCTCAGTCTGGAAGCAGCAGACGGTTTACATCCGTAAGGTCAAAGGTTCAAATCCTTTATCCCCTACAAAATTGGTAAAAGGTAAATATGAGAAAACTTGTCTATTTATTCCGCTTGTGTAATAGCTTAAGATGTTATACAAGCACCAAATTTTAACATGGGTCTGAAGCCAAAGGCAGGTCGTTTGTCTTGCACACAAATTGTTCCGGTTCGATTCCGGCAGTATCCACAAAAGAGACAGGATAATACTCTGAACGTAGCCTTGAAAATGGGCAGGACAAAATTCTGGATAAGTCTCTTTTAAATTTGCAACTTTAGTACAATGGCAGTGTCTCTTTTGAGGAACATAGGTTCGAATCCTGTAGGTTGCACAAAGAGATAGGGTAAAAGCTGGACAGCCATTTATGGTAGGCGTTAATCTGGACAGTCTCTTTATTATTGCATCATTAGCTCAGAGGCAGAGCGGGAGTTTTCCAAACTTCAGGTCGAGATTTCAAAATTCTCATGGTGCTCAAACGTACAATCACACTTATATGTGATCGTGCAATTACAATT
>Ga0326734_1000477_pt1 | contig 11051 bp, 9 predicted proteins | sample 15_GP2_1315_FD_207944 | JGI IMG/M metagenome (GOLD analysis project Ga0326734, IMG submission 207944) | Glacier ice microbial communities from Ngari, Tibet, China - 15_GP2_131.5 | ecosystem: Environmental > Aquatic > Freshwater > Ice > Glacier | place: China: Ngari, Tibet | collected 2018-07-18
TCACCGAGGCGTGGAGAACGCGTCCCGGGTCAGGATAAAGGCTGCCGGTGACACAGTTGAACGCCTGGCTGTAGCTTTTGCGATCAGTCAGGTTGTCCGCTGCAAGAGACAACTCGACACGGTCCAGCTTCCAGGTGTAGCGGGCATCCAGCAGCGTGTTGGCAGGGATCATGCGCGTGCAGGCATTGGCGTTGTCATTGCCAAAGCGTGCCTTGCTCAGGTGCTGCGCACCCAGGCCAACGCGCTGGCGCGGATCGATCTGCCAGTCAAGCCGCAGTGCGGCCGAGGTGTGCGACACCAGCGGTATTTTCTTGCCGGCGTTCGGGCCTTCGGAAAATTTTGCATCAACGGTTTGCAGCGACCCGTTCAGCGTGAGGTTGCTTGCCAGCGACACCTGGCCGTTCAGTTCAATTCCGGCGCGGCGCGTGGGGTCCAGATTGACGTTGCTGAAGACGGTTGGGTCATATGCGATTTCGTTGCTTGCCTTCTGGCGGAAAACGCGCAGCCCGGCGCGTTCCCCGGCTGCCGATTGCCATTTGACGCCCATTTCAATGTCGCGCGTGGTCTGCGGCCGCAGGGCAGCGAACAGGTAACGGTTTTCATCCACATTCGGCAAGCGATAGGCTTGGGCACCACGGACATAAGCATTGAATCCGCCGGACAGCGCCTGGTTGGCGCCGATGTCCCAGGCTTTCAAATTGTCAGGCCGGTCGTAGTTGACCAGATTGACCGCATCGAATGCTTTCTTGTTCACTTTTTCCTGGCGGACCCCCGCTGTCAGGCGTGTGCCCGAAGGAAGAAGCACATCGCCGATCAGGTACACCGCGCGGTTGTCCTGGGTGGCATTTTCATTCTGGCCAAAGTTGTCAACACTGTGGTAGTTCCAGCGGTTGAAGTCCATGCCCGCAACCACCTTGAGCGCACTTGAGCCCACACGGCCGGCGTAGGTTGCCTTGGGCGAAACCTGCTGGGAGTCGCTTTTGCTTTGGGAGTTGTAGCTGCTGCCGACAAAGTAGCCCGCGCTTTGGCGATTGCGCTGTCCCAGGTCAAGCGCGAATGTCCAGGCGTCCAGCTTGTAGTCAATGCCAGCGCTGGCGCGTGTTTCGGCGTAATTGCCAAAGTCGTTGGGCGTGACGGTTTGCCTGGGGTTGGCTGCGTACTGAACAAAGGTCAAGCCGCCGGGAAACCGGTTGTTTTCGTTTTCCGAACTCACGCGGGCGCGAAAACCCACAGCGCCGGCACTGCCGTTCACGCCGACGGAAGCCGTTTCCTGCTTGTTCTCGCTGTTGGCGCGGTAGCCGTCACTTTCGCGTCGGCGAACGCTGACGTCAAAGCCCGCGCTGCCGTTGCCTCCCTGAAGCTGGGCGCGCGCATCGCGGCCAGAGAAACTTTCGAGTTGCAAACTGGCAGAGCCCGTCAGGCGTGCGCTTGCGCCGCGCTTGAGCACGACATTGATCAGGCCGGCACTGGCGCCTTCGCCCCACTGCACGCTGGAGCCGCCGCGGATGATTTCAATCGATTCAATCATTTCAGGCGAAATCGCGCTCAGGCGAGCGGTTGCCAGCTCGTTTTCAGAAATGCGCACGCCATCGACAATGACCGCGACGTTCTGGTCAGCGGTCGCGCCATAGCCGAGCAGGTCGAGCGAGTAATTGCGGCCGCCCCGCAGGTCAGTTCTCGACGGGATGCCGACCAGGCGACGAATCGCATCATTCGCATCGCCAGCACCCGAAGCAAGAATCTGCTCGCCAGTGAGCACAATTGCCGAAAATGGCGCAGACGGCAAGTCTTGCTCGACGCGGTTTGCCGTGACAACGGTTTCTCGGAGTTGCTGCACAGGCTGTGCCAGGACAAAAGACGGAAATACCGCGTTCAAGACCATTGGCAGCACAGCCAGGCGCAGATAGGGACTAAAAATTTTCATGGGACAAGCGATCAACAAAATACCCTCACTGGCTTCCCCGCCAATGCATGAGCGTTACGGACAAGCGCCTTTTTCAAAAAAGCGCGCATCCACCTGGTTGGCCGGTATCCGGGCTGGCGGAACTGCTCTCATCGCCTTCCCAAGCGGGTGTTCAAAACGCTCAGTGGCTCAGGATGAGAACTGAATGCGGGCCTGAATTCATTCAAGCTGCGGCATTCGTCCGTTTACCGTTGCGGGGGCAGCGCAGGTTGGAAATCGCAGCGCTTGCGGGCCGGCTTGATGCGGCGCCCATGGCGTTGACTTTCCCCTGCTTCCCGTTGAACTGCAGCGTGTGAATCACACTGCGAGCACCAACAGCGGGCATTCTACGCGGCAAAATGCGGCTAACCCTACAATCGGAAGCGCCATGCCGAACCAACACCACTTCGATCAAATTGATCAAATTACTGAACGGGTAGAGCAGCTTTTGCTGCGCTATGAGGAATTACAACGCCTCAACGTACAACTGGGCGAACAAGTCACTGCGCTGGCGCAGGAGCGGGATTCACTCAGGTCCCGGCTCAGCGCCGCACGCTCCCGTGTCGATGCGCTGATCGAACGGCTGCCTGAAATTTCCGAGCCCGTTGTTACCGCTTATGTGGACCCTGCCCAATGAAACAGCTTGAAGTACAGATCATGGGCCAGAACTACATGCTGGGTTGCCCTGAAAACAGCGAGCCCCGGCTGCTGGAGGCCGTTCAGACGGTCGATTCAGCCATGTGCAAGATCCGGGATGCCGGCAAAGTCAAGGCCCGGGACCGGATTGCCGTGCTCGCGGCCCTGAACCTGGCTTACCAGTTGCTGGAGCCTGTGCCGGCACTGCCGGAAACTGTCCCGCTTCCGGCCTGCCCGCCTGGCGATTCTGGCGATGCGGACAGCGAAACTTCCCAGGCGCAGCTGCACTCCCTGCTGCAACGGCTGGATGCCGCCCTGGCGAGTCAAAACGCGGCCGCCTGATTTTTTGGCCTGCAGGACCCTTACCGTTCTGCCGTATGGGTCTACAATTAATTTGTCTGCAGTGCCTGCCGGGCTTTATATTTCCTTGAACCAATGCTCCACGAGCACGGGCTTGGTAAATTGTCAGGTTGGTGTGATCGTCTCGCGTCAGACGAACCCGAAGCCTGACTGCCCTCGCCCACCTGAACCCCGGTTCAGGATGACGGTCCGGCGGCATTCGCAGACACCCTTTTCTTTTCATTTTCCTCAGGCGTTGACGTTCTAAGCTGAACCCAGCGCCTGCCTTGTCGCCTCAACGCGCCCGTCCATGATGCTTTCGCCCTTGTTGATTGTTGAACTTGCCCTGCTGGGCATAGGAACAGGATTCCTTGCCGGGCTGCTGGGCATTGGAGGCGGCATGCTGATGGTGCCCTTCATCACGCTTATTTTGGCCAATCGCGGAGTGTCTGCTGACCTGTCCGTGAAAATGGCGATTGCCACTTCGATGGCCACCATCATCTTTACCTCCTTGTCCAGCGTGCGGGCACACCATCAGCGGGGCGCCGTGCGGTGGGACATCGTCAAGCGCCTGGCACCGGGCATCGTGGCAGGCAGCATCGTTGGCAGCCTGGGCGTGTTTGCCTTGCTCAAAGGCACTTCCCTGGCCATATTTTTCGGGCTGTTTGTCAGCTTCTCGGCCACACAAATGTTTTTGGACAGAAAACCCAAGCCGACGCGCCAGATGCCCGGCACGGCAGGCCAACTGGTTGCAGGCGGGTTCATTGGATTCCTGTCGGGCCTGGTTGGCGCAGGGGGTGGATTTATCAGCGTGCCCTTCATGACCTGGTGCAATGTCGCCATTCACAATGCAGTCGCCACTTCGGCTGCGCTGGGTTTCCCGATTGCTGCAGCCAATGTGGTGGGCTACGTCATCAGCGGGCAGACGGTACAAAACCTGCCCGAAGGCTCCCTGGGCTATATCTGGCTACCGGCATTGGCCGTGGTGGCGGTGTGTAGTTTTCTGACGGCGCCGCTGGGTGCCAGGGCCGCGCACAGCATACCGGTCGGGAAGCTCAAGCGGGTGTTTGCCAGCATTTTGTACGTGCTGGCAGCCTACATGCTTTACAAAGGCTTGAGCAGCTAACCCTGCCGGCCAATCTGCCTTCTAAGCAGCCGCTGGCGTCATCAGCACCATGCCATCGTCGTCGGCATACAGCCAGTCTCCGGGGTAAACCCACACCCCCTGAATCTGGACAGCAATATCGCGTTGCCCTTCTTGCCTTTTGTCGGTCGGCAGTGGCATGGCTGCCAAAGCACGTATGCCAAGACCGCATTGGGCAAGCTCGCTGACATCGCGAACGCAGCCATCGACAACCACCCCATTCCAGCCGTTTTTAGCCGCTGCAGCGCCCAAATTCCCGCCCAGCAAGGCACGGCGCAACGAAGCGCCACCATCGACCACCAATACCCGGCCTTCGCCGGGCGAATCCACGGCAGCCTTGACGAGCGAGTTGTCCTCAAAGCATTTGACCGTGGCCACCGGACCGCAAAAACGGCTGATACCGCCGTAGTTTTTGAATACAGGCGGCAAAACCCGAAACTGGCCGGAATGATCGTTTTTATGGACATCGCAAAGATCGCAGGTGGCGAAAAAAGGCGGGGCAATCGTCGTCATTTCAAACTCGCTTTTAAAAAAAATTCACAGGGTTTCCAGGCCTGGCTGGCACTCCAGGCCATGCAACCAGGCAACGAAAACAGTTATTTGTGATTTTCGGGGGTGAATCCGCTACATCAGAGCGGAAATAAAGTGTTTTCCCGCTCTCAAACAGGATTTTCTCCAGTAGCATGCGCTAAGCCCAGGAAGGAGTGGTTCTTGCTGCGGCGACCCGTTAACTGTCTAGAAGGAATTAATTATGGCAACTGCTACAAAAGCGCCAGCAAAAAAAGCGGCTCCGGAAAAAACTGTCGCGGCAAAAAAAGTGACGCCTGCAAAAACGCCTGCTGCTAAAAAAGCCGCTGCTGCCAAGGACGCAGCACCGGCAAAAAAACGCACGCCTAACCCGGCCTTCATGAAGGCGCTGACGCTCAGCCCCGAATTGTCTGCCGTCGTCGGCGACAAGCCTTTGCCGCGCACTGAAATTGTCAGCAAGCTGTGGGTCTACATCAAGGCCAACAACCTGCAAGACGAAGCCAATAAGCGCATGATCAATGCCGATAAAAAGCTGCTGGCCGTGTTTGGCAAGCCGCAAGTGTCAATGTTCGAAATGGCTGGCCTGATCGGCAAGCACGTTAAATAAAGGGTTTTCACCCTTGCATGACGGCCGCTGTTGAGCGGCTTTTTTGCGACTGTTATTTCTAGCGCAAATATTGCTCCAGTCATCTGCACTGCTTGCAAGAAAATATTTTAAATGCCTGGGATTGGCGGTGGCATCAGCACCGCGTGCCTGTTTTCTTGCCCAGATCAACCTTCTTCCATGCGTCGATATCAAAAAGGGGAAGTTCTCCTCGCTTGATAGAATGTTCCTCCCGCAACCTGCCGGTCAGCATTCTGCTGATTGGCATGTCTTATAAAGTTTCAAGGCATTTTCGCATACGCCGGCTACTTTATTAGCTATTATTTTCATAGCGTTCTGCTTCACCCCCAAACCATCGAGCGCATGGAGATGGAGCCGCCTTGAAAGCTGGTGTTCATGAATCGCATCGGCTCGCCTGCTTCAACCGCGCCGGCCGCATACAGCAGAGGCAGAAAATGCTCATGCGTTGGATGCGCCATTTTGGCCAGCGAACCCAGCTTTAGGAAATTTTGCAAGGCATCCAGGTTGCCTTGTTGAACGTAGACGCCGATGGTCTGGTCAAATTCCAACGCCCAGTCAAAAGCCTGGCTGCTGGCAGCACCGCGCTGCATCTGCGGCAGGTTATGCACGACATTGCCGCTACCCACAATCAGCACCCCCCGGTGGCGCAAGGCCTTGAGTTGCCTGGCCAGCGCGTAATGGTCTTCAGGCGCGCGCGAATAGTCCATGCTGAGCTGGATCACCGGAATGTCGGCATCGGGAAACATCGGCTTGAGCACCCCCCAGGCACCGTGGTCCAGCCCCCATTGGCCGGTGTCAAGCCCCAACGGGGTCGAAGCCCTTTGCCTGACCAGCACGCTGATGGCCCGGGCCGCCTCCGGATCGCCTGGCACGGGATATTGCTGGTCAAACAATTCCTGGGGGAATCCGCCAAAGTCATGGATGGTTTTGGGCTGCGCCATGGCCGTGAGCCACCAGCCCTGGGTGAGCCAATGGGCCGAGATGCACAAAATCATCTGGGGGCGCGGCATGTCTGATCCAAACCGGGCACCCAGCGCCTGCCAGCTGCGGCGGTATTCGTTGTCACCAATGGCGTTCATCGGGCTGCCGTGGCCCATGAACAGCACAGGCATCCTGTCCGATTTTTTAAGCGAAGGCAAACGGTCTAACGCGCTGGCATCGAGTGAATTAAGCATGACTGTCCTGATCGGATGAAATTGGGCAATTCTTGCCAACAAAGCGGTGATGCGCATTGTCGCCCTGCCATCATGGCTATGGCCGCTCACTACCGCATGGCTTAGAACACAAACGGCCCGCCATTGTAAAAAAGGAATAACATTGAGAAAAAATTAAATCCGAATTGAAAAATTTGTTTCAATTCATTAAAAATGAGTGGTTTTGATGGCGGTGTTTGTGCGCAAGCTTTGGCAGCTTGTGGTGGACATGAGTTGCCCGTCAGGTGCGCCTGTTATATTGCACTGCAACATAGTTTCTATTTTTGACCCGTTTTAATCAAAAGGTTCGTCCCCATGCTGTATCAACTCTATGAATCTCAGCGAACGCTGATGGAGCCCTTTGTGGATTTTGCGCAGGCTGCTGCAAAACTTTATAGCGGTTCTCTGTCGCCTATGGGTAAAACACCAATGGCCCAGCGTGTCTCGGCGGGCTACAGCCTGATCTACCGCCTGGGCAAGGACTACGAAAAGCCATCCTTTGACATTCACCAGGTTGAGGTTAACAAAGAAGGTGTGAGCCTGGCCATTCATGAGCGCGTCGAGCTTGACAAGCCTTTCTGCGAATTACGCCGCTTCAAGCGCTTCACCGATGACTCCGACACCCTCACTCAGCTGAAAAACCAGCCTGCCGTGCTGCTGGTGGCGCCTTTGTCCGGCCACTATTCCACCTTGCTGCGCGACACGGTCAAAACCATGCTGAAAGACCACAAGGTCTACATCACTGACTGGAAAAATGCCCGCAATGTGCCTTTGTCGGACGGTGCCTTTCACCTGGACGACTACGTCAACTATGTGCAGGAATTCATTCGCCATCTGCAGGGCAAGTACGGCAATTGCCACGTCATCAGCGTTTGCCAGCCTACCGTTCCAGTGTTTGCCGCCATCTCGCTGATGGCCTCGCGTGGGGAAAAAACGCCGTTGTCGATGATCATGATGGGCGGCCCCATTGACGCCCGCCTGTCGCCGACCTCGGTCAACAACCTGGCTACCACCAAGCCCTACGAGTGGTTTGAGAACAATGTGATCTACCGGGTCCCTACCAGCTTTGCGGGCAAGGGGCGCCGTGTTTATCCGGGCTTTTTGCAGCATACCGGCTTTGTCGCCATGAACCCGGACCGGCATGCCAACAGCCATTACGATTATTTCAAGGACCTGATCAAGGGCGACGACGCCAGCACCGAAGCCCATCGCAAGTTCTACGACGAGTACAACGCCGTACTCGACATGGACGCCGACTACTACCTTGAAACCATCAAGACCGTGTTTCAGGAATTCAAGCTGGTCAATGGCACATGGGATGTTCTTTCACCCAATGGTGTGCTTGAAAGGGTCAAGCCCAGCGACATCAAAACCACAGCCGTGATGACAGTCGAAGGCGAGCTGGATGACATCTCGGGCTCTGGCCAGACGCGTGCCGCACTCGACATGTGCAGCGGGGTGGCCAATACGCAAAAAACTCACCTCGAAGCCAAGGGTGCCGGCCATTATGGAATTTTCAGCGGCCGGCGCTGGCGCGAAATTGTCTATCCGGCGGTCACCAATTTCATTCTTGCGCACAACAAGCAGCCGGCTCGTAAAGACGCTTCATCTGTTGTGGTTAAAAGTGCAGCGCAATTACCCAAAGCCGCTAAGCCGGCAACGGCCGCACCGGTCGAGGCATTGACGCTCCCCTTGGTAACTAAAACCGCTAAACCGGCCGTCAAGCGCCGAGTCAAGGCGACGCTGGCCAGATTGACGTCAGCCGACAGTGCTACCGTCGCCACCACCCCAGTGGCCGAACCAACGCATCCTGTTGCTGCTGCTGTTAAGAAGCCTGCAAGCAAGCCTTTGCTGGTGGCCGTCAACAATGCAGCGCCAATTGTCAAGACCCCTGAAGCATCGGTCGCCACAGTGCCTGACATAGCGTCCGAAGTGGTGTCCAGCACGCCGACTCCCCCGGAAAAATCGGCAGCTTGACAAAGCCTGGCGCTTTCACACGGATGAAAGCGCCAGATTCTCGGGTGGGTATCCGGTGGGACAATGACGGCGTGAAGCCCTCAGACCCGAACTCCCTTTTCGACAGCATCAACTCGGCATTGCCCCAGACGCAATGCACACGTTGCGGCTATGCAGACTGCGCTGCGTACGCGCGCGCCATTATGTCCGGTGAAGCGGGTATCAACCAGTGCCCGCCCGGCGGCGCCGAAGGCATCAGGCGCCTGGCCGACATCACGGGGAAGCCTTTGCAAGCGCTGAACCCGCACAATGGCCTGGAAGGTCCCCGGACCGTTGCCGTCATCGACGAATCCTGGTGTATTGGATGCACTTTGTGCATCAAGGCCTGTCCCGTGGATGCCATCATCGGCAGCAACAAACTAATGCATACCGTGATCGAGTCTTCTTGCACCGGTTGTGCGTTGTGCCTTCCTGCCTGTCCGGTCGATTGCATCGGCCTGGAAAATGTAACCGGCACCCGCACCGGATGGAGCGCGTGGTCACTTGAAGAAGCTCAAACAGCCCAGGCGCGTTACGATTTTCACCGTTTTAGAGGCAGCAAGACTGCTGAAGAAAACGATGATGCGCTGGGAGAAGCAGGCGCGCCTTTCCCGCTTTCCATGACAGAAGTGCCTGTTGCGCTGGCACAGGGCGCAGGCATGGCGGATGAGCGAAAACGCGCCGTCATCAGCGCAGCGCTGGAGCGTTCGCGGGTCCAACGTGCCCTCAAAGCAGGCAGCCCGCCAGAAAAATGATGGTTTTTGGCGAGGCCTTGGTTTTTTAGCCTTGGCCGCGTGCTTGCGCACCAAAAGCAAGAATCACCTCTGGTGGCGCCTGCACCATCTCAATCAGCACGCCCTCGCCGGCAATCGGAAACTCATCGTTTGATTTCGGGTGCAGAAAGCAGATGTCATAACCTGCCGCGCCCTTGCGGATGCCCCCGGGCGCAAAACGAACCCCCTGCGCGGTCAGCCACAGCACCGCCGCAGGCAGGTCGTCGATCCACAAGCCCACATGGTTGAGCGGCGTGGTATGGACAGCCGGTTTTTTGTCAATGTCCACGGGCTGCATCAAATCGACCTCGACCTTGAAGGGACCGTTTCCGATTGTGCAGATGTCTTCGTCCACGTTCTCGCGTTCGCTGACAAAATTTCCCGTGACTTCCAGCCCCAGCATGTCAACCCACAGCGTGCGCAGCCGGTCCTTGGAAGTCGAGCCGATGGCGATCTGCTGGATGCCCAGTACCTTGAAAGGGCGCACGGTGGGCAGCCCTGTATTTTTAGCTTGCGCCAGGTTGCCCGTCATCATGCGAACTCTACAATCGGCTGGTCAACGCTCAAAGACTCGCCTTGGCTTGCCAGGACTTTTCCGACCACCCCATCGGCAACGGCGAACAGCACGTTTTCCATCTTCATGGCTTCGATCACGGCAATGCGTTCGCCTGCCTGGACCTGCTGGCCGACCTGAACCGCCACCTCGACCAGCAAGCCGGGCATGGGCGACAGCACGAAACGGCTCATGTCGGGCGCCGCCTTGAAAGGCATCAGCGCATGAAGCTCGGCGGCTCGCGGGGTCAGCACCATAGCGTCCAACCGGGTGCCGTTGTGAATGATGCGCAGAGCCAGCGGATTCTTGCCGACACCACGCTCAACTTGCGCCGAGAACGGCCGGCCATTGGCAGTGCCGCGAATACGCGCCCCCCCCAGGTGCCAGCCACTACAAATTTCATAGCGCTTACCGCCGGTCTCTACCGCGCTGGATCCTGAAACGGTTTCATAATCGCGGATTACCGCAGGCTGCGGCTTGTTCAGGCCCGTGTCGCCCAGGCGAATCACCACGTATTCTTCACCCACCAGCACGCCATGCCCCGGCATCTGGCCACTGATGCCGGCGGCACGGGCCCGAATGCGGCGATTGACATAAGCAGCCAGCGCCACCAGGAAGTCAGCATCGTCATGCGGCACGTCTTCCGCCCGAAAGCCTTGGGCATAGTTTTCCGCAATGAACCCGGTGTTGAAGTCGCCCGCAACAAACTTGGGATGCGACAGCAAGGCCGCCTGGAACGGAATGTTGCTGCTGACGCCGCGAATCACGAAGCTGTTGAGCGCTTCGCGCATCATGGCGATGGCATCAAGCCGGTCCTTGCCATGAACGATGAGCTTGGCAATCATCGAGTCGTAGAACATCGGAATTTCGCCGCCATCCTGCACGCCGGTGTCGACCCGCACGCCGTACAGGTGCTCGGTGTCCGAGGCGAACATCGTTTCAGTAGGCGGCTGAAACCGCACCAAGCGCCCCGTCGACGGCAAAAAGCCGCGGAACGGGTCTTCGGCGTTGATGCGGCATTCAATGGCCCAACCATTGCTTTTGACCTGATCTTGCGTCAGCGGCAGTTTCTCCCCGGCTGCCACGCGAATCATCAACTCCACCAAATCCAGCCCGGTGATGCTTTCAGTGACCGGATGCTCGACCTGAAGGCGCGTGTTCATTTCCAGGAAATAAAAACGCTGATCTTTGCCGACCACGAACTCCACGGTTCCAGCGCTTTGGTAGTTGACGGCCTTAGCCAGTTGCACTGCTTGTTTGCCCATGGCTTTGCGCGTGGCGTCATTGATGAACGGTGACGGCGCTTCCTCGATCACCTTTTGG
>Ga0326734_1000478_pt1 | contig 11050 bp, 10 predicted proteins | sample 15_GP2_1315_FD_207944 | JGI IMG/M metagenome (GOLD analysis project Ga0326734, IMG submission 207944) | Glacier ice microbial communities from Ngari, Tibet, China - 15_GP2_131.5 | ecosystem: Environmental > Aquatic > Freshwater > Ice > Glacier | place: China: Ngari, Tibet | collected 2018-07-18
ATCCTGTTCTGGGTACTCTTGATGACGCTGCTGCTGCCCCAGCTCAATTACAGCAAGAGCTACCGCAGCGTGGCCCGGCACATCGCCGACAACCTGCCGAAGGACAGTGACAGTGGCAGTAACGGCGGCGGCTGCATCGCCACCAACGTTTCGCCCGCGCAGCGCGCTTCGTTCGCCTTCTACGGCGGGCTCACCTTCGCCGGCCTCAAGGGCGCCAAGTGCGACCTGCTGCTGCTGCAGGACAGCGTCAACCTGAAGGACTCCCGCGAAATCGTACAAGCTTTTCGCGGCAAGCAATGGGTGCTGCTGTGGGAGGGCCGGCGCCCGGCCGACCGCGACGAACGCTTCCGCCTGTACCGCCGCGCCGCGGTGCCGGCTCGGTGAATGCCGGCTGCGCGACGATGACGACGCCGCGCCAGCGGCCAGACCGAGCCTCGATTTTCCGCATTAACCACGCCGCCAACACCGCAGCCTGATGATCGATGGCGCACTGGCGCCATCCCCCCAACCGGACACTACCGTTAAAATTGATGAATATCAATTCGCCAAGGGCATTGACGTCGAGAATGGCGGAAGGTTAAACAGGTCCATTCGGGGGAGCTCTCATCATGAAAAGCGTATCGCTGTCGCAGGTCGTGCGGTCGCACGATGGTTTCCGATTCTTTTGCCCGCTGCAGTCGTGGCGCCAGTTCCTGTCGCTGGCGGCAACGCTGTGCATTGGCCTCGCTTGCATCGCCCTGCTGTTCATGGCGATCGATCCGAGCGCGCCGGTAGGCTACATCATCGTGCCGATCCTGCTCGGCGGACTGGCGCCGGTGTTTGCCGCGCTGCCCGCCCAGTTCGAGGTCGTCACCCGCTTCCACGCGCACCACTTCCTCAAGACGCTCGACCAGGCCATCGTCTCGCTGGGCTACAAGGCGGAGCTGCCGGCCGCCGGCCGCACCCGCCGCTACAGCCGCAGCACCGGCCTGCTGAACTGGAAAGAACACGCCATCGACGTTACCGTGAGCGAGCATGCGATCACCATCGACGGCCCGATCTTCACCTTGCGCATGCTGCAGCAAAAACTGATCAACTGACGGCGCAGCCCGAAGATGGCGGGCACTTCGATCAAGCTGCATAAAACCCTCGTTTTCTGGCAACCTGTGGTCTATAATGCTGCTCTTGCGTATGTAGTGCTGTCGTGCTGCCCGGATGGTGAAACTGGTAGACACAGCAGACTCAAAATCTGCCGCTTCGCGGCGTGCCGGTTCGATTCCGGCTCTGGGCACCAGCTTACATACCAACGTTACCAAAGTTTGCCAAAAAGCCCCTAAGAAATCAAACGCTTAGGGGCTTTTTTACGCTCAGGACGCCTGAGTTTGCCAATTGACACCCACTTCTTTTAGGGGCATTATCGGGGGCATCTGCTGATACTGCCCCAAAGGCTGCCCCTAAAATGCCCCGTCTCGTCGCCCCGCTGACCGACATGCGTGTAAAAAACGCCAGACCCAAGGAGAAGGCGTACAAACTGGCTGACGGCGGCGGGATGTACTTGGAGATCACCCCATCTGGCTCAAAGCTCTGGCGCATGAAATTCATGCAGTCATCGGGAAAGGAAAGCCGCCTCTCGTTCGGCGCCTACCCCGAAGTTAGCCTTACCCAAGCGCGCGCCGCACGCGCAGCGGCCCGCCAGCTCAAAGCCGCCGACGTTGACCCAGGCCAGGCCAAGCGCGATGTCAAGCTGGCCAAGGCGGCGGCGGCGCTCAACTCCTTCGAAGCTATTGCGCGCCAGTGGCTCAACAAGACTGCGGCCGAGCGCGCCGAAAGCACGCAGACGAAAAATACTGCCTGGCTGGAAAAGAACATCTTCTCCGAAATCGGCTCAATGCCGATCTCCGCCATAAAACCGCGTGATGTGCTGGGGGCATTACAAAAGATCGAAGCACGAGGCGCCATCGAGTCGGCGCACAAGATTAAGCAGATCTGCGGCCAGATATTCCGGCATGCCGTAGCTTCCGGCCTGGCCGAACGGGACGTTACGGTCGACCTGCGCGATGCGCTCGCCGCAGTGCCGGAAGCGCACTATGCCGCCATTACCGACCCGAAACAGGTTGCCGAGTTGCTGCGCGCGATTTATGCCTACACCGGCCACCCCTACGCCACAACCGCCCTCAAGCTCGCACCTATGCTCTTCCAGCGCCCTGGTGAACTTCGGTCCATGGAGTGGGTAGAAATTGACTGGGACAAGGCAGAGTGGAATATCCCCGCCAGGAAAATGAAGATGAAGCGTGATCACCTCGTGCCGCTGTCCACGCAGGCATTGGAACTACTGCGCGGCATTCAGGCCATCTCTGGCCATACCAAATATGTGTTCCCCAGCGTTCGGACTGGCGCGCGCTGCATGAGCGATAACACTATTAACGTGGCGCTGCGCAGTATGGGCTACCCCAAGGAAGTAATGACCGGGCATGGTTTCCGGGCGATGGCACGCACAATCATGGACGAGGTTCTGGACGAGCGCGTTGACCTGATCGAGCACCAGCTGGCCCACGCTGTTAAAGACCCGAACGGCCGCGCCTACAACCGCACGGCACACCTACCGGCACGCCGGAAGATGATGCAGCGCTGGGCAGATTACTTGAGTGGCTTGAAGGACGGGGCCGAAGCGATCAAGTTGCGCGGTAAGACTGCATAAATGTGCCAGCTTGGTCATGCAAACCTCGACGTAGGGCAAATAAACTTTGCCCTTTCTTAGTAGGACTTCCTATTAAAATTCAATAATGGAGTGAATTCATGCCTGGTTTAAGTAATGACCATAATAACCAAAAACAAAAAAAAGAGAAGAGAGAACAGGCGGCGATTAAGTATTTGAATTCATTAAATTTTAGTTACGATAAATTGATTAATTTCACAGCTTTACTTATGGTCAACACCAAAGAGAGAGCTGAAAATTTTGATTTAATTCATGAAAAACTTGAATCAGAAAACGGCATTCACGAAATATTTAACTCTGATGATACCAAAAATTTATCAACATCAGCCATCATCAAAATTCTCGATGAGATAGAAAATAATTCAAAAGAAAATAGCCCGGCGGCAAAGTCGATTAAAAAAGCTATATCGATGTCGAATTTAGAACATAAAAACAGATCGAAAAACATAGCAAAAAAAGGTGGCGATGCCCGATCATCAAAATTTCAGCTATTGCAATCTGAAACAATCAAACTTTACAAGATGGGCACTTGGAAAAGCGTTCCCATCGCAGCGCAAGAAATTACTCCAAAAATTGTTGCCCTATCGAAAGATAGCAATGGCGATTTACTTCCCTCAACAACTAAACCTTTAGAGTGGATTCGTGAGCATAAAAAACTCACAAAGTAGCTTGTGCTAAGCACACCCTACTTTGTGCTGAGTACGATGCAAGTCGTGCTTAGCTGAAGGAATTTTCAAAGACCTCATTCAAGTTTATCTTTGCGTCAATCCGCCGAACAATGGCGGCTACATACAAAGGTAGGCAACCATGGCACATCGCAGTACACCACGACCACAAACTTCACCGGCATCAGCACCTGCACCTGCACCCAGCAAATCACTCCCAGCGGACGGTTTGAGCCGCTGGAATCAAATTGCGCCGTTTTCTCCCTTCAGTCGTGAAAAATTTCGCCAACTCGTCATCACCGGAAAAGCGCCTCAACCGGTGAAATTTTCTGAGCGCTGCACGGCGTACTCGAACCGTGAGCTGCACAAGTTCTTTGCAGATCCGCTGAACTATTCTGCTGAAATCAAGTAAAGGGGGACTGGACCATGACGAACACCAATCCACTCCAACAACTTCAAAACTTGATCGACCAAGGCTTTCAGCCAGTTCGCAGGGAGTTTTGGCTGTTCCTGGATAAAATGCCGAATCGCTCCTATGGCCTGCGGATCAACGCAGGGAACTTGCCCACTGACGACGACTGCACAGCGCTCACCGGCCTGAACATCGTTCTCATCTTCAATGGATACCTGACAAAATACGGCACATTACGGCGCTTGTGCGCCTCCATTCTTGCAGCACGCCCGCACCTGTTCTGGATATTCGATTGCGATTTTAAAAAAATAGCTCATCTGAAAATAGGGGTACACGCATGCTGACAGCAAATGAACCCGTGCTAATTTGCAAGGTTGAGCAAGCGTCAAGCGTCGTGCTGGAGGCTCGCAAAATGGTACTCCCACAGGTCAAAAAGATAAGCACCGGCTCGCCAGCCGCAAGCGAGTGGACCAAACCGGAACCACTGGTGCGCAGCACTACGGCCGCACCGTACCCCGTTGACGCCTTGCCCACGATCATTCGCATGGCAGTGATGGAGGTTCAAGGATTCAGCAAGGCCCCGGTAGCAATGGTTGCATGTTCGGCACTGGCTAACCTCAGCTTGGCGGCGCAAGCACATTACGACGTGGAGCGGGCCGAGAAGCTCACCGGGCCAATCAGCTTGTATTTCCTTGTTGTAGCTGAGAGCGGCGAGCGAAAGTCAACTTGCGACGGCATATTCAGTAAGATAGTGCGCGATTATGAAAATCAGCAGCAGGAAGATGCCAAACATGAAATCAAGCAATATGAAGCGGATCAATCTGCATGGGAGGCCACCAAATCGGGAATCTTGGATGGTATCAAGCAAGCTGCCAAAACGGGAAAAGATACTCGACAGCTTGAGAACTCATTGCACAAGCATGAAGAAATAAAACCGAGTCAGCCACGGGTCCCACGGCTGATTTATTCGGATGCCACTCCGGAGGCGTTAACATATTCACTTGCCAAAAAATGGGCGTCCGGTGGCGTTATTTCATCCGAAGCTGGTGCAGTGCTTGGCAGTCATGCCATGGGTAAGGATTCACAATTGCGCAATTTTTCGATCCTGAACCAGTTATGGGATGGCGCCAAGCTGACATTTGACCGCCGTGGCGAGGGCAGCTCTTATGTTGTTGATGGCGCACGACTCACCATGTCGTTGCAGGTGCAGAAAGCGACATTGATGGAGTTCATCAAGAAAACGGGAGATCTCGCCCGTGGCACCGGCTTTCTGGCGCGCTTTCTGTTCGCCAAACCCGAGTCAACCCAGGGGACCCGTTTCTTTACTGAACCTCCGGAAAACATGCCCGCATTGGCGAGCTTCCAAAGGCAGATAGGCCAAATTCTTCAAGTCCCAGTACCGATTAACGACAGAGGCGGATTGGAACCGCCCATGCTCACTTTGACACCAGTCGCCAAGGCAGCATGGATAAAGTTTCACGACGAAATTGAAGGCGGACTGGGCAAGGGTGGTGAACTGCAAGATGTGCGCGACGTTGCTAGCAAGATCGCCGACAACGCTGCAAGAATGGCCGCGCTGTTCCACGTTATCGACGGTGGTGTCGGTGCAATCAGCATTGACCACTTTGAAGCCGCAAGCATTATTACGGCTTGGCATTTAAACGAGGCGTTGCGATTTTTTGAGGAGTTGGCATTGCCGGACGAATTGGCGAATGCTGCGCTACTTGATGGGTGGTTAATAGACTATTGCCGGAAAAACGGCGTGGCGGTGGTTCCTACCCGTACAATCGCGCAGTTGGGACCGGGCAGACTGCGCGCCAAAGATAAGCTGAGCGCCGCGATTCAAGAGTTGATTGAGCATGGGCGCATCATCTTGCTGCAAAACGGCAAGAAACGCGAAATCCAGATCAACCCACAATTATTGGGAGCCTGATCATGGCGCTGGCTGACTTGATGAAAAAGGGATATTTAACTTCTGCTACTGCTACACCTGCTACTGTTGCTACACATGGCATCAAAAACCAACCAACTGTAGCAACAATAGCATTTGTAGCAGTAGCAGATTTTGAAAACTCAAAACTAGCATCAAAAACCGGCATGATGGCGTTGCCCGAGCAGGCATGCGATTTTATGGAAGAGGATGGCATGGCGTTGGCGCCGACGAAAGCGATGGCTGCGATATCGGTGCAAACGCGCCCACCTGTTGAGTGGCTGCTGATCATCGCCGCATTCGATGTTATGGTGGAGCGCTACTGCTCGTCCTCCGGACTTTCGGTCGTTGTTAGGTCCGCGATCTTATCCGCTAAGTGTGGGCAGTCGCTGGCGTCCATCCCCGAAACGCTCGCATGGTTCCAGCGTGAGGTCGCGAGCGTTGCCATGCCGATCCCGCCAGCAGCAGCGCTTAAACGCAACTCTGGATGTCGCCCAGTGCGCAGGTGACGAGCGTAGGTATGCAACAACCATTCACGAAGGAATCGAGCAATGAACAAGACGAACCAACGCGCAACGACCGGCAACGCCAAACCGAAAGCCGAAAATACTGTCCGAGTGGCCGCTCAAGCAGGGAAAAGCAAAGAACGGAAGGTTGCTGAGTTTTGCATGTCACCAACGGTCGCCAGCACGTCCACGGCATTACTGTTTGCCAAGGGGTCGTTTGGCGCACTTGACCTGGGCGATGCCATTGATGTGATGGAAGATAAGGTTGGCAAGGTGAATGCTGGAGACCTGTCGGATGTGGAAGCCACCTTGACCGCGCAGGCGGTAGCGCTCGATTCCGTTTTCAATGAGTTGGCAAGACGTGCGGCCGCGAACATGGGCCAACACATGGCGGCGGCCGAAACCTATTTGCGGCTGGCTTTCAAGGCACAGGCACAATGCCGGTTGACGCTTGAGACGCTGGCCGATGTGAAGCACCCGAAGTCGGCGACCTTCATCAAGCAGGCCAACATAGCGAATCAGCAGCAAGTGAACAATGGTGCAGCAGCCAAGTCTGTCCCTCGCACGGAAAAAAATTTAAAACATTCAAACGAACTATTGGAGGCGCAACATGGCGAACGGATGGACTCCAGAGCGAAAGGCACAGCAGGCGGCAATGATCCAAACCTGGAAGCCGTGGGAGCTATCGACAGGCGCCAAAACGGCGGCAGGCAAAGCACGCAGCAGCCGAAACGCTGACAGGCCCGAATCGCTCAACAGGCAGATTAAAGAAATGAAGAGAGGTGTCAAGGCACTTGTGTCACAGGCGAAGGAAATTTGTGACATGCTCAAGTAGTGTGGCCGGGCGCCCACCACGGGTGCTAATGACTGTGGAGCTACTTGCAAAAATCTGCCCGCAGGGTAAGCGTGACGGCAGCACCGCAGGCATTAGAATTTGAGCGCGTAACGCCATCTCATGCGCAGCGGTCACGTTCGCCGGAATACGCAAATGCCGTTGCTGCGGCTCAAAGACACCAGTTGGATCTCGTATACGGTAGCGGACATGGGAGCACCGCGCAGAACAAATAAAAGCTGACAGGAGGGTGTCATTCAAGTATTTCAATCCATTCAGGATGACGATGTCGTTCGCGGTATAGAAAGCGCGGTCGAGCGCCTCGTATTTGTCGCACCAGGCGTTTCACCGGCCATCGCTGCCGCTTTAATAATTTGCCTAGATAAAGGCGACGTATATCAAATCATGATCGTGCTTGATGCAGATGAAGATGCTTGCCGCCTCGGATACTGCGATGCACCGTCGCTTGAATCGCTGAGTGCCGCAGCGACGAAACGCGGCATCCCCATCCGAAGCCAACCTGGACTGCGGCTTGGGTTATTAATGTCGGACGCAGAGGTGTTGATCTGGACACCAACTCCTTTGATGTTTGAAGCGTCGCGTGGAGCGACAGAAACGAACGGTCTGCGGCTAACTCCCCACACCTTGAAGGCGCTGCCCGCAGCGCTCGGTGTGGATCCGCAAACACCTCGGACGCACGCAGAGATCGGCACTCTCGAGCTCGATCATACGACGATCGCGACGACCAGCGCTGCTATTAAGGCGGCGCCCCCTGCTCCTTTTGACGTCACCAGGATCGCGCGCGTATTTTCCACAAAGTTCCAATTCATCGAAACAGTGCTGCGCGGCGCCGAACTCACAAAACGCGAAATGCGCCTTGACAGCCTAATAGTCAATTCAGATGCCCCGGAGGAGCTACAACCTCTACTGCATACGACGGTACAGCCGTTCAATACTGACGCCGATAAGGCTGTGAAAGTGCCAATATTGATAGATGGCGAACAGGCTTACAACAAAGCCGGCGTGGCGATGACTAAACCCACTACCCAAGCCGAAATTCGTTGCTATTGGTCTCAGCTTACAGACAAATACATCATCAATCTGCCAGGCTTCGGAAGGATAATTCGCCAAGCAGACAAGCCCGAGTTTGAGGCTGGCAAGGCCGCGTTCGAGATAGTGCTCAAGGCATGGGTGGACGGTTTTCAAGAGCTAGTCAAGGGCGACCATGACGCGCGAGTCGCTCGAGTGGTGAACTTGATTGAACAGCGCATGACCCGCGCCAGTGAGCACCAGCGACTAGAGCGACCAGCCATTGTGAGCCTAGTTCGCAAGGGCTTGGACAACCTCCGAGTTATTGAACCCAGCGTAAAGGTCGTATTCAAGAACATCACTGTCGAGTCCGCCCGCGACAAGGAATTCCTAGATGTGTTGCGCAAGGCCGTACCTGAAAAAGAACTCAAGGACTGGTTCCATATTTTTAATGCCGCTCCTATGGTGCAGCTAGAACTAACCCCATGACGCCAAACCTCTAGGGACCGCCAACGAAGTGAGCTGAAATTCACTGCCATTAACACATCGCTTCGGAGCCTTTCGCCGCACTTACGCCGGCCATTTGCGATACGGCGACGTATCCATTGCCCGCCTGTTGACGATTCCGGGACAGGGAGCAAGTCGTGCATTCACGCACTGTTTATCAAACTTTTCGTAACAAATGAACAATTTAAGGGGTTGCGCCTTAGATAGATTATTGTTACGCTACGCAACACCCCCCCTTTTTGTCGCATCCAAAATGATCCGTTGCCACCTGTCCACCCTCATGGGGCGCGACAAACTCCGCATTTCCGATGTCGCCAGCAAGACCGGCTTGAACCGGAGTACCGTCACTGCCCTCTACAACGAGACAGCAAGCCGGATTGACCTCTCTGCAATCGAATTGTTGTGCCGCTTGTTTCGATGCCAGGTCAGCGATTTATTTGAAATCGAAATTCCCACAACCGAGGGTCAATCATGAGCATGAGTACCAACCGTTGGCACGTCATCGCCGATTCGACCTTCCCTTGGGAACGCGAAGCGCTCGAGTGGTTGCGCGCGCACCTGCCCGACCAGGATTCGTGGAACGTCTGGACCAATTTTGAGTTCATCGACGATGAGGGCAAGATCAGCGAAGTCGACGCGCTGGTGCTGTCGCCGGCCGGCCTGTTCCTCGTCGAAATCAAGAGCCGGCCCGGCACGGTGACGGGCGACGCCCACACCTGGACGTGGACAACCGACGGTCGCGAATACACGTACGACAATCCGCTGATCCTGGCCAACCGCAAAGCGAAGCGGTTGGCCAGCGTCCTGCGGCGCCAATCGGCGATCACCAAGGCAAAAATCCGCCTGCCGTTCGTCGAACCAGCGATCTTCCTGTCGTCCACCAGCCTCAAGAGCAGCCTGCAAGGCACCACCAACACCGCGACATTTTTGCGCGACCAACCATCCCTCCTGAACCATCCCGGCATCGTCAAGGCGCTCACCAACGGCATCCATGCCGAACCGATGTACCCGGTCGACGGCCAGCAGGCACGCGCGATCGCACGCGGACTGGCCGAAGCCGGCATTCGCCCATCGAACAAGCATCGCCAAGTGGGCGACTACAAGCTCATCAAGCTCATTGCCGACGGTGAGGGATATCAGGATTGGGAAAGCCAGCACGTCAGTGTCGACACCGTACGGCGCCGCATACGCATCTACACGGTCGCTTCGGCATCGAGCCCAGAAGCACGCGCCGCACGCGGTCGCCAGGCACTGCGGGAGTTTCAGGTGCTGGAAGGAATTTCTCACCCCGGCATCCTGAAGGTCAACGACTACAAGGAAACCGAGATGGGCCCAGCGCTCATCTTTGACCATGACCCCCATGCGCAGCGCCTCGATCACCTGTTGCGTGACCGTGGCGCCCAACTCACGGTGACTCAGCGTCTACAGCTGGTGCGCGATATCGCCGAGACCTTAAAGTTTGCCCATTCAAAGCGCCTCTACCACCGCGCGCTCGGACCGCAAAGCATCCTGGTGCACCCTGCCGATGAAACCGGCACGTTCGCGCCTCAGCTGATGAACTGGCAGACCGCCGCGCGCGAAGCGAACAACCTCGACACTGTCCATCGCACCACCGGCACGCGCTTCATCGACGAATACGTGGAAGACCCCGGCCTGGTCTATCTGGCGCCGGAAACCTCGCGCGCCGACGCCACGCACGGTCCCAGCCTCGACCTGTTCTCGCTTGGTGCGATTGCTTACCACGTCTTCTCGGGCCAGCCGCCGGCCGGTTCCACCCTGGAACTGGCCGACAAGCTCCGGCGTGGTCAAGGCTTGCGCTTGTCCGACGTCATGGATGGTTGCGGCACCCACCTGCAAGACCTGATCCAGTTCGCGACCTGCCCGGACGTGACGGCGCGTTACCACACGGCCCAAGAGTTCCTCGACGACTTGCTGAAGGTCGAAGACGAACTCACCACACCAGACCCGGAATTGACGGTCGATCCGAGCATCGCCAGCCAGGGCGACCGGCTTGAAGGCGGATTTACGGTCGTCAAGCGCATGGGCCGCGGCTCATCGAGCGACGTGTTGCTGGTGCGCGCAGACAACGTGCCAGAAGAGCTGATTCTCAAAGTGGCTTCCAACGTTAGCCACAATGACCGATTGATTGCCGAAGGCAACGTACTAGCTGACCTGCATCACCAGAACATCGTCGAGTATCGCCGCACGCTGTCGGTCGCCGGTCGCACTGCGCTGCTGATGCGCAACGCCGGACCAGATACGCTGGCCAGGAAAATCAAGATCGATGGGCGCCTGTCGCTTGATCTGCTCCAGCGCTTCGGTGAAGAACTGATCGAGGTCGTGCGCTACCTAGCCTGAATTTTGCATAAAAAAGGGCAAGAATGCCGTAAGTGATTGATAAAATGTGAGTTATCGAGAAACACAGTCATCAACAAAAACGCCACCTTGCCCGACATGAATTCTACTCCAGAACA
>Ga0326734_1000480_pt1 | contig 11045 bp, 6 predicted proteins | sample 15_GP2_1315_FD_207944 | JGI IMG/M metagenome (GOLD analysis project Ga0326734, IMG submission 207944) | Glacier ice microbial communities from Ngari, Tibet, China - 15_GP2_131.5 | ecosystem: Environmental > Aquatic > Freshwater > Ice > Glacier | place: China: Ngari, Tibet | collected 2018-07-18
GTTAAAAATAAAACAAAATAGCTGCAATTCATTCCGTATGAATTGCAGGTATTTTGTTTTATTTTTTCTAAATCTATCTGAATCATTAAAAAGAAAGTATAAGTTGTCCTTATTTCATTGAATATGGAATGATTTGGTTTCAATTTGTTAACCTTTGTTAAAATAAGTTATGTAGTAGAAATATTAATTGAAATACGAGGATGTTATTTATCTTCCATATAACTTAATCGGCAACTTATATTGTTTAACGCACGTATAAGCGCGTAGGGTACTTTTTACATGTTTTATTTTACACGAACCGCAATAACCGTTATGACAAACACCGTATCACCAAAACCTAAATTTGTTTCTAAAAGAACAGAAAGGGAACATGTTCAAGCAGTACGAGTTTCCGATATGGGAATGGGTACGAAAGCTTCTAAAGAAGTTGAAAAAAAGCAGTCGATAGCAGCAACAGTTTGATCATTCACCTTTAACTGATGGATGCCTTCGCTTTAAGCGAAGGCATCCATTTTTATTCATGTTGATATTACCAACTGCATTTATAAATTCGGCAAATGAATTTTAAATGTAGAGCCTTCCGTAAGAATGGAATCTACATTTATATTTCCGTGTAATTTATCAATTGTTTCTTTTACAATATACAAACCCAGTCCGTCGCCTTCGTTGTTGCTGGTGGCTCTAAAAAACATGTCATAAATATGTTGAATGTATTTGAATTCTATACCAATACCATTATCCCGGATAATAATGTCACAGCCATCCGTACTATTACATATAGATAAATTTACTACAGATTTTTCTTTAGCAAGGTCTGCATATTTAATTGAGTTTGAAATAATGTTGCTTAAAACAATTTTTATTCTTCTACTATCAGAATAAAAATTTCCATCTAACGATATATCTGTATTAAATTGAATATTTAAAAAATTTGTTAACGAACTTAAATTTTCCAATACATTGTTGATGATATTGTCAAATGAAATTAGTTCCCTGACCACATCTATACGGGTATTACGCGAGTATTCAATAATACCTTGTACCGTTTCGTCAAGTCTTTTTACGGATCGTTCTATTCTGGAATTATATTCGTTTAATTCAGTATAATTTTTGTTTTCAATTTCATATCTCATCAAATTAGACAGTCCTAATATCGATTTTAGCGGAGCTCTTAATTCATGTGAGGCACTATAAACAAAACGATCTAGGTCTTTACCCGTTTGAATCAGTTGTTTTTCATTTTCTTTTAATTCTGTAACATCTTGTACAGTACATAATACAGATATTACTTTTTTATCACCGTCAAATTCCGGAACACAGATTACATGTGCATATCTAAATGGTTTGTCGTTTAATTCTGGATTTTCAAAATATAAAGAAGTTGTTTTTCCAACCGCTACTGTTTTCTGAACGATGTATTCAATGCCCATACATAAGCTGTCTTCTAAGCCTGCTTGTTTCGCTGTTTTGCCCGAATAAAAATCCAATGACTTTCCTGTAATAGATGTGATTGCTTTGTTTAAATAAACAAAAGTAAGATCGGTATTGATACGTGCAATAATATCGGTTGAATTGTCTGTAAGTGTTCTAAACTCTTCTCTGCTTTGATATAATGCTTGTCTAGCTTTGATTTTATCAGATACATCACGAACTATTACCTGTTCTGCTTCAATACCTTTATACATAAAGGATACAGATACCACTTCAATATCAATGATCTCACCAGATAACGTAATTGCTTTTTGTTCAGAAATAGTTCCATTAAGGGCTTCTGAGTGTCCAATTCTACATTCTACTTCATTAAAAAAATCGGGATGTATAAAATCCATAACCGATCTGTTTAATAATTCATTGATATGTGTTGCTCCCAAAAGCTTTATACCAGAAGGATTCGCAAATAATATTTCTCCCGACTTACTTTGTATGTAAATAGCGTCTGGTGAAATTTCAACCAATTTTTGATACGCTTCCATACTTTGGTTGTATTCCATTTGTAAGAAACGCACTTCTGTAAGATCAACAGATACTCCTAAAATTCGAATCTCTCCATCTACCGGACTTATAACAGGTATTTTTGACGTATGTAAATAATATTTTATATCGTCTAATGTTATGATCTGTTCAGGAAGTATAACTGTAGTACGCCCATTCACTATAACTTCGTCGCTATCTTTAATTACTTTGTATTCTGCTTGATCCAAAACAAAATCTATATCTGTTTTCCCTAATAAATTATCTGAATGTTTTCCAAATAATTTTCCTTGTGCTTCATTCGCCAATAAATATTTCCCGGATTTATCTTTTAAAAAAATTGGATGTGGCACAAGATCAATTATTTTTGAGAGCCAGTGATTGGTATCCATCAAGGTTTCAGTACGCTCTATAATTACCTCTTCCATTGCTACATGTTCCAATTCCAGTTCGCGTTCTCTTCGATTTAATTTAAACCCAATCATTACTTGTTTTGCAAGTAATGCAAGCGATTTTTTTTGGTTGTCGGAAAGTGTTTTTGGCTTATTGTCAAATACACACAAGGTTCCGAGTATGCAACCCGTATTGTTGTCAATAAGCGGGGCTCCACAATAATAGCGCACGTAAGGCTCACCTAAAACATAAGGATTATGTTTGAACGTTTCATCTTCTAGAGTGTCTACTACTTCGTGTATTTCGTTGCTTTTAACGGTGGTTACGCAAAAAGAAAATGTTTGGTCAATGTCGTTTAGCACATTATGATTTGATGCTAAAAAAATTAAACGTTCATCATCTACCAATGTGATGTAGGCATGTTCCGTATTACAAACGGATGCAGCAATAATTGTTATATCCTTGAATACTTCTCGGCCTTTAACATCGTTAAGCAAATACTGCTGAAGCGTATGTGTGCGGTAATTTTCATTGTCACCCGATTGATTCATTTTTTTTAATTAATCAATAAGAAAAAAATATTTGTTCAATTTTAATTTATCATTTTTAAATCAATTTGCCCCTATTATGTAAGGATTCAATTCAACTTTATATTAATTGCCTGATTATTCATCCTACTTTGTCAAGTTGTTTAAAAAGGTTAAACTCTTTGGGTTTCCTTTTCCTCCGCAGTTGTGTCTTTTCGACCACCCAACCACTCGGACTGGTTGGTCGAAAAGACACAACCATGGCGATTGAGGGCTGTTAGGAGAGAACAATCAAATTACACCAAATACTAACTTAACAAAGTAGGGTTAAGAATAAAATTGGTAAAGCACATTATTTTTTTAAAAAATGCAGTTGGTAGTTACGTGAGTAAATAAGGACTTTTAAACATTTCCTGTTATAGCATAAGTCTATCTATGAAAAGTTCTACTGTAGTTTATGAATACTGTAATCTGAATCTGTTTTACCATTATGAATAAAAGATTTAGGGAATAGCAAAATAAAATCAACATTATCCATCTTAGTAATTGCTCCGACGTAGAAGCATATCTGTAGGCAATATTCACTGCAACATCTACACGCATGTAGTTTCGTTAGGATGAGACGAATAAGGTATTAGGTATATTGTCCCTATGGGACTTGTATGATTCTCTTTTCTAGCTATTAGCTACAAATCTTTATTCGCTATGGAATTTAAGGATACGCAATTTATTTATTTACTTAAATATGGTATGCGTTAACATTCCGTACAATCAAAAATATAGGAAGGCTACATAATCAATGGAACTTAACAACGTGTATATTACTTATACAAGCCGTTGTATAGATGTATGCATGATGAAGAAAATTAAAATAGGAATACTTGATCAATCGGTTGTTCAGAAAGGTAAATCTGCTAAAGAAGCAATTGATGAAACCATTGAAACAGCTAAGCTAGGCGAACAATTAGGTTACTCACGCTTTTGGGTTTCAGAACATCACAACTCTACGTTTATTGCAGGATCTGCACCTGAGATTTTAATGGTGAAGTTAGCAAGTGAAACAGAGAGCATTCGTATTGGCTCTGGGGGCATCATGCTGCCCAATCACAGTGCTTTAAAAGTAGCAGAAAATTTTAGAATGTTGGAAACACTTTTCCCAGGGCGTATAGATCTGGGGATGGGTAGAGCGCCAGGCACAGACCGTGTAACATCTTCCTTATTAAATCCTTCAAATGAATTTACCGAAGAAGGTTATTTGCGTCAATTGGATCATTTACAAAATTTTTTTACTGACACGGCATATACACGTGATAACAGGCAAATAGTAGCTGTGCCACAATCTACAACCGTTCCCGATCAATGGATTTTAAGCTCAAGCGGAGGAAGCAGTTTGATAGCGGCAAAGTTTGGTCTGGGTTTGGTTGTCGCTAAGTTCATCAACGGATTTGTAACACCTGAAGTAATTGAAACATATAAAAAGAATTTCCAACCTTCCAAATTTTTTCCAACACCGCATGCGATGTTATCCATTTTTGTATTATGTGCAGAAACAGATGTTAAAGCAGGAGCAATGCGGAAATTTATGGATTATGTTTTTATTCAATTTGAAGCAGGGAAATTTAATGATTTTGCAGATTATGAAACCATACAAAAATATGTTTTTACACAGGAAGAACTTCAACGCATTAGATACAACAGCGGAAGAGTTATTTCGGGAACGCAAGAATCTGTAAAAAAACAGTTGGAAGTTTTAGCTGAAGAATTTAATGTAGACGAAATAATTATCTCTACCATGGCAGGAAATTCGGAGGATAGAAAGCGTTCTTTTGAACTGATTGCAGAAGCGTTTGACCTATTGCGTTAAATATACATTTTTTGAAAAAATCATTTGTTATATTTATCTTTCAAATGATATTTATAATAATATAATTGCATGTTACACACAAATTATGAATGGAGTTTCTCTTCAGTTGGAGGGGTTAAAAGGGTAAATTTTGATTCGGGCCGGGATATTCTTGCTTTGGAACAGTTGGATCAGAAGTTGTGGACTGTGTTAAGTTGTCCGACAAACGGATTGGAAATTGATGCAGTAACATTAGAATTAATTGATGACGACAAGGATGGTCACATTAAAGTCACAGAAATACTGGCTGCCATTAAATGGATCGGATCTATTATCAATAATCCCGATGATTTGATGGAACAAAATGCCGTTTTTCCTTTAAGTGCTATTAATGAAAATAGTGCGGAAGGTAAAATATTAATGGCTTCAGCAAAAAATATTTTAAAAAATTTAGGACGCTCTGATTTAGAAACGTTAACTGTAGAGGAAACTTCAGATCGGGTTAAAATATTTAAGGGAACAGCGTTTAATGGAGATGGCATTATTACCGAAGATTCTTGTCCTACAGATGAATTAAAAAATCTGCTGAAAGATATTATCAGCTGCATGGGAAGTACAATGGACCGTGGCGGTAAAGATGGAATTGATACGGAATTTTTAACAAAATTTTTAGAAGCATGCACTGCTTATGCAGATTGGGACAAAGCAGCAGAAGATAATAAAATCGTTATTTTACCTTTTAATGAAAATACCGAAGCATGTTACCAAACATACCGAGCTGTTAAATCTAAGGTAGATGATTATTTTTTACGGTGTCGTCTTGCAGCATTTGATGTAGAAACAACAACTGTTTTAAACTTGCTTACTGCACGGGTTGAATTAATTACAGGTAAAGATTTAACAACTTGTTTAGAAGAAATTGAAACATTTCCGCTAGCAAAAATTGAAGGAGGAAAAGATCTGCCGCTTCAACATGGCATTAACCCTACTTGGGAAAATAGAATTAACAATTTACGCATTCAGATCACGGATCAGCTTTTTTCAAATAAAAAAACCTTGTCAGAATCAGAATGGAATCTGATTACAGAAAAATTTATTGGATATGAACAATGGAAATCTGAGAAGGCAGGAGAGCAGGTTGAATCCCTAGGGATAGAACGCATTTGTAAAATTCTTTCAGACGGTTTGTCTAATGAGTTAGTAAAACTGATTGAAAAAGATAAAGAATTAGAAACCGAAGCGAACAATATTATTTTAGTTGATAAATTGGTACGTTATTATCGTGATTTGTTTACGTTGATTAAAAACTTTGTTACGTTCTACGATTTTTATTCTCCCGATCATACCGCAATCTTTCAATCGGGTACATTGTATATTGATCAACGCAGCTGCGATTTATGTATTAAAGTAAGTGACATGGCCAAACATGATATGATGGTATCATTAAGTGGCATGTTTTTGATTTATTGTAAATGTGTATCTAAATCTACCGGCGAAACCATTGTGATTGTTGCTGCTTTAACCAACGGTGATATTGATAACCTGATTGTTGGCCGTAATGCTGTGTTCTATGATAGAAAAGGTGTGGCGTATGATGCTACTATCATAAAAATTATTGAAAATCCAATCAGTATTATTCAGGCATTCTGGTCTCCGTATCGAAAGGTCTCACGTTTTGTAGAAAAACAGGTAAATAAATTTGCTTCAGAGCAAGATAATAAAGTATTAACGGACGTAACAGCTAAGATTGAAACAGTACCTGCAAAAGTTGATGCACCGGCAACTGTAGTACCATTTGATGTAGGTAAATTTGTCGGAATCTTTGCGGCTATTGGTTTGGCTCTAGGGGCCATTGGTACTGCAGTTGCATCTGTTATAGCAGGTTTCATAGGTTTGACATGGTGGAAGATGCCTTTGGCAATCTCAGGACTTTTATTACTTATATCTGGTCCCGCTATGGTCATGGCATATTTTAAATTACGGCAACGGAATCTAGCGTTGATCTTAGATGCGAATGGTTGGGCTGTAAATGCTAAAGTGATTATTAATATTCCATTTGGAAATACACTTACTCAAATTGCTTGCTTACCTAAAAATGCAAGAATTAATACCAATGATCCTTTTAGTTCTAAAGGCAGACCATTTTGGCAGATCATGCTTTTATTCTTACTATTATTAGGTCTTGGATTATATGGATTATGGAAATTTGGGTTGATCGTTATTCCATCTTAGTCTGTTCTGATGTTTTTATAAAGTAATTCCTACGTATTGTCAATGAAATATTACGAGTGCTTCAGAAGTGTAAGCATTTATTGTTCATCGGTTCTTTAAAAGTAACATTAAAATAACTTTCGTTTAAAGAACAAAACATATAAATTTAATTATATTATATTATAACGTAATCTAAAAATAACAACTCAAATGAATAAGATCTCTTTGATTGCAGGTGCAATCGCATTATCCGTATCAACGCTTGTTCTGCAAGCTCAAACATTAAAAACACCGGCACCAAGCACGTCTCAAACAATTAAACAAGCTTTTGGACTAGGTGAAATTGCACTTGATTATTCCCGTCCGTCTGCTAAAGGGCGCGTTGTATTTGGTGATGTAGTTCCATTTGGTAAAATGTGGAGAACAGGTGCAAATGCTGCTACTAAAATCACATTCTCTGATGATGTTAAAGTAGAAGGAAAAGATGTAAAGGCTGGCACGTATGCTGTTTACACAATTCCCAATAAAGAAAGCTGGGAAGTAATTTTGTACAGCGATTTAACAATGGGTGGTAATACGTCAAATTACAAAGCTGAAAGCGAAGTGTTACGTGTAGTTGTTAAACCAACTGTTTTATCTAAAAGTGTTGAAACGTTTACAATCAATTTGTCTGATGTAACGGCAACTTCTACAACCTTAGAATTTGTTTGGGAAAAGACTTCTGTACCTGTTAAAATTATTACAGAGATCGATACAAAAGTAATGAAGAGCATTGAAACCAGTATGGCTGTAGATTCCCGTCCGTATTTTCAAGCAGCAAATTATTACTATGAAAATAATAAGGATCTGAATCAAGCATTGATTTGGGTTAACAAAGCGGTTGAACAGAATCCGAAAGCATTTTGGGTGACAATGTTGAAAGCGCGTATCGAATTGAAATTGAACGACAAGAAAGCAGCGATTGCCACAGCAGAAAAAACGGTAGCGTTAGCAACTGAAGCAAAAAATGATGATTACATTAAAATGGCAAATGACTTAATTGCGGAAGCGAAAAAGAAATAAGTAAACATAACCCTTGCAGGTATTTTCTTGTGGTTATCTAATAAAAAGTGCGATGCTTGTTAGCATCGCACTTTTTATTTATTTAGTAAAATATAGACAACTCTTGCGGTGGTATTGGTATCTCGTTTATGTGTGATTGATTATTAAATTATATAGTACTTGATTTTTGCATTACATTATCAATGAACAGCTGCACCAACCACGCAATACAAATTAATAACACACAACCCACGGCATTTAGCCATAGATAAGCCATCCATTCTTTCATCCAGATAGCGATTACAAAAACTTCAGTAATTATTGCTGCATAAAATACTGCGGAACCCTTTACGTGTTTTAAATAGAAGGCCACTAAGAATATTCCAAGAATATTGCCATAGAACAGAGAACCTAATTTATTCACCGCTTCTATTAAATTTCCAAGTTTGCCTGCATACAAAGCTACCACTACACAAAATATGCCCCAGGCTGCCGTAGCCCAGCGGGAGGCATCTAAATACGTTTGTGGATTCGCTGTTGTGTTTATAAAACGTTTGTAAAAATCGATAATGCTGGTTGATGCCAACGAGTTAATGCCGCTCGCTGTAGAGCCCATGGATGCTAATAAGATGATTGCTATTAGTAGACCTACTAAACCTACAGGCAAATATTTGGTAACAAAACTTACGAAGACGTAGTTGGTATCGTTGGGGTCAGACAATGAATTATTTTTAGACATCAATGCAACGGCTTTAGTTTTTATTGATTTTGCCAGTGCATCATTTTTACGTAGATAAAACTGTGCAGTAACTATAGCTTCTTCATCACCTTTGTCAATTGCTGCAATTAATTCTGTCGCATATATTTTTTTATGCGCTGAAATAATTTGGTGTTCTATTTCTATTCGTTTGTAATCGGATTTATATGGACTGTTTTCAATGCGTGTTACTTCTGTTTTATTAAAAAATACAGGTGGTGTATTGAATTGATAAAATACAAATACTAAAATTCCAATTAGTAAAATTGAAAATTGCATGGGTATTTTTATCACGCTATTCATGATCAAACCCAATCGGCTTTCTTTGATCGATTTTCCTGTCAAGTATCGTCCTACTTGAGATTGATCCGTTCCTAAATAGGATAATTGCAGGAAGAAGCCTCCTATCAAACCCGACCAGATGTTGTACGGATTGTTTATATCAAAACTTAGATCAATGGCATTTAATTTATCCATTTTACCGGCAACATGTAATGCATCTACAAATCCAACACCTTCAGGCAGCAGATGTACAACCATAAATGCTGCAACAAACAAACCTGAAAAAATAATTGCCATCTGAAACATTTGTGTATACGCAACCGCTTTTGTACCGCCATATACTATGTAACTGATTACGATGCCTCCAGTAAACAATGTTGTGTAGGTGATGTCTATGCCGAGTATTGAAGATAAAATGATGGATGGTGCGTAAATGGTAATGCCTGTTGATAGTCCGCGTTGCAAAAGGAATAAGAAGGCGGTTAGAGAGCGGGTCTTACTATCAAAACGATTTTCTAAATATTCGTATGCAGTATAAACATTTAAAGTTCTAAAAATGGGTATAAATGTTTTACAAAGAATAACGGTAGCTATTGGCAATCCAAAGTATAATTGAACAAAACCCATACCATCGCTGTATGCTTGTCCGGGTAAGGAGATAAAAGTGATGGCACTTGCTTGCGTTGCCATAACCGACAAGCCTACCTGGTACCAGGGAAGTTCTTTGTCCGCCAGTAAATAACCTTCGATATTTTTAGCACCTCTGCTTTTCCATAGTCCATAAGTGATGATACTTATAATGGTTAAACTAAGTACGCCCCAATCAATAAAACTCATTTGAAGTAAATGGTAAATATGTAGAAAACTATCATCGTAATCACGAGAAACCCTATAATAAATGCATATACATTATTCCATGTGCCTAGAAATGGGGGTCTATCTTCGTGTTCAGACATATTATTTGTTTTGTGGAATGCTTAATAAATTAACAAATAAGCGATAAGCACCCGGTACACCAGCGGGCATCTCTCTAAAGAATACCAACCCGGTATATACAAAGTTTCCTTTGCCATATTTTGCGACAATTAAACTTCCTTCGTTGGCTTTCTCATTTGGATCATTCATAGAAAGTAAGGTTTGATAGTTAGGATCGATATCCGCTGCAAAATAAATACCACGTTCCTGTAACCATCCATTAAAATCGGTGGAATCAATTTTATTGGGATACATAAATGCACTATGCTTTGGATTTATAATACGTACGTCTGCTAATTCATTCGTAACACGTTCTCTTGAGATAGCAAAGGGGTAGGGCCCAATTTTTGCTAACAATGGTCCAATGCGGTTGTTGGTATTGTATTGTACAATTAAATTACCTCCTTGTTCAACATATTTCATGAGTGTATTGTAATAAATTTGCAATCGATCGTTTGTATTGTATGCACGTATACCGGTAACAATTGCATCGTATTCTTTTAAATTCCCTTTGTCTAATAAATCGTCTGTTAATGTAGTAACGGTGTAGCCTACTTGTTTCAGACATGCTATTACATCGTCGCCCGCACCCGGAATATACCCAATATTTTTACCTGCGGTTTTTAAGTTGATGTAGACTAAGTTCGCTTCTGCATCATTTAAAATAAATTGATAGGGGATGTGATCGTATTCAATACGTGTGATGCTTTTAGAAAATGTTTCGGAATTGATTTTCAATGCTGCTGTAATTTTTCCATTCGTAGCAACTCCATTTGGCTGAACCAACACGGTAATAATGATTTCTTCTCCTTTATCCTTTAATGAAAAATTGGGTTGCAAGCACGTAGCTTTCCATCCTTGGGGCACTGACCATTGCAATGTTCCGCTTACATTGGCTTCGTTTGCTTTTACCGTAAACTGTATGGTTTTAGGTGTATTGTCATTGAAGGCATACACACGTTCAACAAGATTGACTGTTGCTTTAGGCAGTACTTCTAACGGGCGATATAATTCACCTTTAACAGGATCGGTGTATTTGTAAACA
>Ga0326734_1000481_pt1 | contig 11029 bp, 18 predicted proteins | sample 15_GP2_1315_FD_207944 | JGI IMG/M metagenome (GOLD analysis project Ga0326734, IMG submission 207944) | Glacier ice microbial communities from Ngari, Tibet, China - 15_GP2_131.5 | ecosystem: Environmental > Aquatic > Freshwater > Ice > Glacier | place: China: Ngari, Tibet | collected 2018-07-18
TTTCATAAGCAAGAATCTCTTTACCAGTATCACTATCACCTCTCAATCTTTCTAAGTAAATTTTTTGAGCACTGACATTATTTCCTTTCATTAATTCAAAAATAAAACGACCTAAAGTTTTTACATACCCGATTGAATACATTTCCCCTCTGAAATCAAACCCAAAAATATGTTTAAATAAACCAGTACTAACCAATAATTCTGCACCAGTTCTTGGATTTCCTTTAGAAGTTATCTTTTCTAATTCAATTAAGATACGTTCACCAGTAATCTCTTTGATTAGATGGGCATTAGCTTGGATAAGAGCCATTGTTTTAGGCTCTATGGTAAAGTTGAACCTTGCAGAAAATTGAACGCTCCTGATCATCCTAAGTGGGTCTTCTGTGAATGCAACAGGATTAACAACTCGGATAATTTTATCTTTGATATCTTGAATTCCGTGGAAAGGGTCAATGATATTCCCTTCGATATCTTTAGCAATAGCGTTGATCGTAAAATCACGTCTACTTAAATCTGTTTCAATTGGTAGGAAAGGGTCAGCTGTAACTTTGAAGCCCGTGTGACCATCACCCATCTTTTGTTCAGTGCGTGGAATTGCAATGTCAATAGGCTCTTCGTCAGGACTTGCACCTTTTGGTTTAAATTTAATTATACCAAAAGACATCCCAACTAAATCCACTTTACCATAACGATTCAATATATCCATTAAATCATCAAGTGGGATGTTCGTTATTAGAATATCTAAATCCTTTGATTGTTTGTTTAGGAAAGCATCTCTTACGGCACCCCCTACGGAGAAAATCTTCCCACCTTTTACCTTCACATCATTGATGAACGGTAAATCTTTAATTTCGTATATTGATTCTGTTATAAGCATAATTTCTTAATCTATGTCATCTAATGGTTGTGGAGCATGATCAGATAATTGAACATATGATTTACTATATTTTTCAATTTCCTCTTTAGTTAGTCTTCTTGTTTTCTTTTTAGGGAAAAGTACATTTGTAAATCCCATTCCGGTAATCCAAATCCCAACATAAAAATCATGAGTTTCATTTTCTGACCACATGAGTTCGCCACCTTTTCGTGATATGTCACCCAATTGATGATATGCTTTGGTGGCAATATAATAATGTCCAGCTTTAGATTCTTTTAATCCTTCTAATTCTTTTTTTACTTGTTCTTTTGTCATATTTTTATTCTATTTCTATATTAACGTCCTTAATATTTTCAGAATTTGAAATTGAACTTTTTTTATATTCACGTAGTTTTTCACATACTTCATCAATTGATTTTCCGAATAAATGTGTAAATCCGTTAATATAACCCCGAAATTTATAACCATCATGTCCACATCTCTCTATAGCGACAGAATAATAATCTTGACCATACTCTTTAGCAATCTTACCAACTCGATCATGAAAATTATTAAGACTTACAATCTTTTTCTTTCTAAATAAATTTTTAATATTTTCTATCATTTCTAAATAAGGCTTTAAATTTCCACTCTATACTTTTCCTAGCCATCCATATTGCAATAAAATTAATATAATGTGTACTTGAAAATCTGAATCCGTTGTAATGTCCAACAAGCTCATATCTCCGGTTATAACCATCATAATCACCTTGACTCCATTTTATATCATTTATATTCATTATTAAAAATATTTAATGTTTGATCTCCTTCAAATGTACCGATTTTTTTTCTTCCCCACGAATATTTCACCCATATTTTTTTATTATCGAAATATTCAAACCAATAATCCATCCATCTGCCGACAAAAACGATTGTCCATGTCCTTGGTTCTGCTCTAAGAATACGATGAATATATTTTTTCGGAATAAATCTTGGTTTAAATCGTTGATTAACAGTTTTCTGAACTACTTTACCATTTTCAATTACTTCTTCAATATATTTTCCACTTAATAAAAAAGCATAAGCCGGGAACGCATGGGAATGAAACCTATTTTGTTTAATAGTTTTCCAGTGATAAATAATTATACTGAATAGTTTTTTCCATTCAAATAAGGTGTATTGAATAATATGACCCTCGCCCAATTCAACTCTCTTTTTGCGGAGAAAAATAATCTCACCTATTTTCATGAAGTAACTTCTTGAATAGTACCTGTTAAAATTAAACCTGTTGGTAATTTAAAAGACCAATCAGTTATTAGATTTGAATCTTTAGGTTTACCACCATTAACTTCATTGATAGCTACGGTTATATGGGTAGTCCCGGACATTAATCGTTTGAAATTAGAAACTTTTAATGCCAAAGCTTTATCAGTCATCCCTATTGAATCACAATTTAAAGATACTTCCTCACCGATGCGACCTTTCCAATCTTCAGGTAACTCACCTAACACTATTGTGCAGTGGTGAGCCATGAAAAGAAAATCTTTTGGGATTACAACTTTTTCTTTAATAATTTCGATACTAGCTTCATCTAGTACTACTGCTGAATATAAAACTCTTGCCATTTATTTTAATTTTTAATAATTAAATTCAATCCCACCATGAATTAATTTTTTCATGTAGGAGTCTGAACAAAAGCTTTTCCGCTTTCTCATGATTTCTATACCCTACTAATAAGCAGAGATGTTGTTTATCAATATCAGGGTTGTTTTTGAGTACATACCGTACTGATAATGGATATAATTTTAGATAATCATCATATTTTTCCCAAATAATATCACTTTCCATAGTGGAGTATCCGGGTTTATCTAAACAAGGTTCGAAACGAGTATTTATTTCATTATAATCATAATGCTCCATCCCATAATAATCATTCTGAATCCGTTGTAAAAGATTTAAACAAATTGTCATATCTCTATTAACAATCTCAACTCCTACAAACCTGTTGGAACCAACCAATTCTTTCCTTTGTAATTCAATTTTTCTTTCCAGAACCTTGTAGATATAAGTCATATCCCAATTTCTATCAAACCATATAACTTTATACCAATTCTTGAAATTTGTAAACCCAGTAGAAACATCAGAGATTGGGGTGAAGATATATTTATCGAAAAATCTATATACTTGCCCATAAGAATACTCATCATGTATCCACCATTTAAATAAAGTATACCAGCTTCTCTTTCTATCCCATTTACTATCTTCTGGTATGGGTAATTGTTTATAAATCTTTATATCTTCCATTCTACAAATATATTAAAACTTTTTATATTTTACAAGTATTTAATGAATCATTATTCCCTTTTTTTGGGGAATTAAGTTCATTAAATAATATTTCGTTAACAACGATATTATATCCAAATAGATATTCGTGAATTAGTTGATTCACAGTAATGTAATCTGGATTAATATCGGCATCATGAAAATGTTTAAATGCTTCCATCAATTCTTCTTTATCTTCTTCATTTGAAACTATAATTTTATATTTTGACCAAGTGGGGTTTTCTGTAGAATAATAATCTGTATACTTTCTCATTAGTTTGATAACGGTGCTGCGATGGTTGGATAGGAATTATAGCCATCAATTTTAAAATCTTTTAAACTGGTATCTTTCAAAAATTGATTTAAATTGAACTTATCCTCATTCCAGTATGTACCAATTTTATCAAAAGTACCACTGAGTTTTAAGTATGGTAATCTATGAATGTTTTTATTACTTAATTGTACGTTCACTGCCGGAATATGATTTGTGTAGATATGTGTATCAAGTAAGGTACCTGACAATTTTTCTGGAACCATATTTACTATCTTACCTAAGATTTCAAGTAAAAAGCCATATGAAGCAATATTAAATGGAATTCCTAGAAAAACATCACATGATCTTTGATTCCATTGTAATGATAATGCTCTCTTCGGTATTTCAATATCTCTATATTTTAGATCAGGATTTTTAGTTAATGTATCTTCAATAATACCTAACTCCATACCAGTTTCATAATAATTTGACAACAACCAAGTTGCTCTTTCTTTAACAGTAAGCTCACGTGTCCAGCATTGGAAGAAATTATGACAAGGTGGTAAAGTCATTGTGTTTAATTCATCGACTTTCCAAGCACTTACTATCATTCTCCTATCATCAGGATTAAGTTTTAGTTTTGTAATGAGTTCAGATATTTGATCAATACTCTTATCTTCGTTCATCCATCTCCTCCATTGTGCACCATAAATTCTACCTAGATCACCCCATTTATTTGCAAATCTACCATCGTCCATGATACGTTGTTCAAATTCCGTAACATCAGTTATTAATCCCTCTTTAGGAGAATTATTTTTATATGTCGTGGTATCAGAACTAACATTACCTAACCTTAAATATTTTTTATGTGCATCACCAGTCCATATCCGAACACCCTTAAGTAATAAAGGTTGAATATTTGTTTCACCCCGGAGTATCCAAAGTAATTCTTCAATTACACCCTTAGTAAACATTTTTTTGGTTGTGAGTAAAGGGAAGCCGTCCCTCATATCATGTTTAATGGTCTCACCGAATAATGAATAAGTACCAGTTCCGGTTCTATCAGGTTTCAAATAACCTTTTTTCTTTATCTTTTTAAGAAGTTTCTGATATCTCTTATCTAATTTATTACCTGTTAACATTACTTTCATTATACGTATTTTTAATTCTTAAAATTATTTCATCATCGGTTAAATAATCGATATGACTTAAATCATCACCCATAATTGCATGAGACCATCCGGTATTGTATGCAGTTCTCTCAATACCGAGATATAGTTCTTCGTTATCTCTATTATCGAAAGCATTTTTCCATCCGTGGTGGAATATTGTCATCAATGTTTGTTCATTTAATATTCGAGTTAATTCTGCTTCAGCATCAATACTTAACGGTTTATTTTCATCTTCCATTATGCTAATCTAAAATTTTTCAACCAACTTCTCAAAAATACTTGTTTTGCGCCACCAATTGATTCACACCATTTAAGGTAATTGACAGTATCTTTCCTTTGTAAATTATCGATTAAATCAGTAAAAAATAATATTTCATTCTCTTTTCTGATAGGGTCAATATGTAAAATAGCTTTATGATAATCTATCATATTTTGATAAAAATCAATCTTAGCTTGATTGGTTACAAAATCCGGGTATAATTCTCTATTGAAGACTCTTTCATCTACAATAAAAGAAATAGCACTCATTGAGTCATTTAAATCTGGTTCTCTAAAAAATGAACATCCTACTTGGTTTTCCCACAATGTATTAAAATGTTGTTCCATAGTAACACTTGACCCACCATTTAAAATTATTACAGTTTTCCATTTTTCATTCCAATCTGTATAATCTGTTCTATCAATAGAGTTACTATTACTAAAATGATTTAATGCCTCTTGTGTGGCATGATAAGCTTGTATTCCCTGCTGTATCGGGCTAATATTGTACATCACTAAAGAGTACATTCTAAGTTCTAATTCTTTCATATTATTTTTTTATAAGTTTATAATATTTTTTCAATGTTAATTCAGATATTTCATTTCCAAATTCATCATAAATAAAAAACTCTTCAAATGAACTCGTTTCACTATCTAATCTAGGTAACTCACCATCAAAACCCTCGAAAGTTTCGTATGTATATCCTTCGAACAATCCCCAACCAGAGTTAAATTTATCACCATTTTCATAATCAAAATAGTTACATTTATCTGGACAAACAACTTCAATTCCTTCGATAAACCATTCATCAGGTTTAGGGATGAATTTACATTTACCGATTATTTCTTGATATAATTTATTTATTTCACCCATTTTTGTTCTTTTGCTATTACTCTATATTTTTTAAGACACAATTTAATATCTGACCTTTTGATATCTTCAATGAATTTAATCTGTTGATAGAGTAAATTATCAGCTTCAAATTTCGTAAAATCTTTTTGATATTTTTGATAAGCTAAAATAAAAGGGGAGTCTATTACGTTTCCCCCTTTTAAAATTTCATCTTTGTAATCCTTAAAGTCTGGCTCTACAGGTCTACGTGGTTTTTCCATATAATTTATTTCAACTATTTAACTCGTGTTTTAAATAAAAAATTACGTAACCATCACTAATATGTTCCTCTGAACCTGATAGGATTATTTCTGCTGCACCTATTTTACTTAGGACTTCCAAACTAAATTGAATATCGTCTTCGATTAAATTAGATAACATAGTATGATCAAATTTCGACAATTCTTGATATTCACTTAAAATCAAATCATTTTGAAATTTCTCTGGTAGATACTTTTTTAATATCTCCCTATCTAAAAAAGGAATTTCCTCTTTCACTTTATCTTTAACATATTCAAACATATATTCTGTTTGAACGATAATAGCATCCCCATGCTCACTTTTATAATCGGTATCATTTATTTCTATAAAATCTTCCCCGATTACTTTCTTTAAAACTTCTAACTTGTTCATTAATTTAAATTCCCTTTGCTAACACAAATCTCACATATTTTTGAGTTTCAGGATAATTTGGAACAGAATTGTATCTAATCACAGGAGCTATACCTGCATTGTATGATGCTAATGCTAAAGTCCATCTTCGTTTTTCGTTCTTGGTATGTCTTTTCCAGTAATTATACATTTCCTTTAGATAATACGAACCAACAATTATATTCGATTTTGGACTCTTCTTCAAATGTAATACTTTTCTATATGTATTATAGGTTTCTGGCATTAATTGAAGATAACCACTTGCACCACTACTACTATTTCTAGCATTAGATTTAAATTCTGATTCTCTATAAATCATCCTGAAAAATACCTTTAATGGTATTTTCTTTTTTTTTGCCGACTCATACATAGTTTTCAAATGTTCTGCTGGTATTGAATTTGGTACCAACATCCCGGTTTCTTTGAAAACTGTGTATCTGATAAAATCTTTCGATTCTCTGACACTATCATTTTTTCTTTTTAAATCTTTTTCAAGATTTACATTTATCTTGATGCTATCAAGTAAACATACTACATCACCATAGTTTTTAGTCGTTTTCTCGTAGCTCTTCATAAATCCGTAGAAGTATGTTGAACAGATAATTACTCCCAATAACCATGATGCAAATATAATATTTTTATATTTAATAATCCAACCAGAAAAATATAAATTTTTTCTGAAATATTCATGAATCCAGTTCAGGGGAAAAAGAACAGTTTTCACATACTTGTTAGATAAAATATTGGTGCTTAACAGCACATCTTTGTACCGTAATAGCGTTACTACTTTATTTTTCATAACACAAATATAGTAAAAATATTTATTAAATCAAAATAATTTCTAAATAGGTAACAAACTGTATGGTAGATATTATTACTTATTCTCTATTAATGGCTGGTTCACAAACATTTATAACTAATAGACTTTAAATAATAAAAATATTTTATTATTTTTGTTTTATGGAAAAATTAAAATTAGTCTTCATTGGTGATATTCATGGTCGTGATAAATGGAAAGGTTTTATAAATTCTAATCCAGATACTGAGCAATGGATATTTGTGGGGGATTATGTAGATTCTTATGATATATCTAACGTAGACATACTCAATAATTTAAAGGATATTATCCAATTCAAAAAAGATAATATGGAAGATGTAACCTTATTATTAGGTAACCATGACATTTCATACATTTATCCGGGTAATAGATGTTCTGGCTTTCGTGCAGAGGCTTATCCTGATATTTACGATACCTTCATGGCTAATATTGATTTATTTCAAATGGCATTTGAACATGGTAAGTATATAGCTACACATGCTGGAATAACTAATGTCTGGCTCAAGAAAAATAAAAGATTTATTAATGCTGAATTTAAACGGATATGTGCTAAATTCAAAATATCACATTTAAAAGCATCTTTAGTAGAAAAATTGAATTGGTTACAACATAGTAATAGAGGTAGGGAACTTCTTTTTGCTCCTTGTAAATATAGAAGTGATTACAAATATTTTACTGGTGGAATAGTTTGGGTGGATAAACAAGAAAGTTCACGTGATATGTTGGATGGATATAAACAAATAGTTGGACATACCCGTGGAGTGGATTTTGAAACTTTCGAAAAAGATGATAAGACCAATATTACTTTCATCGATGTTAATTACAAACCTTATATAATAGAAATTTAAACCATCATTTACACCATCACTTACACCATCATTTATACCATCATAGCTCCCTTTTTCAAGGGGGTTTTTTTTTATCCTTATTTTCCCATCCAGACTATTTATAATTAGAAAAGTAGTTAAATATGGCAGATTTCATATGTAAAACATGTGGTAGCGGATTTAGGAAAAAATTAACATTAAAAGAAAAATCAGAAAACTATGTTCCCGGTTTTTGTGGACAAAGATGTGCTGAAAGTTACCGTATTGAAAAAGCTGTGAAGGTGACCAAAGTGTATCGTACCCCACAATCCTCTAAAGAAGAAAAAGAGTTTGGTGCCCTAATCAGAAGTTTTTTCCCTAGTTTAGAATCTCAATATAGATTACCACAATATGATCATCATTATGATTTTTATTCACCAGAATTGAAACTGTTAATAGAATACAATGGTGAATATTGGCATAATAAACCAAAACAACGAGTTAAAGACCGGAAGTTCTTAAACGAAGCTAAAAAGGCTAAGGTTAAACTTTGTGTAATTACCGATAAAGATTGGAAATTGTTTATGGAAAGTGGTATGCCGGATAAGAAAAAATTATTAAAACTTTTAAATTATAACATAAAAAATGCTTAACGAAGGTAAACAAGTCGGTATCTTATACCATTTTACAAATATATTATCAGTTATCAGAATCTTAAAACATGATAGATTGGAAGCTAGTGGAGCAGGTGGCAAATACCAATATGTTTCATTCACTAGGGATAAATTTTTCTATAAACATGAAACCTCTGGTGATAATATTACATCAACAGATTTTAGGATTGTAATTGATGGTGATAAACTTTCTAATCGGTTCAAAATTACGCCATATAATGATAATTCAACGGATAATTGGAGTGGGAGTGCTTCTTATTCACATACCAATAAACAACTTCCAGATAGTGAACGTGCTGAAGCTTACCTTAAGCATTTAGATTACGATGAAAAAGAAGAACGTGTTGAGGGTGATATTAGAGATATAAGAGATTTTATAATTTCAATTGATATTATTTCAATGGGTAATTACTATGATCATGATAAAGAAAATATAAAAAATTTATATACTATTTGTAAACAGTCTAATATTAAACTCAACCAAGTAGATGAAAAAAAGATAAAAAATACTGCCGGATATTCATTCAACTCATTAGAAGAAGATACGGTGCCAGAGAAAGATATGAATTTGAATTCACTAAAATTAAAAGATACACTTAATCCTAAAATTTGGAAGGGTAAGGGAATTCTTGTTGAAGATGTACACAAAGCTATTATGGCTGTTGCTGAAGATTTCTTTAAAACATTAAAAGTTGAAGTCCCGGTGGAAGATATAATTTTGACTGGTTCATTAGCCAATTATAATTGGAGTACACAATCTGACGTGGACATCCATTTACTTATTAATTTCGATCAATTATATGAAACCATGAAAACTAATGATATCTATGATAAAGAAGAATTCATGACCGAATATTTTACGGGAAAAAAGTATGTATGGAATAAAGGTCATAACATGAAAATATATGGTCATGAGGTTGAGGTATATGTTCAGGATGTAAATGAAGAACATGTTTCTACAGGAGTTTACAGTGTATTAAAAAGAGAATGGATTCAAACCCCTTCCCATGTTGAAAGTGAAATTGATATGAAATTTATCAAACGTAAATCTAAACAACTAATGAACCTTATTGATAAAGTGATTAAGAAGGAAGATACAAAAGAAGCTGATAAATTAAAAGAGAAACTTAAAAATTTTAGACAAAGAGGTTTGGATGAAGATGGGGAGATGAGTAATTCTAATTTAATATATAAAGTTTTAAGAAGAATGGGTTATATTGATAGACTTTATGATTTCGGTGGTGAAGTATTTGATAAACATCACACATTAAAATAAACCTTTAATATTTAGTGTTTTTTGATAATGAGGGAGTATTTATAGATAAAAGTATTTTTTTATGAAAAGAGTAATAAGAATTAGTCAAAAAAAACTAAACGAGTTGTTATCGGCTCAATCGGCTAAAATGGGTGGAAGTGTAGAACCAACTACAACCCAAGAGGTAACGACTCAAATATCCTTTAAGGGAAGTGAATTAGAATTTATGAAAACTTTAATGGAGAAAATAGTTGGTGACAGTCCTGAAGAAGATACCCTAATTGAGGCAATTCAAAACGCTTTAAACAAACCAAGTGAAATATAAAAAGAAATGAGAAAAGATAAAATGACCCATGAGGATAAAATGTTAAGACTTAGAGAACTTTCTGGTATTAATATTAATGAAGGTAAAGTTGGAACACCGTCTACTGTATTAGATAGCACTAAAGGAGGTAAAATTTCTTACGCTATTGTAAGAGAAGCAGGTTCTTATTATATTAAATCTACTACTAGCGATGTTATCAGTGAAGCAACTCTAGATTATATCGGTGGATTAGCTAATAAAACTAAAAATAAATATAATTCATACCCTGATGCTTTGAAACAACTTAATTTATTTAAGAGAAACATCAACGAAGGAAAACATGTACCGTATGCTGACTTAAGTGAAAGTGAAGAAGAAACTGATACGGAAGTATTAGAAGAAGATGATCTTACAGAAGGTTTTGTAAAAGAAAAAATGGAAAAGGATATTGACCCTGTAGGTGATCAAGCTCCTGCTGCTCCAATGCCAGCACCGGATGCTGCACCTCAAGGTGACCCTGCTATGCCACCAATGCCAGCACCCGCACCGGAAGCACCAGTTGACCCCGCTATGCCAGCAGCACCGGAAGGTGATGCCCCAATGGGAGAGCCAGCACCAGCTGGTGATGAGTTTGGTGATGAAGGTAGTGCAGATGAGTTTGGTGAAGAAGGTGGTGAAAACCAACTTGATCATTTTGTAGGTAAATTAACTGCTGAAATCAGAGATACACCAGAAGAAGAATTAAGTG
>Ga0326734_1000482_pt1 | contig 11024 bp, 11 predicted proteins | sample 15_GP2_1315_FD_207944 | JGI IMG/M metagenome (GOLD analysis project Ga0326734, IMG submission 207944) | Glacier ice microbial communities from Ngari, Tibet, China - 15_GP2_131.5 | ecosystem: Environmental > Aquatic > Freshwater > Ice > Glacier | place: China: Ngari, Tibet | collected 2018-07-18
CAAGACGGTGCTGCTGCGCCAGATACTGGGGCTGGAAAAGCCGACCCTGGGCGAGATCACCGTGCTGGGCAAGCCGGCCGCCGAACTGGGCAAGCGCGGCGCGGCCAGCCGGGTGGGCATGCTGTTTCAGCAAGGCGCGCTGTTTTCAGCGTTCACGGTGCTGGAAAACATCGCTTTTCCGTTGCGGGAACTCAAGTGCCTGCCCGGCGACCTGATCCGCGAGGCAGCGATGGTCAAGCTGCAGATGGTGGGCCTGAACCCCGACGCGGCCGATAAAATGCCCAGCGACCTGTCGGGCGGCATGGTCAAGCGGGTGGCGCTGGCGCGCGCGCTGATCATGGACCCGCCGCTGCTGCTGCTCGACGAGCCGACCGCCGGGCTGGACCCGGACAGCTCCGACAGCTTTTGCGCCCTGCTGCGCTCCTTGCACCAGGGCATGGGGCTGACGGTGGTGATGGTCACGCACGATCTGGACACGATTTTCGAGCTCAGCACCCGGGTGGCCGTGCTGGCCGCGCAGAAAGTCATCATCAACGACACGCCGAAAAAGGTGATTGCCTTCGAGCATCCCTTCATTCACGACTTTTTCCTGGGCGAGCGTGGACAGCGGGCCATGGCGCTGCTGAACCATCCCCCGCCCCTTTGATCCAGAAAGGTTTTCACCATGGAAAACAAGGCCCATGCGCTGATAGCCGGCGCATTCGTACTGATCGTCACCGCCCTGCTGGCATTGCTGGCCCTGTGGCTCACGCGCGACAACACCCAGCGCAACCTGTATGAAATGAGCACCTCCGAAACCATTTCCGGGCTGCAGCCGCAGGCCACGGTCCGGTTTCGCGGTGTGGCGGTCGGCAAGGTCGAGCGCATCGGTTTCGACCAAAAGGTCAAGGGCAACGTGCTGATCCGCATCTCAGTCAGCAAAGCCGCGCCCGTGACCCGGTCCACCTTTGCCACCGTGGCGTCCCAGGGCGTCACAGGCCTGGGGTTCATCCAGCTCGACGACGACGGGGCGTCCGGCGAGCGGCTGGTCCCGAACGACGACGATCCACCGCGCATTTCGCTCAAGCAGGGCGGCATCGACAGGCTGCTCAGGCAAGGCGAAGCGATCCTGGACCAGGCCGAGCAGGTCACCAAGCGCGTCAACCAGCTGCTGTCCCCGCAGAACGAGCAGGCGATCAACACCGCCGTGATGCAGCTGGCAGAGGCCGCCAGCAGCATCAACCGGGTGGCCAAGGGGCTGGAGCCCGTGGTGGCCACGCTGCCTGCGCTGTCCAAAGATGCGCAGGCCGCCTTGCGGTCGGTCAAGAACGTGACCGATGAAGTGGGCCTCACCGCGCAGCGCCTGAATGAAAAAGGCGGTGCGCTGGACAGGCTGACCGCAGGCGGAACGGCGCTGGCGGCAGGCGTGGAAACCTTCAGCGCGGCCACGCTGCCCAAGCTGGGCGAGGTGGCCGACGAAACCGCCCGCACCATGCGCCAGCTGCGCCGCACGGTCAATACCGTCGACGACAACCCGCAGGCGCTGATTTTTGGCAACGGCCCGGCCGTGCCCGGCCCGGGTGAAGCGGGCTTTACTGCCAACGGAGACTGACCATGATGACTTTCAAGTTTCGCCATGACGCTACAAATTCAATAGCTGTAGATACACGGCAGTATTGCGCAAAGAGGCTTTTTTGCTTGATAAGTGTGCTGGCGATCACGGCCGGGTGCTCGGTGGTCGACAAGCCTATCCGCGCGGTGATGTACGACTTCGGCCCGGGCGCCTTGTCCACGCAGGCGCCCGGGGCGCCACCGGCCAGCCTGCTGGCGCCTGCGTTGCCACCCCTGGCGATCGCCGACATCGCCACGTCGGGCGGCGCGTTGGACAACCAGGGCGTGCTGTACCGCCTAGGCTATCTGGACGCCCAGCAGCTGCGGCCTTACTCGCTGGCGCGCTGGACGATGCCGCCGGCGCAACTGGTACGCCAGCGCCTGCGCGAGCGCATGGGCCAGCAGCGCGTGGTGCTGAATGCCCGGGAGGGCGTGGCCCTGAACCGCAGCCAGAATGCCAATTTGCCGATGCTTCGCCTGGAACTGGAAGAATTCAGCCAGCTGTTCAGCGCGCCCGATGCCAGCATCGGCCTGATCCGCCTGCACGCCACGCTGGTCGAGATCACGCCCAGCGGCGAACGGCTGGTGGCGCAGCGCAGCCTGTCGGTGCAGCGCCCCGCCACCAGCGCCGACGCGGCCGGCGGTGTGCGCGCCCTGACGCAGGCCACCGACGCCGCCATCGACGAGCTGGACCAGTGGCTGCGGCAGTTCCCCGCACGCTGACAGTCCTTGCTGACGAGAAACTGAGCCTGTTAGTGCTTCAGAATCGGGAACAGCTTGCCCAGGCCGTCGGCCATCACCTCGACGGCCAGCGCCGCCAGTATCAGGCCCATCAGGCGCGTCATGACATTGATGCCGGTCTTGCCCAGCACCCGGGAAATCGGTTCGGCCAGCGAAAAGCACAGTGCCGTGGCCAGGCCGATCACCATGCCGTAGCCGACCAGCGTGCCGAGTTGCATAAAAGTCTTGGCTTTTTCGGCATAAATCACCACCGTGGACATGGTGGCCGGCCCGGTCAGCAGCGGAATCGTCAGCGGCACCACGGCAATGCTGGCACCGCGGGCCGCTTTGGCCGCGCCGTCTTCAAGCTCGTTGGTCTGCGGCTTGGCTTCGGCCGGCTGGGCGTTGAGCATGTTCATGGCGCTGATCAGCAAAAGCAGGCCGCCGCCAACCTGGAAACTGGCCAGTGAAATTCCAAAAAATTCCAGAATCTGCAGGCCCAGCAGGGCACTGACGGCAATCACGACAAAAGCGCTGAACGAGGCCACGACCACCGTGCGCTCCCGCTGGGACTTGGAAAACCCCTGGGTGTAGTGAATGAAAAAAGGCACGATGGCCAGCGGGTTGACGATGGCCAGCAGCGTCACCAGGGGTTTGAAGTCCATGAATCAACTCTTTTTAAAAACGAAAACCATGGGACACAAGCGTGGAGGCGTCCCTTCCCACCAGCAGGGGCCACGGGACTGGCTTCGCCAGACCGCAGGCGCAGCAGCCCCCTCGGGGGGCAGCGCAGTACGCGAAGCGACAAGCGTGGGGGCAATCTACCTGCCACCCGCCACATCCAGCAGCGCGCCGGTGGTGTAGCTGGACGCATCGCCCAGCAGCCAGACAATGGATTCGGCTACTTCCTCGGCGCTGCCGGCGCGCTGCATGGGCACCTGGGGCGCCACATCGCGCGCCCGGTGGGGCAGGCCGCCAGAAGCGTGGATGTCGGTGTTAATGAGGCCCGGCCGCACCGCGTTGACGCGAATGCCTTCGGCCGCCACTTCCTTGGCCAGGCCGATGGTGAAGGTGTCGATGGCGCCCTTGGCCGCCGCGTAGTCCACGTACTGGCCCGGCGAGCCCAGCCGCGCCGCTGCGCTGGACACGTTGACGATGGCGCCGCCCGAGCCGCCATGGCGATTGCTCATGCGCCGCACAGCCTCGCGGGCGCACAGGAACGAGCCGAAGACGTTGACTTCGAACATCCGCTGCAGGCGCGCCAGGGTAATGGCCTCGACCCGCGTGGTCTGGTCCACCACGCCGGCGTTGTTGACCAGTGCGCTCAGGCGGCCAAAGCGGGCATCGATCTTTTCAAACATGGCCACGACCTGCGTCTCTACCGCCACATCGGCCTGCACCGTCATGGCCTGCCCGCCCGCCTGGCGGATCTGCCGCACCACCTCGTCGGCCGCCAGCGAGTTGGCGGTGTAGTTGACGGCTACCGCAAAGCCCCGGCGGGCGGCCAGCAGGGCGGTCGCCGCGCCAATGCCGCGCGATCCGCCCGTGATCAAAACTACTTTGTCCATATGGTTGTCCTGGTGAGCCAAAAATTCATTATTCAGCACGAATGGCCTTGTCCGCGTCTCAAAGACAAGCTGCGCAGGCATTGTCACGAAGCTTTCATGCGGCAGGGCTTCAAGCGCGGGTTTTTATCGGCCCCTGAATCCGGAGTTCCTTTTGAAACCCAGCCTGCCACCGTCCGCATTGCTGCTTGCAGCGCTTCTTGGCAGCAGCCCGCTTCTGGTTGCCTGCGGCGATGATAACGACACCCTCCCAATCGCATCCACCACCGGCTGGCGCGCGAACATTCTGAAAACACCCTGGCCAGCAAGACCGGCACCCCGGCAGTGCAGACGGTGGATGCCGCCGGTGCCTTTGTCACTGACCCCAAAGCCTGGGGCTGCGTGGCGGGCAACAGCGCCCGTGCGTCACGCGGTTGCGCAACAGAGCGCGCCACGCGTCTTTGGCTGATCAGGTTCAACAAGAAGCTTTCTGGGTTTTCCGTGCCTTGGGCTGGGTGCGCAGCGGCCTGCTCAGCAGGAATGGCGGCAGGTGTTAATAATCAAGGGCTTGAGGCCGCGCTTGCCGGCTTCAAGCCACCGATTGCATGAGCCCACTGTCCACTGTCAAGACCGGAGAAATGAATGCGCACGACCATTGACTACTATTTCACCCCGCAAAGCCCCTGGGCCTACCTGGGCCACGCGCGTTTTGCGCAACTGGCGCAGGCAGCAGGCGTTGCAGTGCGTGTGCTGCCGATCGACCTGGGCGGCAAGGTGTTTCCCATTTCTGGCGGGTTGCCGCTGGGGCAGCGTGCGCCGCAACGCCAGGCCTACCGGCTGCTTGAGCTGCGCCGCCATTCGGACTTTCTGGGCCTGCCCCTGCATGTCAAGCCAAAATTTTTCCCGGTCTCGGGCGACGATGCCTCGCGCCTGATCATCGCGGTCGACCTGCACGACGGCAGCGACGCCGCCATGAAGATCAGCGGGGCGGTTTTCAGCGCCTGCTGGGCGCAGGAGCGGCACATTGCCAATGAGAAAGTGCTGGCCGAGTTGCTGGAAGAGTGCGGTCTGGATGCCAGCCGTCTGGAGCAGTCCTACAGCCAGGCGGTGCAGGAGCGCTACGAAGCCAACACCGAGCAGGCCATCCGCACCGGGGTTTTCGGCGCGCCCAGCTACCTGATCGACGGTGAGATGTTTTGGGGCCAGGACCGGCTGGATTTTGTCGAACGCCGGCTGCGCTCGGCTTGACGGGAAATTCGGTCATTCAGTCGTTGAACAACGCTTAAAAAGGGGTTTTTACACCATGGGTCAATTCACTTCAATCCAGGCCGCCGATGGCTTCACGCTGTCTGCCTATGTCGCGCAGCCCGAAGGCAAGCCGCGTGCGGCCGTGGTCGTGCTGCAGGAAATTTTCGGCGTCAATTCGCACATCCGCGAGGTGGCCGACCGGTTTGCCGCCGAGGGCTACCTGGCGGTGGCGCCGGCCACCTTCGACCGTGCCAAGCCCGGCGTTGAACTGGGCTATGCCGAGGGCGACATGACCGCCGGCTTCGAGCTGAAGACCGCCGTCGATGCGCTGCCGGGCGCCGGCGTGCTGCTGGACATCCAGGCCGCCATTGACCATGCCGCGCAGCTGGGCGGCGGCAAGGTCGGCATCGTCGGATTTTGCTGGGGCGGCCTGCTGGCCTGGAAAGCCGCGTGCCGGCTCCAGGGCCTTTCTGCGGCAATTCCCTACTATGGCGGCGGCATCACGGCCGAAGATGAAATCGCCCGCCAGCCGAACTGTCCAGTGATGGCGCACTTTGGCGACCAGGACCACTGGATCCCGATGGAGGGCATCGAGGCGTTCAAAAAAGCGCATCCGGAAGTCGAGGTCCATGTGTATCCGGCCCACCATGGTTTCAACTGCGACCAGCGCGCTTCCTTCAATGCAGACGCCGCCAGCCTGGCGCGCGGCCGCTCGCTGGCTTTCCTGGCCAGCCAGCTGGGCTGAATTTTCCTGGCAGCGTCGGGCTGGCGCCTGGACGATTTCAGCCTGGCGCCAGTCCGCGCAGGGTGTGCAGGGCGTTGTCGATCGCCGCGCCTTCGGCGGTGTTGTCAAAGATGCACCAGACGGCAACGCCAGGCTGGGCAGCCGCTTCAAGCCGGATTTTCAGCGCCTCCAGGGCGGTGCGGTCGTAAGCCGAGCAGTACATGCGCGGCGAGCCGTGCAGGCGGACATAGACCAGACCCGCAAAGCCGCCCGGAAGGCGGCCGGCTTCATGCACGACCGGATCGGCCAGCACCCGGCCAATGTTCCACGCATGCAGCAGCGAATCGGCCGGGGCAGTGAACCAGCTGGCATGGCGCGGCTCCAGTGCGATCGGGCCAGCATGGCGCTGGCGCAACAGGCGCAGAAAATCGTCGGCCACCGCTGCATTGAAAGCCAGGCTGGGCGGTAGCTGCACCAGCAGGCAGCCCAGGTGCCGCCCCAGGCAGGTGGCCTGCGCCAGAAAATCGTCGAGCCGTTCGCCGCAGCCGACCAGGCGCTGCTGGTGGGTGATGGTCTGGGGCAGCTTGACCGAAAAACGAAAATTATCCGGCACGCTGGCCGCCCAGCGCGCATAGGTGGCGGGCTGGTGGGGGCGGTAGAACGACGAATTGATCTCCACCGCGTTCAAGCGGGCGGCATAGCGCTGCAAGTGCGTGCCGGCTTCAGGAAATTCAGGCCACGCGGCACGCGGCAGGCTCCAGCCTGCGCAGCCCACGCTGATCGGGCAAGCCGGAGAAAGCCGGCTGGCCGCAGGCTGGTTTTTACCGGCTGAATCGGGGAAGAGGCTGGCTTGCATGGCTCGCCATAAAAAATATGAAAAATCAGCGGCTGGCCCGGGCCAGGTAGCGTTTGCGCCAGAACACCGACACGACCACAACGACCAGCAGGATCATGAAGCCGAAGGTCCACCAAAAACCGGTGGGGCTGTGAATGATTGGCAAAAATTCGAAGTTCATGCCGAAAAATCCGGTGATCAGGTTCAGCGGCAAAAAAACGGCGGTCAGGGCGGTGAGGGTGCGCATGATGTCGTTGGTGCGGTGGCTTTGCGCTGAAAAATGCATTTGCACCGCAGCCTCGGCGCTTTGCTCCATGCGCCGCACATGGTGCACCACGCGCTCGATATGCTCCAGCACGTCGCGCGAACGCACCTTGAGCAGTTCGCGCTCGCGCTGCATGCCCGGCGTGCCGGCGTCCGGCCAGGTCTCGATCGAATCGATCCAGTCCTGCAGGGCGGCACGCTGGTCCTCGCAAATCTCGTCGAGCTGATGCAGCGCCAGCCGGGCATCGAGCACCGAACTCCAGTTGGTGAAGCGGCTGCCGGGCTTGAGCAGCTCGGACTGCCAGTGGTCCATCTGGCGCGTCAGTTCGCGGCGCAGCGCGAGGTAGCCGTCCACCATCTGGTTGATGATGCGCAGCATCAGGTCGGCCGGGCTGGACGGCAGCTTCACGCCGTTGTCCCGTGCCTCGGGCGAAGTGGCATTGAGCAGCTTGCGCGCATAAGCCTCGCGCACCGCGCAGCCAGCCGGATGCACCGTCAGCAGTATCCGGTCGAACACCGCAAAGCCCACCGGGCTGGTGTCGATGCGCTTGAGCACCGGCGGGCCACTGCGCTTGACCGGCTGATGCAGCGGCTCGCCAGGCTGGGCCAGGTTGGTTTCGGTCAGGCCCGCTGCCAGGCGGCGAAACACCAGCATGTCGTACTGCGAGGTGTAGTCGTAGTGCGAGGGCAACTGGTTGTTCAGCAGGTCGGCGACGTGCAGATCCACCAGCTGGTTGCCGCAGAGCAACTGCAGCGTTGCCTGGATGGGCGCCAGCATGACCTCGAATTCGCGCCGGGCGCAGGCGATCCAGAGAAACCCCTTGGGCGGCAGTTCAACGGGCAGGGTGTCGGTTTCACTGACGCCCAGGCCGCTGGAATTGATGGTGAAAACGCGCATGGAAGTCCAAATCTCTCGAATCAGGTGTTAAATTGGCCTGTTGCGCTTTCTGCATAAGCACTGATAGCTATATATTCAATAGCAATGCAGGCGCGGGCAGCATTAGGCGTGGCGCAATTTCCTGGCGGCATCGAGGGCAAAGTAGGTCAGCACGCCATCGGCGCCGGCGCGTTTGAACGCCAGCAGGCTTTCCATCATCACCGCGTCATGGTCAAGCCAGCCGTTCAGGGCGGCGGCCTTGAGCATGGCGTATTCACCGCTCACCTGGTAGGCAAAGGTCGGCACCTGGAATTCATCCTTCACGCGGCGCACCACGTCCAGGTAGGGCATGCCGGGCTTGACCATCACCATGTCCGCGCCTTCGGCAAGGTCCAGCGCCACCTCGCGAAGGGCTTCGTCGCTGTTGCCGGGGTCCATCTGGTAGACCTTCTTGTCGGCCTTGCCCAGGTTGCCCGCCGACCCCACGGCATCGCGAAAGGGGCCGTAGAACGCTGACGCGTACTTGGCGCTGTAGGCCATGATGCGGGTGTGGATCAGGTTCTGGCTTTCCAGCGCCTGGCGAATCGCGCCAATGCGCCCGTCCATCATGTCGCTGGGTGCGACTATGTCGACGCCGGCCTCGGCCTGGGTCAAGGCCTGCTGCACCAGCACTTCGAGTGTTTCGTCGTTCAGGATGTAGCCATTCGCATCCGGCAGGCCGTCCTGGCCATGGGTGGTGAACGGGTCCAGCGCCACATCGGTCATGACGCCCAGCTCCGGGAAACGCCTCTTAAGCTCGCGCACCACATGCGGTACCAGGCCTTCGGGGTTGAGTGCTTCCTGGCCGTCCTCGGTTTTCAGCGAGGCATCGATCACCGGAAACAGCGCCATCACTGGAATGCCAAGCCGCACGCATTCCTCGGCCACGGGCAGCAGCAGGTCCAGGCTGAGCCGCTCCACACCGGGCATGGAGGCAATGGGTTCACGGCGGTGCTGGCCCGCCAGCACAAACACCGGGTAGATCAGGTCGTGCGCCGTGAGGGCGTTTTCGCGCACCAGGTTGCGCGTGAAACTGTCATGGCGCAGTCGACGGGGCCGGCCCATCGGGAATGAAGCGAAGTTGGAGGCATGCAAGGTCATGGGCAAATTGTGCCAAAGCTTTGCTCGGCCGCCGAATTTTTCGCACAACGCCATGATTGCTACACAAACGTCTACTTTTTTACAAGCACTTACCGATATTGGTGTCAACAGTACATGGGTGTACCCCTGACTGAGGGCTAGAATGAAATCGTGCGGTTACCAGTGATGGCAATTGCATCCCGCTTTTCCTCCCTGAGCGGGGCCTTTGCGTGTGACAGCAAAAAGGCGTTTCCAATCCCGGCGGACCTTCAGGTCGCCGGGATTTTTTTTCGCTTTCGCCATTGATGTCTCCCGTGCGTTCATTCACATTGCCAGGTAACAAAATGCCTGGAGAAGGACGCGCCCATGGCGAAATAGCCGGGGCTAAACTACAGCGATGCTCTGGATCAAATCTTTCCACATTGTTTTTATTGCCAGCTGGTTCGCCGGGCTTTTCTACCTGCCGCGTATTTTTGTCAATCTGGCCATGGTGCCGCCCCAAAGCATTGCCGAACGTGACCGCCTGCTGCTGATGGCCCGCAAGCTGATGCGTTTCAGCACCATCCTGGCCGTGCCGGCGCTCGTCCTGGGCCTGTGGCTCTACCTGGGCTACGGAATTGGCCGGGGTCCGGGCAATGGCTGGATGCATGCCAAGCTGTTCGTCGTGGTGCTCGCCATGGGTTACCACCATGCCTGCGGCCGCATGCTGGCAAACTTTGTCGCCAACCGCAACACCCGGACCCATGTCTGGATGCGCTGGTTCAATGAAGTGCCGGTGCTGCTGCTGGTGGCCGCCGTTATCCTGGTGGTCGTCAAGCCGTTTTAAAGCCAGTGGCACCAGGCAAATGCAGGACGCTTCTTTCCCGCCCCCGAATCCGCCAGCAGACGCCGGCAGGCCGGCTTCGCCGGATGCCCAGCGTCGCCCCCTGCAAGGGGGAAAGGAACTGCACGCAGCGAAGCGCAGTGAGGACGATGGGGGTATGCCAATCTTGCTGGCCCTGGCGGTGGCCTGCCTGATCGTCTATGCCAGCCTGTATCCCTTCTGGGAGTGGCGCAACCAGGGTATTTCGCCATTCGGCTTCCTGGCCTCGCCGCTGCCCAAATACTGGACCGGCTTTGACATTGGCGTCAATTTGCTGGGCTATGCGCCGCTCGGATTTTTGCTGGCCCTGCCAGCGCTGGGCAAGTGGCGCGGCGTTTTGGCCATGTGCCTGGCGGTTCTAGCTGCTGCGGCACTGTCATTGGCAATGGAGACGCTGCAGAGCTATCTGCCGTCGCGCATTCCTTCCAATGTGGACCTGGCGCTCAACACGCTGGGCGCATTGCTGGGCGCCTGCTGCGCGTTGGCGCTGGAGCGTTCCGGTCTGGTGGGCCGCTGGAGCCGTTTGCGCGCACGCTGGTTTTCTCCCGATGCGCGCAGTGTGCTGGTGCTGCTGCTGCTGTGGCCCATAGCCCTGCTGTTTCCGGCAGCCGTGCCTCTGGGCTTGGGGCAGGTGTTCGAACGGCTGGAGTCCGCGCTGGCCGAGGCGCTGGCAGACTCGCCTTTCCTGGAATGGATGCCCGTGCGCGAACTCGAACTTCAGCCGCTGGTGCCGCTGGCCGAACTGGTGTGCGTGGCGCTGGGCGCGCTGATTCCCTGCTTGCTGGCTTACTGCGTGATTCGCGCACTGTGGCAGCGCGCCGTGTTTGCCGTAGCCGCCCTGGCGGGCGGTCTGGCGGTGTCGGCTCTGTCCGCCGCCCTGAGCTATGGGCCTGAACATGCCTGGGCCTGGCTGGATGTGCCGGTGCAGGCCGGTGTCGGCCTGGCCGTGCTGTTGGCCGTGCTGCTGCTGGCGCTGCCGCGCCGGGTAGCCGCAGCGCTTGCACTGCTGGCGCTGGTGATTCAGCTGAGCCTGCTCAACCAGGCGCCGGCCGATCCCTATTTTGCCCAGACGCTGCAAATTTGGGAACAGGGCCGGTTCATTCATTTTTATGGTTTGGTCCAGTGGCTGGGCTGGCTCTGGCCTTATGCCGCGCTGGTCTGCCTGGTGGCACGGCTTTCCACTCCGGGGCCGGAACCTGCGGCTGAAAAGTAAAATTGACGCATGACGCTTCCACCTGTAC
>Ga0326734_1000484_pt1 | contig 11016 bp, 10 predicted proteins | sample 15_GP2_1315_FD_207944 | JGI IMG/M metagenome (GOLD analysis project Ga0326734, IMG submission 207944) | Glacier ice microbial communities from Ngari, Tibet, China - 15_GP2_131.5 | ecosystem: Environmental > Aquatic > Freshwater > Ice > Glacier | place: China: Ngari, Tibet | collected 2018-07-18
GGGATGCAGAAAGCGCCGCATGGCCTGCACGCCATAGGCCACCAGCACCATGGCGCCGGCCCCGGTCATGGCGCCCAGCACCTTGTCGGATAAACCGCCCAGCTGCGCCAGGCCGGCCACGCCCACGGCAATGAGCACGATGTCCGTGACCACGCAGACGGCCACAGTCAGCCACAAATGCTGGCGCAGCAGGCCCATGCGCATCACATGCGCGTTTTGCGGGCCAATGGCCATGATCAGCGACAAACTGAGCACCATGCCCGAGAAAAAAGCTGGAGTGGTGAGGAAATTCATAAAAAACCAAACGGTAAGCAAGACAACCAGAACAAATAACGAGGGTTTCCAGAGAATTGCAGCCAGTGTCGCGCCTGCCCGGCTTTTATTAAATGGTTTTAACTAAAATTAGCTTTCATCAATAAAAACTTAAGCACCATGCTGGATGCCCGCCAACTCGATGCACTGGCTGCCGTGATGGAGCACGGCAGTTTTGGCGCCGCCGCCAAGGCCCTGAGCCTGAGCCTGGCGGCGGTGTCGCTGCGCATCAAGTCGCTGGAAGACACCATGGGCCAGCGGCTGCTGGTGCGCGGCAAGCAGGTCGCCGCCACGCCTGCCGGGCAGTCTTTGCTGGGCCACGTGCGCCAGGTGCGGCTGATGGAGTCCGACCTGCTGGGCAGCCTGCACGGCAGCGGGCACACGCACCGCTTGCAGCGCTTGAGCGTGGCGGTGAACGCCGACTCGCTGTCCAGCTGGTTTCTGCCCGGTGTGGCGCCGGTGCTGCAACAGCACGGCTTGCTGCTCGACATTGTGGTGGACGACCAGGACCACACCCACGACGCGCTGAAAAGTGGCGACGTGACCGGCTGTGTCACCACGCTGGCGCAGGCCATGCGTGGCTGCGTGGCCGAGCCGCTGGGCACCATGCGCTACCGCTGCATGGCTGCGCCTGAACTGATCGCCCAGTGGGGCGCCGCTTTGCCGCATAGCATGCTGCGCACCCCGGCGGTGATTTTCAACCGCAAGGACGCGATGCAGGACGCTTTTCTGGCGCAGCATTTCCAGCTGCGCGATGCGCTGTATCCGCGCCATTTCGTGCCCGGTGTGGACGCCTTCGAGACCGCGCTGGAACTCGGCATGGGCTGGGGCATGGTGCCCGACCTGCTGCTTGCCAAGCGCGGCAACCGCCCGGCGCTGGCCGAAGTGATGCCCGGCCGCACCGTGGAAGTGGTGCTGTACTGGCAGCACTGGACGCGCGAATCCGTGGCTGCCCAGCGGCTGACCCAGGCCGTCAAGCAGTCGGCGCGCCGCCACCTGCTGCAGGATTGAGCCGGTCCCTGCGCTGTCGGGCGCGGCTGCGACCAGTTCATGCATCGAGTAAGTTATCTGCCTATCTGCCTATCTGCCTTTTGCAAAGCTGATTTTTCAGCTACTCACTCAATAGCATTGACGCATTGAAAAAGCGGCCACCCCGTGAAGAGGTGGCCGCTTGTTGTTGCCTCGGGCGCGGCCCGAAGGCGCAGGCTTACTTGCTCAGGCAGTCTTTCATGAACGCCTTGCGGTCGTCGCCCTTCTTGCCGGTGGCGTCCTTGTTGCAGGTGGCCATCTTGCTTTGCTGGGTGGTGTTCTGGGCCACGACTTCCTTCTTGGCGCTCAGGCACTCCTTCATGAAGGCCTTGCGCTCGTCGCCCTTCTTGCCGGTGGCGTCTTTGTTGCAGGTGGCCATCTTGCTTTGCTGGGCGGTTTTGGCAGGCGCTGCTTTTTCCGCGGGTGCGGTGGCAGCCGCAGGTGCCACGGTGGCGGCGGGGGCGGCTTTTGCCGGGGCGGCAGCGGGTGCAGCCGTGGTTCCTTGCGCCTGGGCGCCGGCGGACAAGCCCATGGTCAGGGCAAAGGCAATGGCGCTCAGTGACAGCAATTTTTTCATGATGGCTCCAATCAAAAGGAAATCGGGTGGCGGAATTGACTTCCGGCTGGAAATCCAACCCATAACGCAGCAGGGCACGAATTCGATGACGGGCTGGCTGCCGGGCCGCGTGACGCCATGGGCTGCTGTTGGCTTGACCGTAAAATCCGGCCATGCTTTCGATTAAAAAAGACCTGCTCTCCGACCTGGCGACCGCGCTGGAACAACTCTCACCCGGGGCTGGCGACAAAGCCGCCTTTGAATCCCCCAAGGTGGCCGCCCATGGCGATTTCGCCTGCACTGCGGCCATGCAGCTGGCCAAACCGCTCAAACAAAACCCGCGCCAGGCGGCCGAGGCGCTGCGCGCCCTGCTCTTGCCCCTGCCCGCTTTCGAGCGCTGGGTGGAAGCGCTTGAAATTGCCGGACCCGGCTTCATCAACGTCCGCCTGAAGCCCGCCGCCAAGCAGGAAACCGTGCGCGAGGTGCTGCAGGCGGGCAGCGGCTATGGCAAGCGTCCGGCGGACGGCGGCGCGAAGATGATCGTCGAGTTCGTCTCGGCCAATCCGACCGGCCCGCTGCATGTCGGCCATGGCCGGCAGGCCGCGCTGGGCGATGCGATCTGCAACCTGTACGCAACCCAGGGCGCGCAAGTGTGGCGCGAGTTTTATTACAACGACGCCGGTGTGCAGATCCAGACGCTGGCCACCAGCACGCAGCTGCGGGCCCAGGGCTTCAAGCCGGGCGACGACTGCTGGCCCATCGACCCTGACAACCCGGCCAGCAAGAGTTTTTACAACGGCGACTACATTGCCGACATTGCCGCCGACTTTCTGGCCAAAAAGACGGTCAGCGCCGACGACCGCGAATTCACCGCCTCGGGCGACGTAAATGACCTGGATTCGATCCGCCAGTTCGCCGTAGCGTACTTGCGCCATGAGCAGGACCTGGATTTGCAGGCTTTTTCGGTCCGTTTCGACAACTATTACCTTGAATCCAGCCTGTACAGCGAAGGCCGGGTCGCGTCTGCGGTGCAACGGCTTACAAATGCCGGCAAGACCTACGAGCAGGACGGGGCGCTGTGGCTCCGGTCAACCGACTACGGCGACGACAAGGACCGGGTCATGCGAAAGACCGACGGCTCGTTCACCTACTTCGTGCCCGACGTTGCCTACCACCTGGCCAAGTGGGAGCGCGGCCACACCAAGGCCGTCAACATCCAGGGCATGGACCACCACGGCACCATTGCCCGCGTGCGCGCCGGCCTGCAGGCGGCCGATGCCGGCATTCCGCCCGGCTACCCCGACTACGTGCTGCACACCATGGTGCGGGTGGTCCGCAACGGTGAGGAAGTGAAGATTTCCAAGCGCGCCGGAAGCTACGTCACGCTGCGCGATCTGATCGAATGGACCAGCGCCGACGCCGTGCGCTTTTTCCTGCTCAGCCGCAAGCCCGACACCGAGTACGTGTTCGACATCGACCTGGCCCTGGCCAAAAACAATGAAAACCCGGTGTACTACGTGCAGTACGCGCATGCGCGCATCTGCTCGGTGCTGACCGCCTGGGGCGGCGATGAAGCCAGCCTGACAAACGTCGATTTGTCGCCCTTGCAAAGCCCGCAGGCGCAGGCGCTGATGCTGCTGCTGGCCAAGTACCCCGACATGCTCAGCCACGCGGCGGCCGGCTTTGCGCCGCACGATGTGGCGTTTTACCTGCGCGAACTGGCCGCCTGCTACCACAGCTACTACGACGCCGAGCGGATTCTGGTCGATGACCAAGCCGTCAAGCTGGCCCGACTGGCGCTGGTCGCGGCCACCGCCCAGGTGTTGCACAATGGCCTCGCCGTGCTGGGTGTCAGCGCACCGCGCAAGATGTAATCGGCCTGAAAGCCTCCTTCTTCAACAACCATCCAAATCAAATGCAAGCTACGGCCAAGCCCTGGAAATACGGTATGAAAAAGCAACGTGGCGGAACCCTCCTGGGTCTGGTGATCGGCGGGCTTGTCGGCCTGGGCATTGCGCTGACCGTGGCGGTGTATGTCACCAAGGTGCCGGTGCCCTTCATGAACAAGAGCCCTTCGCACAGCCCGGACAGCGATGCGGCAGAAGCGCGCAAAAACAAGGACTGGAATCCGAATGCGCCCCTGGCCGGGAAAAATCCCGCCAGGGCAGCGCCTTCGGCATCGGGCGAGCTGAATGTGCCGATCGAACCCGAGGCGCCCCAGGCCAGCACCGTGCCCGATCCGGTGCTGTCGCCCGACGAAGCGAAAAAAGCCGAGCGCGGCGTGAAACCACCGAAAACCGCAACGGCACCTGCCGTGGCGGCATCGGCAGCTGCAGCCGTCGCCAAGCCGCCCCGCGCTGCGTCCACCGACCCGCTGGGCGACCTGGCCAAGGCCCGGTCTGAAAGCCCGGCCTTTGCCTCGGGCTCCGACCCTTTCAACTATTTCATCCAGGCGGGTGCTTTTCGCACGCCTGAAGACGCCGAGCAGCAGCGCGCCCGGCTGCTGCTGCTGGGCCTGCAGGCCAGGGTCAGCGAGCGTGAGCAGTCGGGCCGCACGGTGTACCGGGTGCGCGTGGGGCCGTTCGACAAAAAAGACGATGCCGACAAGGTCAAGGACAAGCTGGACAACAGCTCGATTGAAACCGCGCTGGTCCGGGTACAGCGTTAAGCCCGGCCCGGGCTGAACTTTTTCGGCTGGGCGCATCCAACACCTGCAACATCGACCCTAGGAGACAGATTCAATGCAACGTCGCGAGTTTTCAATTTCAGCCGTCACGCTGGCCACAGCCACCGGCATTTCAGCGCTTCCCGCACTGGCCCAGGCCCAGGCTTTTCAAAATGGCACCGACTACCTGACGCTCGACAAGCCGGCGCCTACCGAAGCGCCAGCCGGACAGGTCGAGGTGGTCGAGTTCTTTTGGTACAGCTGCCCGCACTGCAACGTTTTTGAGCCGGCGTTCGATGCCTGGTCCAAGAAATTGCCCAAGGATGTCTCGGCGCGCCGCGTCCCTATCGCTTTCCGGCCTGACTTCGAGCCACTGCAGCGCTTGTATTACGTGCTTGAAGGCCTGGGCAAGGTCGATGAGTTGCACAAGAAGGTGTTCAATACCATCCACCTTGAAAAGCAGCCGCTCAACACCGCCGACCAGATCACCGCCTGGGCCGAAAAGCAGGGAATTCCCAAGGCAAAGTTTCTGGAGTTGTACAACTCGTTTTCCATCAGCACCAAGGCGCGCAAGGCCACCCAGTTGCAGGACGCCTATGCGCTGGACGGTGTGCCCGCGCTGGGCATCAACGGCCGTTACTTCACCTCGGGCACGCAGGCCAAGACGCTGGAGCGTTCGCTGCAGGTGGCCGATTACCTGATTGAGCAGTCACGCCAGGCTGTGCGTTCAGCGGCCAAGCCAGCCAAGTCCTAAGCCCGCAGCGCCCCCCGGCCAGCCAGCCGGACCCGGCGGGGAACACGGCTTTGGGGATGGCAACCGCCTGATCCGGTTTGTTGCGTTTCAAGGCTAAAGCAGCGTTCATGGCTACAATGGCTCATCTTTAGCAGCAAGATTCGTGCCTTATGAAACGTCCCTTTTTATCCCTATTGCTGGTCGCCGCCGTGGCGGCCGGCACGGCGCTGCCGGCTACGGCGGAAAGAGCCGACCGTGACAAGCCCATGCATGCAGAGGCCGACTCGCTGCGCTACGACGACCTCAAGCAAACCAGCGTTTTCACAGGCAATGTGGTGATTACCAAGGGCACCACGGTCATTCGCGGCGCGCAGGTCAATGTCAGCCAGGACCCGGAAGGCTACCAGCTGGCCGTGGCCACGGCGGCGCCCGGCAAGCTGGCCTATTACCGCAAAAAGCGCGACGGGGTCGATGAATACATTGAAGGTGAAGGCGAGCGCATCGAGTACGACAGCCGCGCCGACCTGGTCAAGTTCATCAAGCGCGGCGTGGTTCGCCGCTACAAGGGCGCCGTGCTGAGCGACGAAACCTCTGGCGCGCTCATCGTGTACGACAACAACACCGATGTGTTCACCGTCGATGCCGGCGACAAGAACGGCAGCGCGGCCAATCCGGGCGGACGGGTCCGGGCCATGCTTTCGCCGCGTGCTGCGGCGCCTGCCGCCAGCGCTGCGGTCCCGCCGCCTGGCGGACCCCGGCCTGTTTTACGCCCCAGCACCACGCTGGGCACCGGCGCAGCCCCGAAAGCACCCTGAACCCATGGATGGAACGATTGAAACGCTGACCCCGTCAGAAAGAGCCACCCGTACCGAAGCGCCCAGCAGCCTGGTCGCGCAGGGCTTGCGCAAGTCCTACGGCAGCCGCACGGTGGTGCAGGATGTGTCGCTGACCGTGCAAAAAGGCGAAGTGGTCGGTTTGCTGGGGCCGAACGGGGCAGGCAAGACCACCTCGTTCTACATGATCGTTGGCCTGGTGCGGGCCGACGCGGGCGAGATCACCATCGACGGCCAGCCGGTCGAGCACATGCCGATCCACCTGCGCGCGCGCCTGGGGCTGAGCTACCTGCCCCAAGAAGCGTCTATTTTCCGCAAGCTCAACGTGCAAGAAAACGTGCGCGCGGTGCTGGAGTTGCAGCGCGATGCAGCCGGCAAGCCGCTGGGGCGCGCCGAGATCGAGTCGCGGCTCGATGCGCTGCTGGGCGACCTGCGCGTGGCCCACTTGCGCGACTCGTCCGCCCTGTCGCTGTCGGGCGGCGAGCGCCGCCGGGTCGAGATTGCCCGCGCCCTGGCCACGCAGCCGCGTTTCATCCTGCTGGACGAGCCGTTTGCCGGCATTGACCCGATCGCAGTGATTGAAATTCAGCGCATCATCGGTTTCCTCAAGTCCCGGGGCATTGGCGTGCTGATCACCGACCACAATGTGCGCGAGACACTGGGTATTTGCGACCACGCCTACATCATCAGCGACGGCCAGGTGCTGGCCAACGGCACGCCGGCCGAGATCGTCGGCAACGCCGATGTGCGCCGGGTGTACCTGGGCGAACACTTCAAGATGTGATGCTCCCACGGTCGCTCACTGCGTGTAGCTCCCTGCCCCCCGAGGGGGCCGCCCCGCCTGCAGTCCGGCAAAGCCGGTCCTGTGGCCGGTACTTGCACGGTCGGGGATGCTCCCCTTGCAAGGTTGGCCGTTGCTCCAGATTGGAAATCATCCCAACTGCCGAAATGGGCGTGTGGCCTGCCCGAACGTACCAGCAGGGGCCGCGGAACTGGCTTTGCCAGGCCGCAGGCGCAGCGGTCCCCTCGGGGGGCAGCGAACCACACGCAGTGGGGAGCGTGGGGGCACGATGAAACAGGGTTTGTCGCTGCGCGTTTCGCAGCACCTGGCGCTCACGCCGCAGCTGCAGCAATCGATCCGGCTGCTGCAGCTGTCCACGCTGGAGCTGAGCCAGGAAGTCGACCAGATGCTGGACGAGAATCCTTTCCTTGAACTGGCCGATGATGCAGCACCGCGTGAGGAATTTGGCCTGGACCAGATCGACACGCCGGTCAGCCAGGACAACCAGGAGTTCGAGTCTGCTACGGATTCAATAGCTGTCAATACAGATACAGCAAGCGCAAGCAGCCTGAAAGAGTCTGAAACCACGCCAGAAGCCGGCACCGAGGCCTCGCTGGAAGAAAGCTGGGACGGCGACGGCTCGGTCGAGTCCTCGCCCGACGACAGCGAATGGGGCGGCGACGCGCCGGCGCGCAAGAACAACCTGGACGACAGCGACGCCGAAGCCTCGGACCTGACCGGCGCCCACGAGTCGCTGCAGGACCACCTGCACCGGCAGGCCCTCAGCCTGCGCCTGTCCGAGCTGGACCGCGCCGCCCTGCACTTCCTGATCGAGTCGCTCAATGACGACGGCTACCTCGAAGACAGCGTGGCCCTGCTGGCCAGCGGCCTGGCCGGCGGCAACTTGGAGCAGGCCGAGGAACTGGAAGCGCATTTCGCCGTGGCGCTGAAGCTGCTGCAGCACATGGAGCCGGCGGGCGTCGGGGCGCGCACCCTGGCCGAATGCCTCAGCCTGCAACTGCTTGACTGCAAAAACAGCATCGAGGCCCGCGCCGCCCTGGCGATTTGCCGGCAGCCGATGGAACTGCTGGCCAAGCGCGACGTCAAGCGGCTGTCGAACCTGTGCAAGTTTCCCGAGGAAGCCATCAAGGGCGCCATCGCCCTGATTGCCCGGCTCGACCCCAAGCCCGGCCGGCGCTTTGCAAATGTCGAGCGCAACCTGATCGTGCCCGACGTGATCGTGGTCAAGTCCGGCCGGGGCTTCAAAGTCACCCTGAACAGCGATGTCATGCCCCGCCTGCGGGTCCACGACATCTACGCCAGCGCCCTGCGGCAGCACAACGGCAGGGGCGGCGGCCCGGCTTTGCAGCAGCGGCTGCAGGAAGCGCGCTGGTTCATCAAGAACATCCAGCAGCGCTTTGACACCATCCTGCGCGTCAGCAGCGCCATCGTCGAGCGGCAGAAAAACTTCTTCACCCACGGCGAACTGGCGATGCGCCCGCTGGTGCTGCGCGAGATCGCCGACGAACTGGGCCTGCACGAATCGACCATTTCACGCGTTACCACCGCCAAGTACATGGGCACGCCGTTCGGCACCTTCGAGCTGAAGTATTTCTTCGGCTCCGGGCTGGGCACCGAGAGCGGCGGCAATGCGTCGAGCACCGCCGTGCGCGCGCTCATCAAGCAGATCGTCGCGTCCGAAAGCCCGAAAAAACCGCTCAGCGACAACCAGATTTCCGACATGCTCAAGGAGCAAGGGATCGAATGCGCCCGCCGCACAGTAGCGAAATACCGCGAAGCCTTGCGCATCGCGCCGACCAACTTGCGCAAAGCACTTTAAATGTCCTGCAAACCCACGGCACGACTGGTTTCATTCCCCCTCCCTCTGGGAGAGGGCTGGGGTGAGGGCGAACAATCGCCAATTCACCAGCCAAGCCTGCCCTGAGCCGCCTCACCTGACCCCACCATGAACCAACTCCAACTCTTCCTCCCCTGCGCCGCTGGCGTCGAAAACCTGCTGGCCGCCGAAGTCCGGCGCATCACCGGCCTTGAAGGTAAGGCCTGGCGCGCCGGCGTGCAACTGCAGGGCTCCTGGCGCGAAGCCATGCAGCTCAACCTGCACAGCCGCCTGGCCCAGCGCGTGCTGGTCGAGCTGCACCACGGCCAATACCGCGGCGAGCAGGATTTGTACAACGCGGCCGCCGGCGTCGCCTGGGAAATCTGGTTCACGCCCAGCCAGACCTTCAAGGTCGAGATCACCGCCCAGCACAGCCCGCTGCAAAGCCTGAACTTTGCCGCGCTGAAGATCAAGGACGCGATTGCCGACCGTTTCCGCCACAAGTTCAACGACGTGCGGCCCAGCGTCGACACCCGCTGGCCTGACGTGCGGGTGTATGTGCACCTGACCACCGACACGGTGACGGTGTACATCGACACCTCGGGCGAGCCGCTGTTCAAGCGCGGCTGGCGCGAAGACAAGGGCGATGCGCCCTTGAAGGAAACACTGGCCGCCGCCATGATCGCCGCCAGCGGTTGGGACGAATTGTGCAAGCAGGGCGTGCCGCTGTACGACCCCTGCTGCGGCTCGGGCACCATCGTCATCGAGGCCGCGCAAATCGCCTGCAACATCGCGCCCGGCATCAACCGCAAGTTTGCCTTCCAGAAATACCTGCCTTTCCAGGCCCATGTCTGGGACGGGCTGCTCGACCAGGCCGAAGCGGCGATCACCGAGCCGACGGCACCGGTGTTCGGCAGCGACGTGTCGTTTCGCATGGTCGATTTTTCCGAGCGCAATGCCGAACGCGCCGGCGTGGCCAATGTCGTTCAGGTGCGCGGCGGCGACGCGTTGCAGCGCATGCCGCCCGCGCCCGGCGGCGTGATGCTGGTCAACCCGCCTTACGGCGAGCGCATCGACGTGGCGGGCGTGGCCGGCATTTCAGGCTTGCAAAGCCGCAGCCAGCGCGGCGAACGCGGTCAGAATGTGGACGACTTCGGCCAGCCCCTGCAACGCGAAGAACCCGCTTTCGACACGCCGCGCGACCGCTCGGCCAACCCCGGCCGCGAACAGGCGCACAACGCCTGGGGCGAGGAAGCCTCGGACTTCTTTCCGCAACTGGCCGCGCACTGGAAGAAAAACTACGCCGGCTGGACCGCCCACGTCCTCACGCCCGACCTGAAACTGCCCGGCAAGATGCGCCTGAAGGAATCGCGCCGCGTGCCCATGTGGAACGGCCCCATCGAATGCCGGCTGTTCCGTTTCGACATGGTGGCCGGTTCGGCGCGTGGCAAACCGGTTGATCCCGTTCATCCGCCCACAGCCTGATGCTGAAAGCGGATGCGGCGCAGGGTGGCGATGCCGGACTGCCCGGCCTGCTGGCTGAAGCGCCCCGGCCAACCGTGGTCATTGACACCAACATCGTTCTGGATGTGTTCGTCTTTGCCGACGCAGCCGCCAGGCCGATCAAAAAAGCGCTGGAAGCCGGCGAACTCGACTGGATCGCCACCCAGCCCATGCGCGACGAACTCGCCCGCGTGCTGGCCTATCCGCAGATCGTGCCGCGCCTGGCCTTTTACCGGCTGAGCGCGGACGACGTGCTGGCATCCTTCGACCGCCACGCCCGCCTGCTTGAAGCCCCTGCCAAGGCGCGCCTGAACTGCAGCGACCCCGACGACCAGAAATTCATCGACCTGTCCGTGGCCGGCCAGACCCTGCTGCTGAGCAAGGACCGGCACGTGCTTTCGATGGAAAAAAGGCTGCTTGCGCATGGTGTGCATGCGCAAGCAGCTATTTAATTCATAGCATTACCCCAACGACATACCTGATATGACCCACCCCAAGCCTGACCCTGTAAAACCTGCCGACACCGTGTGGATGGAAACCGAAGCCTTCGACGAACTCGACGCCATCCTGGACGACCTGCGCGGCCGCTATGACGAAACGCCGCAATGGGAATTTTGCGAGGGCTTCATGGCCGCCGTGCTCTGCTCGCGCCGCCCGATTCCCGCCGACGAGTACCTGGCCGTGTTGCTCGGCCTGCCGGCCGAAGGCGAGGAGCCTGACGAAGACACCGGCTCGTTCGCCAGCGACGCGCAGCGCGAACGCTTTCT